>Ga0307374_10003663_pt1 | contig 26114 bp, 23 predicted proteins | sample OX3MG_FD_202532 | JGI IMG/M metagenome (GOLD analysis project Ga0307374, IMG submission 202532) | Soil microbial communities from Risofladan, Vaasa, Finland - OX-3 | ecosystem: Environmental > Terrestrial > Soil > Coastal area > Acid sulfate soil | place: Finland: Risofladan, Vaasa | collected...
TGATCCGCGCATATACGACCGGCGACAGCACGCGATAGGCGTTGGCGTAACTCATGTTGGGCAGCACGGTTCCGTTGACCCACGAATCCGGGTTGCGCGCCATCGCCTCGGACAGCGCCCAGATCAGATGTCGCAGCGCGAGCATCTCGCCGAGCTGCATCTTGCCGAACGCTTTGTCCTTGACCCCGGCGACCTCGCTCGCAAGCAGCGTCAGCCCGACCAGGAAATCCAGCTTGACCGCCAGCCGCGTGCAGCCATGGAACGAAAACCGGTTCAGGAAGCCGGACGCCGCGAAAAACAGGTTGGCGCGCTCGAGGTCGCGATAAAGAAACACGTTCTCCCAGGGAATCAGCACCTGGTCGAGAATCAGGATAGCGTCGTTTTCATCGAGCCGGCTCGACAGCGGATAGTCGAACGGGCTGCCCATGACTGCGGCCGTCATCTCGTACGAGGTTCGGCAGATGAGCTTTAGGCCCGGCGCGTTCATCGGCAGCATCGCGAGGATGGCCTGTTCGGGGCGGCCGATCTGATAGCAGCCGATGAAGTTGTGATGGGTGAGGGCGGAGTTGGTCGCGACGACCTTGGCGCCGCTGACGATCAATCCCGCATCGGTCTCCTTTTCGGCATGGACATAGACGTCGCTGGCCTCGGTCAGCGGCCGTGATTTGTCGACCGGCGGATTGATCAGCGCGTGGTTCATGTAGAGGCATCGTTCCTGCGCGCGCCGATACCAGGCCTGCGCGTTCTCATGATAGGGCGCGTAGAACTGCGAGTTGGCGCCGAGCGTGCCGAGAAAGCTGGCCTTGTAATCCGGCGAACGTCCCATCCATCCCCAGGTCAGGCGCTGCCAGGCCGCGATCGCGTCGCGGGTTTTGACGCACTCTTCGGCGCTGCGGTCGGCGCGGTAGAAACGATGGGTGAAGCCGCCGTTGCCGGTATCGGTCGGGACGGTCAGGACTTCGCGGCGGGCCGGATCGTGGAGCGCGTCGTACATCCGCGCCAGCATCCGGGCCGAGTTGCGAAACGCCGGATGCTTCGTCAGATCGGCTACGCGCTCGCCATAGATATAGACCTCGCGATCGTCCTTGAGGCTCTCCAGATACTCCGCGCCGGTGAAGGGCAGGACCTGCGGGGGCGATTCGACGCTTGCGCTGCGAGCCTTCGCGCTCATCAGACCTTCACCTCCGACCGATGCGGGATGATCACGGCCTTGACGGTCTCGAGCCGGGCGACCGCTTCGAGCGCCTGTTGCGCCTCAGCCAGCGCGAAGCGATGTGTGATGGCCTCGGCCATCGGAAATTCCCGGTGATGCGCGCGGGCCACCTGGATAGCGCCGTAGAGATGCTGCGGCTGAGCCAGGGCGTTACCGATAATCCTGATATTATTGTTGTTCAGGTAGCGCGGTTCGATCGGCACCGTGCCGGGCGCCGACCACAGACCGATAATCAGGTAGCGTCCGTTTTTGGCGACCAGCTTCATCCCTTCGGTGAAGGCCGGCAGATGGCCCGCCGCTTCGATCACAACTTCGGCGCCACGTCCCGCGGTTAGCTCGCGCACTCGTTGAACGCGGTCGGCCTCGGAGCTGAGCGTCTCCAGATCGATAGTCGCGCTGGCGCCCAAACGGCGCGCCATCGCAAGGCGCCGCTCCGGCGCACCGATCACGATTACCTGGCGCGCTCCCGACAGCCGCGCCATCAGCGTCGCTGCCAGCCCGACCGGGCCGCAACCCTGCACCACCACCGACTGATTGAGCGCGATTCCGCCCAGACGCTCGAGCGCCTGCAGCACCGTTGGCATCGCACAGCCGAACGCGATCAGGGCCTCGGTCGGAGTATCTTCGGGGACGCGATAGAAGGCCATCCCGGGCGGCAGGCTGCAGAATTCGGCGTAGCAACTGGAGGGCGGCTCGTTGGCGTTGCGGAACAGCTCGCCGAACAGATTCTCGCACAGCGAGAAATCCTTCTCGACCGTGCAGTAGTAGCATCGATGGCATTGCCGCACCGGCTGCCAATAGACGCGATCGCCGGGCGCGATCGGCGCGCCGGCATAATCCGTGGTCACGCCCTTGCCGAGTTCCTCGACGATGGCGATTCCTTCGTGGCCGAGCGTGACCGGGTAGGGCAGGGGAAGTTCGCCGCGCCACAGATGAACGTCGGTGCCGCAAACCCCGCTCATCTCGACACGCACCACGATCGCTCCCGCTTCCGGGGCGGGCAGCGGCCGCTCCCAGATTTCGAGCGGTTGATTCGGTCCTACCAGCACCACTCGCTTGCTCGTTCGGGTCGCCATGGTCACCTCGGCGGTCTCAATGAAGGATGGTCATTGTGCCCACTACCGCCGATCGGTTCCGGGATGCAAACCGGCTGACGCCCAATCGTAGCGCGGGCTTGTCTAGTCGTTGCGATTCTCGCGATACTCTCGGCTGTTCAGGAACCATGAGCACACCACGCAAGACGGCCCTCGTGACGGGCGCCGCAACCGGCATCGGACGCAGCGCAGTATTGGCGCTGGCGCGGGCCGGTTACGACGTCGCGATCAATTACCATCGCAGCGAGAACGCGGCGCGCGCGGTCGCCGGCGAGGCCGAGCAACTCGGCGCCGTGGCGTTGCTGTGCCAGTGCGACGTTGCCTCTGACGACGGCGTGCGTTCGATGCTGGCGAAGGTCGGCGAGCGCTTCGGCCGGCTGGACGTGCTGCTCAACAACGCCGGCACCACCACGGAAATCAATCCGCACGATTTCGAGGCCATGACGGTCGAGGAGTGGGACCGGATTTTCGCGGTCAACGTGCGCAGCGTCTTCCTGGTGACGCGCGCGGCGCTGCCGCTGCTCAAGAAGTCGAGCGAAGCCTGCATCGTCAACACCGCCAGCATCGTCGGACTCAGGCCCGGGCCGCAGCCGCTGCCCTATGCGGCCAGCAAGGCGGCGCTGGTGAATCTGACCAAGACCCTGGCGCTGCATCTGGGGCCGGAGATTCGCGTCAACGCGGTCGCGCCGGGATGGATGGAAGGCGACTGGATGAAGCGGATGCTCAAGGACCGTTACGAGGACCTGATGGCGCGGCGGGCGAAGATGACGCCGCTGCGCCGCTGCGTCACGGCCGATGAGGTGGCGGAAACGATGCTGTCGTTGATAATCGGCAACCGTTTCGTAACCGGCGAGGTGATCGTGGTCGACGGCGGCTTTTCCAGTTCGACCTGAGGACCGGACGATGCTCGAAGGCGTGGTGCCATTTCCGCCCGAATTTGCCAGGCGCTATCGCGAGCGGGGCTACTGGCAGGATAAGTCGCTGGCGCAGGAGTTCGCTGCGGTTTTCGAAAAATTCGACGACCGCGTCGCGCTAATCGATCGCGAGCGGCAGTTCACCTACGCCGAGGTCGACGCGCTCAGCGGCAACCTCGCGCTCAACCTGCTCGAGCTTGGACTCCGACCGCTCGATCGCGTGGTGCTGCAGCTTCCCAACGTCGCCGAGTTCGTAATCCTCTACTTCGCGCTGCAGAAGATCGGATGTATCCCGATCGCCGCGCTCGCAACCCATCGCTACGCCGAAGTCAGCCAGTTCGTGGCGATCGCCGCCGCCACCGCCTGCGTTTTCCCGGAGCGGCAGGGCGACTTCAGCTTCTCGCCGATGATCGCCCGGGTGCGCCGCGAGCAGTCATGTCTGCGCTTTCCGATCGTGCTGGGCGCTCCGGCCGCGGGCGAGCTTTCGCTGACGGAGTTAATCGAGCGTCCGGCCCGGCTCGGAAAAAGCGAGCTCGACAAAATCCGGCTCGATCCGTCTGAACCCTGTATCTTCCAGCTCTCCGGCGGCACCACCGGCGTGCCGAAACTGATTCCGCGCACCCACAACGATTACGCGTACAACTCCAAAATTGCGGCGCAGGTCTGCGGCGTGACGAGTGAGTCGGTGCTGCTGCTGGTGCTGCCGATCGCGCACAACCTGCCGCTGGCGTGCCCCGGCATCCAGGGCTTCATGTTCAATGGCGGCAGAATCGTGGTGAGCACCAGTACCCGCCCGGCTGACATGTTTGCGCTGATCGAGAAGCATCGCGTCACGCACATCAAGGTGGTGCCGGCGCTGCTGATCCGGATGATTCACGATCCCGCGGTGACCCGCTTCGACACCTCGTCGATTCGCTATATCCAGAGCGGCGGCCAGCGGCTGCAGCCCGAGACGCGCCAGCGCACCCGGCGGCTGATTCCGTCCTGCTTCGTGCAGGAGAACTTCGGCATGTCGGAGGGGCTGCTTATGTTCGCGAAGATCGACGATCCTGAGGACGTGCGGATGGAGACCGTCGGCTTTCCTGTTTCGCCCGACGACGAAGTGCGGCTGGTCGACGACGACGACAAGCTGGTGCCGTTCGGCGAAATCGGCGAGATGTGCTCGCGCGGTCCCTACACACTGCGCGGCTACTATAACGCGTCCGACTACAACGAACGGGCCTTCACCAGCGACGGCTTTTACCGATCGGGCGACCTGATGCGACAGCATCGCTCGGGCGCCTACCTGGTTGAGGGGCGCAAGAAGGATCTGATCAACCGCGGCGGCGAGAAGATCAGCGCCGAGGAGATCGAGAACCTGATTCTCTCTCATCCCGCGGTGCAGAACGTCGCTTGTATCGCGATGCCCGATCCGCAGCTTGGCGAACGCATGTGCGCCTGTATTATCCCGCGGCAAGGAGCCGCCGAGCTCACGCTCGCGGAACTGGTGAGTTTTCTTGCAGCGCAGGAGATCGCCAAATTCAAGCTGCCGGAGCGGCTCGAGCTGATGAACGATTTTCCGCTCTCGACTTTCGGCAAGGTTTCCAAGAAGACGCTGGTCGAGATGGTGACGAAGAAGCTGGCGGCCGAGCGTGCGAACGATGCGCCGAGCGGGCCGCGTCCTCGATAACCGGAGCACGGTGCGCGATGCGAATTATCGATCTTCACTGCTACCCGAATACCGAGCCGTGGATTCGATGCCAGGGACCATACGTCGAAGCGCTTGCCAAGTACTGGAAGCGCGAGTGGACGTGGAAGCAGGAAGATGAAGTGGTGCAGGAGTTCGCGGCGGCCGAAGTCGAGGCGGTGCTGGTGGCGCTCGACCTCGAGACTATCATCGGCACGCCGCCGTGCAGCAACGAGTACGTGAAGGGGATGCAGTCGCGGCACCCGGAACGGATCATCCAGGCGTGGGCGGCGGTCGATCCGTTCAAGGGCGCGACGGCGCTGGAGCAGGCGCGGACGGCGATCCGCGATCTGCACATGCTGGGCTTCCATTTTCATCCGATCATGGGACACTTCGCGGTCAACGATCAGCGCCTGTATCCGCTGTTCGAGACGATCAACGAACTCAAGGCGCCGGTGATGATCGACGTCGGCACGACCGGCATGGGCGCCGGGATGCCGGGTGGGCTGGGCGCCAGAATCCGCCACGCGCATCCCTCGGCGATCGACGATCTGGCGGCCGATTTCCCGGACCTCACGATTATCGCGGCGCATCCCGGATGGCCCTGGGTCGACGAGATGACGGCGGTCGCACTGCACAAGGGCAACGTCTTCTGGGAGATGTCCGGGTGGGCGCCAAAGTATCTGCCGGAGCAGCTCAAAATCGACATGCGGACGCGGCTTCAGGACAAGGTGATGTTCGGCAGCGACTACCCGAGCATCCCGTACGCGCGGTTATTCAAGGAATGGCGTGAGCTCAGCTATCCGGATCAAACAATGGAAAAGATTTTTCATTCGAACGCGGAGCGTATCCTGGGGCTCTGATCCGGCGCTTCGCGACAATCGCTACTGCTCAAACAGGGAGGCGCACATGAGAAACTTCGACAAGTATCGCAATGACTACCGCTGCCTGCGCATGGAACGTCGCGACGGCATCCTGCTGCTGACGCTCCATACCGACGGCGGCCCGTTCAAGTTCGGCGGCGGCCCGCATGAGGAACTGGGCTACGCTTTCGCCGATATCGGGCGCGATGAAGAGAACCAGGTGGTGATCATCACCGGCACCGGCGACTCATTCTGCGCGGAATTCGATTGGTCGAGCCTGCCCGCGGTCCAGACGCCCGACACCTGGAACTCGGTCTACAAGGACGGCAAGCATCTGCTCATGAACCTGCTCGATATCGAGGTGCCGATGATCGCCGCGGTCAACGGACCCGCGCTGATTCACGCCGAGCTCGCGGTGCTGTCGGATATCGTGCTGGCCGCGGAACATGCCGAGTTCGCCGACGCGCCGCACTATCCCAACGGTATCGTGCCGGGCGACGGCGTCCACGTGCTGTGGCCGATGCTGCTGGGGCCGAATCGCGGCCGCTACTTTTTACTCACCGGGCAGAAGTTGTCGGCGCGCGAGGCTCATTCGCTCGGCGTGGTTGGTGAGATTGTGCCGCGCGAGAAGCTGATGGCACGTGCGTGGGGACTGGCCAATCAGATCGCGGCGAAACCGCGGCTGACGAATCGCTACGCACGCGTCGCCCTGACGCAGCATCTCAAACGCCTGATGCTCGATAATCTCGGCTACGGCCTGGCGCTCGAGGGCCTCGCGATTCTGAACCGGCCGCCCGGATGAGAATTGCGGGCGGTCAGATTCCGAGGCCGCCGCTGACGTTGATGATCTGACCGGTCGTGAAACCTGCTTCTTCGGAGGCAAGGTAGGCCGCGGCGGCGGCAATTTCGTCGGGCTTGCCGATTCGTCCGACCGGCGCGCCGTGGCTGCCCGGCACGATACCGCGCATCCGCTCGGCCGCCGCCGCCAGCATCGGCGTGTCGATCGGTCCCGGCGCGATGACGTTGACCGTCACGCCGGACTTGGCGAATTCCAGGGCCAGCGACGCCGCCAGGCCATGCGAGGCCCATTTGGCGGTGCAGATATGGCCCATATGGGAAACGCCGATGAGTCCCGAAACCGCGGTGATGAAAATTATCCGGCCCCACTTGCGCGGCACCATCGAACGCAGGGCCGCCTGCGAAACGCTGAACATTCCCTTCACGTCGACCGCCAGCACCTCGTCCCATTCCTTTTCGGTGATCTCGAGAAACGGGGTGAAGTGGAAGATGCCGGCGCTGCAGACCAGGATGTCGAGATGGCCATATTCCTTGACCGCCCGCTCGACCATCGCTTGCGCGTCGGAGAAGTTGGCGACGTCGACGCGGATGCCGAGCGCGCGCCGCTTGAGCGCCTCGACTTCCTTGACGACACCGTCGATCTTTTTTTGGTCGCGCCCGCTGATTACGAGGTCGGCGCCCTCGCGTGCGAACCGCAGGGCGATCGCCCGCCCGATACCGGAACTCGAACCGGTCACCAGAGCCGTCCTGCCTTGCAAACTCATCGAGTAAAGCCTCCCCGCTGGCTGTTTCCCCGACCAGCCGTTCGCCCGCCGAGGGGGCGCTCAGCTTTTCGCGCCGCTCCCGATATTATGCTGGGCCAGGCCCTGCCGGTTTACATAGCCGGTCTTGCCGTATTTGACCGCGTACTCCTCGACCTCCGCCATCAGCTCTTCCTTGGGGGTCGCGAGATCGATTTTCTGGCCGAACGGCTGCTTCGCTTTGAAGCCGGTGTTCCAGTAGACCTCGCAGCGGTTGCCCTCGGGATCATAGAAATAGATGCTGACCGCGTTGCCGTGCGAGACCATCCGGTCGAACTTTACGCCCAGCTTTTTGAAGCGATCGTAGTAACCGTAGACGTCGTCGAGGCTGTTGCAGCGGAAGGAAACCTGCTGCACCACGTGCGCGGTCTCATCGACGTTGCGGCCGCCGCACAGCAGAAACTCATGATGTTCCTCGTCGGGCCGCGCGCTCATGAAGACCATTCCCAAACCCGGGTCTTCATCCGTGACCTGCAGCCCTACCACGTCGCGGAAGAAGGCCTTCTCTTTTTCAATGTCATGAACATGGATGCCGACGTGCCCGAGCCTGGCGACTGATGGTGTAGCCATCGGAGTTCTCCTTGTCGAAGTCCAATCTATCCTTAACATAGCGCGCAAGATTGCCAGACTCCAAATCGGCCGCCACCGGGGTAGCAGCGGGTTCCACAAACCCGCCGCCGCTGGCCTATAGTGAGAAAATGACCGCCCAAAGCCCGCTCAAAGGAAAGTAAGCTGATGCCAAGCGAGACTGGAAGAACTATCGTCCGCGGCGCCTGTCCCCATGATTGCCCCGACACCTGCGCGATGCTGGTGACGGTCGAGAACGGGCGTGCGCTCGAAGTGCGCGGCGATCCCGACCATCCGGTGACGCGCGGCGCGCTGTGCGTCAAGGTCGAAGATTACGTCGACCGCGTCTACAGCCCCGACCGCGTGCTCCATCCGCTGCGGCGCACGGGCGCCAAGGGCAGTGGCAAGTTTGAGCGCATCACCTGGGACGCCGCGCTCGATGAAATTGCGGCGCGCTTTCGGAACATCATCGCGCAGCATGGCGCGCAGGCGATCCTGCCCTACAGCTATCTTGGCACCGAGGGACTAATTAACGGGCTTAATGTCGGCGACCCGTTCTTCAACAAGCTTGGCGCTACGATCAGCGAGCGCACCTTCTGCGCCTCGGGGGCGATCACGGGATGGCTGATGACGCTCGGGCCGAGCACCGGCGCCGACCCCGAGAGTGTCGCGCATTCGAAGTACATCGTCATCTGGGCCTGCAACGTGATCAGCACCAACCTGCATCTGTGGCCCACGATCGCCGAGGCGCAACGGCGCGGCGCGAAAGTGGTAGTCATCGATCCAATCCGCAACCGTACCGCAGCCAAGGCCGACTGGCATATTCCCATCCGGCCCGGGACCGACGGAGCGCTGGCGCTGGCGTTGATCAACGTGATCATCGGCGAGCAGCTTATCGATCGCGACTACGTCGAGCGCTACACGCTCGGCTTCCCCGAATTGAAGGAACGCGCCGGCGAATATACGCCGGAGCGTGTCGCCGCGATTACCGGCATCCCCGCCGCCGACATCGTAAAGCTGGCGCGCGAGTACGCCACCACCCAGCCGGCGGTGATCCGCTTCGGCGTCGGCATCGAACGACACGCGGGCGGCGGCCAGGCGGTGCGCGCGATCTGTTGCCTGCCGGCGCTGGTCGGTGCCTGGCGGCGACCCGGCGGCGGCCTGGTCGGGATGCCGAACTTCGCCTTCCCGATAAAATGGGATACCGTCACCCGTCCGGATTTTATTCGGCCCGGCACGTGCCATCTCAATCAGTTTCGGCTCGGCGCTGCGCTCACCGGCGAGATGAATCTGGATCCGCCGATCAAGGCGCTGTTCGTCTACAACTGCAACCCGGTGGTGGTTGTGCCCGACCAGGCGAAAGTCGTGGCCGGACTGGAGCGGGAAGATCTGTTCACGGTCGTCAGCGAGCAGTTCATGACCGATACCGCCGACTTCGCCGACCTCGTGCTGCCCGCGACCAGCCAACTGGAACAGTTCGATCTGATGTGGTCCTGGGGCCACCTGCACATGAGCGTCAACAACCCGGCTATCGCGCCGCGCGGCGAGTCGATCCCCAACGTCGAGCTGTTCCGGCGGCTGGCGGCACGGATGGGCTTCGACGACGAATGCTTCCGGCGCGGCGACGAACAGATCGCGCGCGAGGCGGTCGATTGGTCGGCGCCGGCGCTGGCGGGCGTCGATCTCGACTATCTCAAGCTTCATGGCCACGTCCGTCTCAAGGTCGGTGCTCCGGAAACCTTCGCCCCGCATGCGGAAGGTAACTTCCCGACCCCGTCGGGCAGGACCGAGTTCGTTTCATCGATGGCTCGCGGCGGCAACTTTGTAATCCCGTTGTTTCGCCAGGGTTCCAACGAATCCCAAGCCGGCGAGCCGGTCGATCCGCTGCCGGCTTTCATTGCGCCGCGCGAAACGCGCGCGAACGGTGTGCGCTACTCACTCAACCTGATTTCGCCGAAGTCGCACGCGTTCCTGAATTCATCGTGCGGCAACATGGCGCGCCAGCGGCGAATCGCAGGCGAGCCCACGGTCACGATCAATCCCGCGGACGCCGCCTCGCGTGGCATCCGCGAATCCCAACCGGTGCGGGTTTTCAACGATCGCGGCTCGTTCATGGCAACCGCCCGGCTAAGCGCGGTGGTCCAGCCCGGCCTGATCGTCGCGCCGATGGGCCATTGGCGGAAGTTCAGCCGCGGCCACGCGACGGTCAACGCTGCGACCCCGACCGCGTTCGCCGATCTTGGCCATGCCCCGACTTTTTCGGATAACCTGGTCAATGTGGAGGCGCTGTAATCGCTTGACTGCCGGCGGTCGCTGACAAGACGTCGTGCCGCAGGATACGGACGTCTGAAGAATCAAATAATTGGATAATCAAGCCGCGAGGAAAAAATGGAAAAGAAGCCGATCAATCCCTGGAAGTGGCAGGATCAATTTGGTTTCAGCCACGCAATCGAGGTCAAAGGCGGGGAGCGCGTGCTCTATTGTGCCGGACAAACTTCGAGCAACGCCGATGGTCAGACGATGCATGCCGGCGACATGAAGGGCCAGATCAATCTGGCGCTGGATAATCTCGAAGCCGTGCTGAAGCAGGCGGGCATGAGTTTATCCAACGTGGTGAGGCTCAACTATTACACGCCCGATGTCGATCTGCTGCTGGAGAATTACGGCGTGCTGGTCGGCCGCCTTGCCAAGGCCGGATGCCAGCCCGCGAGCACGCTGCTCGGCGTGGCGCGGCTCGCATTCAAGGAACTGCTGATCGAGATCGAAGCGACCGCGGTGGCCTAAACTCGCGCTGTGATGCGGCGGCGCTGATTCATTTGGCGCGCGCCAGGCCGGCCTCAGTGAGGCGCGCTTCGAGTTGCGGGATCCGATCGTGTCCCCAGAAGGGTTCGCCGCCGAAGACGAACATCGGCACCCCGAAGATATGATCGGCCGCCGCCTCGTGCTCGGCTTGCTCCAGGGCGCGGCGGCCTTCGCCGGCAAGATAGCCGCGGTATTCGTCGGCGGAGAGACCAAGCGTCGCGACTACGCCGGCGATCGCCTCGGCCTGGTCGATTTCGAGCTCGCGGCGAAAAAAGAGCTCGAAAACCTTGCGGCTGTATTCGAGCAGCTGCCCCCGCGCGTCGGCAAACAGCCCGCCGATCAACGCCGGCGTGGTGTCGTAAACTTTGAGCGGCCCGCGGATTACCAGGCCGCGCGCTTTCGCCCAGCGACGCGCGTCAAGGTATGAGTATTTTGCCTTATATTCGGAGTAGACGCTGCGCTCGCCCGGGCCTTTGATACGCAACTGAAACGGGATCCATCGGATCCGCACGCGGTAGCGCTCCTGGAGCGCGAAAGCCGCATCGAAGGCGAGATACGCAAAGGGACTTTTGTAGTCCGAATACATTTTTACTTGGTGCGCGTCCATGAGATCCTCGGGGCGTCGTTCGTCAGTCGCGCGGACTGACGGAGACATGACGATTGCCTCTTTCATAGAACCGCCAGCGCTTGTCGGTCCAGGCGCCGGCATCGCCTATGTTGATACGCGCCGAACGGCCGATCCGTCCGACCCAGCCCGAAGCTTCCAGAAAAAGTTCGTTGCCGCAAAGGTCGCGGCCATAGTCGCCCTTGCTGATCGCCAGCGCCTGCGTCAACTTACCCGGCCCGTTGCTGAGATTACGGGCCTCGGGCGCCATCTTTCGCCGGCGCGCTATCAACTCGAGGCCGCGGATCGGTTCAAGCGCACGGATCAGCACCGCGTGCGGTTCGCCTTCGGTCGCGGCGACGAGGTTCATGGCCCAGCTCGTGCCGTAGAGCTGATAGACGTAGGCGTAGCCCGGCGGACCGAACATCGCCACGGTGCGTGGTGTCAGCCCGCGCGCGCTATGAGCCGCGAGATCCTGCGGACCGCGATAGGCTTCGGCCTCGACGATCCGGCCGGCGGCCTCGCCCTCCGCGGTCCGATGGACCAGGATTTTGCCGATACATTCGCGCGCCACGATCAGTACCGGACGCGCGTAGAAATCGCGGCCAAGTTTCACCGCGCGAACGCTCGCCTCACGATCCGCGGCGCGCCGCCTGAATCGCCCGCCAGATCCGCTCCGGCACCAGCGGCAAATCGATATGCCGCACGCCGAGCGGCCGCAGCGCATCGACCACCGCGTTGACGATACACGGGGTCGACGCGACCGGGCCCGCCTGCCCGATGCCTTTGACGCCCAGCGGGTTGACGGGGGTCGGGGTGACGGTGCGCTCCAGTTCGTAACGCGGCAGCATTGAGGCGCGCGGCGCCGCATAGTCCATCAGCGTCGCCGTCAAAAGTTGACCGCTGTCGTCATAGACCACCTGCTCGTAAAGAGCCTGCCCGATGCCTTGTGCGAGGCCGCCATGAACCTGACCCTCGACCAGCAGCGGGTTGATAACCGGTCCGCAGTCGTCGACCGCGATGTAGCGCAGAATCTCGACCAGGCCGGTTTCCACGTCGACCTCGACCACGGCGACATGTGTTCCGAACGGGGCGGTCAGAGCTGGCGGCTCGAAGCTCGAGTTCGCCGTCAGCCCGGGCTCGATCCCGGGAATAGGGGTACGGAAGCCGTAAGCTGCGTCGATCACGCGGGCGAGCGGGATCGATTGAGCCGCGCCGCCGTCGATCGCGATCGTGCGATCGGCGAAGATCATCTCGGGCTCCGGCCATCCGGTGAGCGTCGCCGCGATGGTGCGGAGCTTGTTCTTGAGCGTGCCCAGCGCCATCAGCACCGCACTCCCGCCGAGCGAGGTTCCGCGGCTGCCGAAGGTGCCGATTCCGTACTGCACCATCGCGGTATCGCCGTGCTCGACGACCACATCTCCGGGGGCGATTCCCAGCTCGTCGGCCACCAGCTGCGCGAACGAGGTCTCCTGTCCCTGTCCATGCGGCGACACGCCGGTCAGCACCGTCACCCGGCCGTCGGGCTCGATCCGGACGGTGGCGCTCTCCCAGCCGCCCATCGCCGGCGGAAATTTGGACGACGGCCCGGTGCCGCTCAGCTCGACGTACGAGGCAATTCCGATTCCGAAGTAACGACCCGCGCGCAGCATCTCGGCCTGCCGGCGCCGCTCGCCCGCGTAATCGACGAGCTCCAGCGCCCGCTCGAAAGCTTTTTCATAATCGCCCGAGTCGTAGACCATGCCGCCCGCATTGCGATACGGGAAGGCTCCGGCAGGAACGAAATTACGCCGCCGGATCTCGGCCGGATCGATCTCGAGGCTGGCGGCGATCTCGTCCATCAGGCATTCGATCGCGTGACACGCTTCGGGCTTGCCCGCCCCGCGATAGGCGTCGGTCGTCATCTTGTTGGTGAAGACCGAACGATGCTCGAAGGCGATCGCTCCAATCCGGTACGCGCCGGTCAGCATCGGCATCGGCTGCATCGCGATCACCGGTGTGAAGAACTGCAGGTACGCGCCGACGTCGCTGATTCCTCGTGCGCGCAGCGCGAGGATCGCGCCGTCACGTTTGACCGCCGCCTCGACGACCGTCACGATGTCGCGGCCGTGCACCGTCGAGGCGAGATTTTCGCGCCGCTCCTCGATCCACTTGACGGGATGTCCGAGTTCCATCGCGAGCCAGGCGATCAACGCCTCTTCGCCGTAGACATTGCCCTTGCATCCGAAACCGCCGCCGACTTCCGGCGCGATCACCGCCAGGCGATGCTCGGGAAAATGCAGCATCGCGGCGAGATGCGAGCGCAACAGATGCGGCATCTGGGTCGATGACCAGAGCGTCAGTTTCCCGGCGCCGCGGTTGAAGCTCGCGACCACTCCGCGCGGCTCGATCGGCAGTGCCGCCACGCGCTGGTTCACGAACCTGAGACTCACAACTCGATCCGCCTCGCGCATCGCCGTCTCGACCGCTGCCGAAGCCATCGTCGTGACGTGGGCGAGGTTGCTATCGAGCTGTTGATGGATAACGACGGCGTCGGGAGCCAGGGCCTGCTCGGCATCGACCACGGCCTCGAGCGGCTGGTACTCAGGTTGAATCAGTTCGAGTGCGTCGCGCGCCAGCTCGGGCGAAGTCGCCACCACGGCCGCCACCGGCTCGCCCACATGTCGCACGCGGCCGCGAGCGAGCGCCGGATGATACGGAGTTCGCTTCAGCGGCATCGCGCACGGCACCGGGCCGAGGTTTTTGAGGTCCTCGCCACTCACCACCGCGGCCACGCCGGGCAGAGCGCGCGCGGCGGAGGTATCGATCGCCCCAAGCTGCGCATGGGCGTGCGGGCTCCTCAGGATGGCCGCGAAGAGCATCGAGGGCAGCCGTAGATCGTCGATATAAGTCGCGGCACCCGCCAGCAGGCGAGCATCCTCGAGCCGCTTGAGTCGTTCACCGATAAACTTGTGTTGCGCCATCTGGTGAAACCCTCTTCATGGTCCCGGCAGCTAGTACCCTCCGCCTACCCACCCGCTTCTATAACCGCAGCCTTTCAGTCGGAGGTTTGCTCGAGCGCCTCGATCAGCTTTTCCATCTCGAGCCCGCGCGAGCCCTTGACCAGCAGCACGTCGCCGCGCCGGACGATAGCGCGGATTGCCGATGCCGCTTCGCGACTGTCGGGGTAGGTGCGCACAAACAGCAGCGGCGTGCCGTCGAGCACCGCCTGGCATGCCGCACCCATCGACGGTCCGACCGCGACGAACTGGTCGGGCGCGGCGGCGGCGACGTCACGCACCGCCTGGCGATGCATCTCGTCGCTGAGCGGCCCGAGTTCCAGCATATCGCCGAGCGCGATAATCAATCGTGCGCTCCGGGCGTGGGCGATTTCGCTGGCAGTCGCGAGCGCCACCCTGACCGAGCGCGGGTTGGCGTTGTAGGTGTCATCGATTACCACCACCCCGTCGAGGGTGCGCGCGCGCAAGCGCCCGCTCACCGGCTCGACGCCTTCGAAGGCGCGCGCGAGCGCCTCGAGTTGTGCGCGCGACAGGTGCGCGGCGCTGGCCGCGGCGACCGCGGCCAGCGCCGCGGCCGCGTTGCTGGCGGCGGCGGGACCCAGCAGCCGGAGGTTAACCTCGAGCTCCCGTGCGACGCCCGCTTCCAGCAACGCCGGAGCCAGCCGCAAGGTAATTGCAGCGCGCTCCGGCGCAGGCGACGGACGGCGGATGAATCCCACGTCGGCCCCCGTCGACGCCGCACCGAAGGTAACCGCGCGCATCCCGGCCGGGATGCGCGCGGTTACCTTCGGCTCCTCGGCGGACGCGACCGCCACACCCGCGCCGCGAAACAGCGAGCTCTCCTCGTCGGCGATCTCGTCGATGGTTCCCAGCCCTTCGCTGTGCTCGATGTCGACGTTCAGCACCAGCGCAACGTCCGGCGTCAGTATGCACGCCAGCGCCGCCACTTCGCCGCGCCGATTGGTGCCGCATTCGATGACCGCGGCGCGATGGGTTTCGGTAAGCGTGAACAGCGTCATCGGCACGCCGATCAGATTGTTCAGATTGCCGGGCGTCTTGAGAGTCGCGCCGAAGCGGGCGGCGGCCAGCGCCGCAGTCAGTTCTTTGGTGGTGGTCTTGCCGTTGGCGCCGCCGATGGCGATCACCGGCAGGCGGGTGACGGCGCGAATGCGCTGCAGATGGTGGCTCGCCAGTGCCCCGAGCGCGCGCAAAGTATCTTCGACCTCGACGCATGCGAGTTCGGCGACCGAGCGTCCGCGCTCGACGATCGCGGCCGCCGCTCCCTGCGCGATGGCCGCGCCCAGATACTGATGGCCGTCGAAGTGCGGGCCGCGCAGCGCGACGAACAGCGAGCCGGCCCGCGCCACCCGCGAGTCGGTCGTAACGCCGCTGACAATCGCTTCGGCCGAGCCGCGCAGTGCGCCGCCGGTGGCCGCGGCAACTTCCGCGAGCGTGAAGCTGCACGAATTTGGGGGAATCGGTGTCGCCATCGGCTGCGCCCAATTAATCCACGATGATTACGCCCGTTTGCGGGCGGCTTGACAACCGCCGGATGGCATAGAAGCCTCGATCGATCGCAATCTCGGATCGGAGGCCAGTTTCCCGATGGCGGAGTCCCCTCTCGTCGGTATCGTGATGGGCAGCAAGAGTGACTGGGAGCAGATGGGGGCGGCGGCGGAGCTTCTGACTGAATTTAAAGTGTCACATGAAGTCAGGATTCTCTCCGCCCATCGCACGCCCGCGCCAACCCAGGCCTGGGCGCAAGGCGCCCGCGCGCGCGGGATCGAGGTGATCATCGCCGGCGCCGGCGGCGCCGCCCATCTGGCCGGCGTGATCGCGTCGCAAACCCTGCTGCCGGTGGTCGCCGTTCCGATCCAGACCGCCGCGCTCGGCGGCATCGACTCGCTGCTGTCGACCGTGCAGATGCCGCGTGGGGTGCCGGTGGCAACCATGGCGATCGGAAAAGCCGGGGCCGCCAACGCCGCCCTGTTCGCGATGCAGGTGATGGCCTTGCGCCGCCCCGAATTGGCAGCGAAGCTTGAAGATTGGCGCGCCGCGCGCGCGCAGGAATTACTCCAACAGAAGATTCCGTGACCGGCATCCGACACAGGCCAACGGCGGCTGCCCGCGTGGTTGCCTCGATCGTTTCGATGGCAATCGCGCTGATGGTGGCGACGGTCGCCGGCGCCGTCCAGCTCAAGACCCTGGGCCGGCTTTCGATCCCGCGAACCACGCCGGTTATCGCCATCTGCACCGACTCGGTGATGCAGACCGTGCTGACCCAGGATTTGAGCGTCGCGCGCCGTTCGGCGAACTCATCGAGTGCGCCGGTTACGATCACCGTCACCATGCATCAGCAGGTGATGAAGCCGGGAGTGTCGGCCCAGGATGTGTCGCCGGGCGACCCGGCGGCGGCCGACATGCTGGAAGCGCTGGGGGTGGCGCCGATGCCGCTCGGCGACAGCGGCGATCAGCCGACCGACCCGTACGCGGCAGCAGCGCGGATGGAAGCGCTGGCGCCGGAAGGTCCGTTGATGCAACAGATGCGGGAGTACCAGGCGCAAAACAACTCGATGAGCCAGCCGGCGACCGGCCTTTTTCATCGCGAGGAAGCGAGCAGGGAGTATCCGACCGCAATAATCGCTCGCGTCACTTCGAGCGCGCAGGACGGGTCACTGACCGTCGCGGCGTTGCTCGATCCCGGCGAAGATGTCCGTAACGCGAAGGAACTGATAGCCGAAGAAATCGCCAACAACATCCTGCACTGATCAGACGACCGCAAGCTCGGTCGCCGGTCCGCTACCGGGGTGCGGTAGCCCCGGGATGCCGGGGGCGTCACGCGTCGTCAGCGGCGGGCCGAAGGCAGTGCGCGGTTGGTCCGCGAGGGCGCGGTCGAGATTGGCGGTGGAGCGACCGTGGCCGGTTCGCCGGCCTTTTCGCCGAAGGCCGCAGCCGGCGCCGGGGCGACGGTCGCGGGCGGCTCGGATTGCAACGACGCTGAAAGCCGGCGGTTTCGCAGGTACAAAGCCGCCACTATCAGCGCGATGACCAGCGCGATAAAAGCCCAGATGCGGAGATGGCCGCGACGCCGGCGGCGGCGGTCCACGATGGGCTCCGACATCCTGACCACGCTGCTCTCAGAGCGCTGTACTTCGCGTATAAAGCGGACTGCGATCGCGTCCGAATCCAGCCCCAGACAGTCCGCGTAGCGCCGAATAAATGGCAGCAGGTAGAGCTGATCGGAAATCGCGCTGTAGTTGTCGCTCTCGATCATCCCGATGTAGTGCGCGGGAATCCGGGTTTCTTTGACGACTTCGTCGCGGGTGACGCCGCGCCGCTCGCGCACCGCGGCCAGAAAAGCGCCGAGGCTTGGCTCGCTGGGCTTTTCAGCGACCGGGGAAGCGGCGGCTGCGGATGGCGCATCGTCGCGCTGGGGTTTCGCCCCAGCTTTCTCGGGTGGATGGTCTGCCTCACTCATCGATTTACCGACCGCCGTTCGTCGCATGATAGCCGACCGGAGCCGTTCCGCCGAGTTGGCCCCGGGCGGTTTCGACATATGCCGCGGGAGGCCGGCCGGCGAGCGACGCCGCTCGCTCGCCATCGGCGATCGCATCCTTCCAGTTATGGAGGGAAAAAGCGACGAGACCCAGGTAGTCGTAGGCCGGCGAGTAATCAGGATCGCAGGCGCGCGCGCGCTCGAGATCGGCGCGCGCCGATGTCAGGTCGTGCTGGTAGTAAAACCTGGCTGCGCGATTGGTGTAGATGTCGGCGGCCAGCAGCTTGAGCTTGGGATCGCCGGGATGTGCGGCCAGCGCCAGCTCGATTTCCCTGACAGCATCGTTGAGGCGACCTTCCTGAAGGGCGGAACGCGCCAAATCCTGATGCAGTGGAGCGCATCCGGCAAGCAGCGCGACGAGCGATATAAGCAAGGCCGATTTTCTGAGCGCCACCAGGATGACCCGTTACAAACTTAATCGCCGCCGGGTCGCAAACCAAGCGCACCCGAGGCGACACTGCCCGATGCTGGCAGCGTGCCGCGGCAGTCAAACTGCAGTGGCCGCTGCGGCGCAGCGCGATTGGAAAGCGCCACCTTCTTGCCCTCGCAGCCCAGCACCGAAATCGATCCCAGTGCGGGGGTGACTCGGGGCAAGTCGTGGAAATTCACGATCGCGACCACGCATGCCGGCGACTTCCACAGGCGTGCCAGTCCGGCCAGATCCGGGATGAAGCTGGCCTGTGCATCGCGGTCATCGCTGAATGGCGCCAGTTCCCCTCGATAGCCGACGATTGCTTCACGGTGCCCGGTGTAGAACGGCAGCGACTGAACGAAATGGCGATACGAGGCCAGTACGCATCCGGGGCCAAGCTGCGGCGCAACCACCCGCGCGAGGCGGCGGTAGCTGTAGAAGGCGGCGGCGTCGCGGCGTAGCTTGAGCCCAGCGCCGCTGGCAAACAGCACCGCGATGGCAATTATCGCCAACGCTATCGCGGGGCGGCCGCGACGCGCCGGGACGATCGCGGCCAGCGCGATCACGATAAACGCTACCGCAATCATCGCGCCGTCGATAATCAGCCCGCGGCCTAACCGATTGGCGAAAACCCCGAGCGCCGCTCCGATGGCGCAGCCAATCGCCAGGTTGATAGCGGCAAACCATCCGAGGAACGCTGGTCCTGCGCCGCGTTTCACAAAGCGCGCCAGGCCGAAGCCGGCGAGAATCGCGATCGGCGGCAATCCCGGCAGGATGTACGATCCGAGTTTCGAGCGCGGAATCGAGAAAAAGATCAATACGATCCCGAACCACAGGATCAGGAACGCCAGCGGATCGCGATTACGGGCGGGGTTGGTCGCACGTTCCCGCCAGAGTTCGGCGGCGCCCGAGCAGGCGAAATAGAGCCACGGCCAGGTGCCGGCCGCGGCGACCACCACCAGCAGGTAGGGGCCCCATCCGTGCTCGGAGCTTTCCAGGTAACGCGCCACGTGTTCGTGCAGCAGAAAGAAGCTCAGAAAGCCGGGATTGCGCGCGGCGACGATCGCAAACCATGGGACGACAATCGCGCCGTAAACGGCGATCATGGCGAGCCACGGCATCCGCAGAATTTCGCGCGTGCGCCGTTGTATCAGCATGAAAGCGAGCCCGATCGCGCCGCCCAGCACGATCGCGACCGGTCCCTTGGTCAGGGTGCCCAGCGCCAGCATGATCGAAGCGAGGATCAACAGGGTGCGGCTTCTCCGCGCGCGCAGGTCGGGGGTTTCGATCGCGAGGTAAAAGGCGCCCAGCGCGGCGGTGAAAAAAAACGCCAGCGCCGGATCGAGCGTCGCAAAGCGCGCGAAGCCGAAAAACAGCGGACTCAACGCCAACGCCATCGCCCCCAGCATCCCGGCCGCCGCGCCGAACATGGTCTCGCCGATCACCTCCGTGACCGCGACCTCGCCGACGCTGCACAGTGCCGTCGGGAGCCGCACGGCGAACTCGTTGGGGCCGAAAATCCTGATCGACGCGGCATTCGCCCAGTAGACCAGCGGCGGTTTCTCGAAATAGCGGACCCAATCGTCGCGCGGCGTCAGGTAATCGCCGCTGACCACCATCTCGCGCGCGATTTCCGCGTAGCGTCCCTCGTCGGGCTCGAGCAGCGCCGGGGTGCCGAGCCCGGGCAGATAAAGCAATGCGGCGATGATCGCGCATAGCGCGATTCTGCCGGGCCGCGACCCGTGTCCGCCAAGAAATGATAGTCGGGGAACTGACAAGCCCACAAAAAATAGACCCTCGCGGCTTGCTCCGGAAGGCCCCCCCTTTCACGGCGCGGTGCGATCGGTGCTTTAACTTGGCGGCGGCGTTTGTCAAAATGCGGTGACTTGCGAGACTCCAGCGAGTTTCGCCGTCAACGGGCATTGAGTCTGCCGGGCAAAATATCGCCAATTCGGGCCAGCAACGCGTCATTGGGGCCGGTTTCGATCGTCATTCCGGTCTACAATGAATCCGCCAATCTTGACGCGCTGTGGCGCCGCCTCGATCCGGTCCTCAACGGATGTGGCCGGCAATGCGAAGTTATTTTCGTCGATGACGGCTCGGCCGACGACTCGCTCGCGATGCTGCGCGCGCTCGCCAGCCGCGACGATCGCGTACGGGTGGTCGAGCTGGCGCGCAACTTCGGGCAGCATGCCGCGATCCTGGCCGGCTTCCGCAACGTCCGCGGCGAGGTCGTGATCACGCTGGATGCCGACCTGCAGAATCCGCCCGAAGAGATTCCGCGCCTGCTGGCGGCGATCGACGAGGGCAACGACGTGGTCGGTGGCTGGCGCGAGGAACGCCACGACCAGACCTTTCGCAAGCTCGCGTCGCGGCTGCACAATCATCTGACGTCGCTGATCGTGGGCGTCCCGATGCGCGATTACGGCTGCATGCTGCGCGCCTATCGCCGTCATATCGTGGACACGGTGGTGGCGTGCGATGAGAAAGCGGCGTTCGTTCCGGCGCTCGCCAATTCGTTCGCCAAGCGGGTCGCCGAAATTCCGGTCGGCCATGAGCAGCGGGCGCGCGGAAAATCGAACTATAATCTGCTCGCGCTGGCGAAGCTCAGCCTCAATCTGATCACCGGGTTTTCGCTCTACCCGATCCAGATGCTCAGTCTCGTAAGCTTTTCGATTTTCGCGCTGGCGGCGGCTTTTGCACTGGTCCTGTTAGGCCATCGCGTGTTGTATGGACCGCAGCAGGAAGGTGCGATGTGGGTGCTGTTCGCGATCACCTTCGGACTCATCAGCATCATGTTTCTGGCCGTGGGGTTGATTGGCGAGTATGTCGGCCGCATCTACCTGGAGGTCCGGCGCCGGCCGAACTTCATCGTCCGCGCCGTGCATGACGCGGAATCGGAAAAGCGCGATCCGTTGCTGCACCCGTGACCGCTTCGGAAATTACCCGCGCCGCCGGGCCCGCGATCGAGGACGCGCCGTGCGTGCTCTTCGCTTACCATCAGATGGGGCATGATTGTATGGCGGCGCTGCTCGCGATGGGCGCGCCGATCGCCGCGCTGTTCACCCATCAGGACAGCCCGCACGAGGAGATCTGGTGGGATTCATGCACGACGCTGGCGCGCCGTCATGCGATTCCCGTCCATACGCCCGAGAAGCTTGAGCGCGACTGGATCGATCGAATCGCCGCGCTCCAGCCGGCGGTAATCTACTCCTTCTACTATCGTTACCTGATTCCGGATGAGCTGCTGCGGCTGCCGCCGTTGGGCGCGTACAATCTTCACGGCTCGCTGCTGCCGAACTACCGCGGCCGCGCGCCCGTCAACTGGATGATCGTCAACGGCGAACGCGAAGGCGGCGTCACCCTGCATCATATGGTCGCGCGCGCCGACGCCGGGGATATCGTGGCGCAACGCGCGGTCGCGATCGCCGATGACGACACCGCGCTGACGCTTTATCGCAAGCTGGTTCCGCTCGGCGTCGCGCTGATTGGCGAGTTCCACCCGCTGATCGTTGCCGGGCGCGCCCCGCGGCGTCCGCAAGACCTCGCCCAGGGCAGCTATTACGGCCGGCGCGGGCCCGACGATGGGCGTATCGAGTGGCGCTGGCCGGCGCGCCGGATCGTCAACCTGGTACGCGCCGTGACTCATCCTTATCCCGGCGCCTGCTGCTTCGTTGCGGGCCGTAAGCTGTTAATCTGGCAGGCCGGAGTCGGCGCCGAGTCCGGTAAGCGAGGTGAACCCGGCGCGGTCCTCGGGGTCGGCGCGGGCGGCGTCGAAGTTGCGGCGGGCGACGGGATGGTGCTGCTCAAGCGGGTACAGCTCGAGGGTGAAGCTGAACAAGCGGCAAGCGAAGTAATCGGCCGCGGCGCCGAAGGGTGCCGGCCGAAATTAGAGTAGATGGAGAATTCATGCGGGTATTGATCACGGGCGGCGCCGGCTTTCTCGGCTCCCATCTGTCCGACGCTTTTGTCTCGCGCGGCGACGAGGTGTTTGTGCTCGACACCGGCTCGATCGCAAAAGTGCGCCATCTCTTGAGCCATACGCGCTTCCACTATGTGCACGATTCGATCTTCAATCTCGAGCTGCTCGATAGCCTGGTCGCCAAAACCGACCTGATCTATCACCTGGCGGCGGTAGTCGGCGTCGAGCACTACGTTGGCGACCCGTACGAGACCCTGAACGTTAACGTCAATGGCACGCAGAACGTGCTCAAGGCGGCCTACAAGTACAACAAGCGCGTGGTCTTCAGCTCGACCTCGGAGGTTTACGGGCGCAACCCCAAGGTGCCGTGGAGCGAGGACGACGATCGGGTGCTCGGCGCGACCACGATCGACCGCTGGTGCTACTCGACCTCGAAGGCGGTAGGCGAACATTTCTGCTTCGCCTACCACAAGCTCGGACTGCCGGTGACGGTGGTGCGCTACTTCAACGTCTATGGGCCGCGGCTCGATAAAGTCGACGTCGGCCGGCTGTTCACGATCTTCATCGGCCAGTTGCTGCGCGGCGCCGATCTGACGGTGGTCGGCGACGGCTCGCAGACGCGATGCTTCACCTATGTGACCGATGCTATCGAGGCGACCGTACAGGCCGGCCTCAACCCGGCTGCCGACGGTCAGGCGATCAATATCGGGACCGATCGCGAGACCTCGGTGCTCGAATTCGCCGAGCTGATGATCGAGTTGTTCGGGCCCAACCCGTCGAAGATCAAATTCGTTGACCAGGAACAGATTTACGGATCGAGTTACGAGGACATCCCGCGCCGCGTCCCCGACAACACCAAGATGCGCACGCTGCTCGGCGTCACGCCGAAAGTCGCGCTGCGCGAGGGCACCAAGCTCGCGATGGACTGGTTTCGCGAGCAGGCTCAGTCGTAGCCGCTGCGGCCGGGATCGTCGGACCGCAGCGCGGGCGCGCAATGGAGATAGCGCTCAAAGTCGACGTCGACACCCATCGCGGGCTCGAGCAGGGCGTGCCGCGGATCGCCGGGGCGCTCGAGCGCGAGGGCGTGACCGCGAGCTTTTACATCGCGATGGGTCCGGATAACTCCGGGCGTGCGATTATGCGCGTGCTCCGCAACCGCGGCTTTGCGCGCAAGATGGTGCGGACGCGGGCGGTCTCGATGTATGGCCTGCGCACGGTGCTATCCGGAACGCTTCTGCCGGCGCGGCCGATCGCACTCGCGCTCCCGCGCATCGTCGAAGGGCTGGCCGGCGCGGGCTTCGAAGTCGGCGTACACGGCTACGATCACGTGCGCTGGCAGGACCATATCGACGATCTCGGCGAGCCCGCGATTCGCGCCGAACTCGAGGATGCGTTCGAGGCCTACCGCGCGATCTTTCGCGCTCGGGCCACGGGCTTTGCGGCGCCGGGCTGGCGCACCAATGCGACTGCGCTCAAGCTGCTCGACCAGATGGGTCTCAGCTATCACAGCGATACGCGCGGCACGGTGCCTTATCGATGCGTGGTCGGTGCGGCCACTCTCGCCACGCCTGAAATCCCGACCACCCTGCCGACGCTCGATGAAGTGATAAACCGGCCGGGTCTCGGCGACACGTCCTCGATCGTGCGCTTCTATGGCGAGCAGATGCGTGACGACGCGCTCAACGTCCATACGATTCACGCCGAAACGGAAGGCATGGGCCAGTTCGATACCTTTGCGGCGCTGGTTCGCGCGCTCAAGGACCGTGGCGCGGTGTTCGTGCGGATGGCAGATGTTGCTGCGCGACTCGACTCCGCTGCGCTGCCGCGATGCGAGGTAATACGCACCTCGCTCGCCGGTCGCGCCGGCTGGATTTCAGCGCAAGGTCCGCTCCAGTGATCGGGATGTCGTGCTAGCCTCGTGAGAAGGCGCAGGCGTTGCGTCTATCATGGCCGCGCAAGATTTTTCGATTCAGGATCCTCGCGAGCTGGGCCTCGATTACGAGAAGGTCGAGGCGCTTCTCGATCGCGCCGGTGAAGAGGTTCGAGCGGGGTTGCTGCCTTCGGCGCAGGTCGCAATCGCGCGCCATGGCAGACTCGCCGCGATGCGCACGTGGGGCAGGGCGGCTCAGGGCGGCGATGATCGGCCGGCGACCAACGCGACGCTCTACCCGGTCTTCTCGTGCACCAAGGCGATCGTCGCGTCTGCGGTGTGGATCCTGATCGGCGAAAAGCGACTCGACCCGGCGGAACGTGTTGCGGAGATCGTCGACGAGTTCGGCGTCAACGGCAAGCAGGCGGTCACCGTCGAGCACCTGCTGATGCATACCTGCGGATTTCCGGGCGCACCGATGCCGCCGCAGGAGTGGCCCGATCGGCGCAAGCGGCTCGATCGCCTGGCCTCGTGGCGGCTCGAATGGCCGCCGGGCAGCCGCTTCGTTTACCATCCGACCGCGAGCTTCTGGGTGATCGCGGAAATTCTGGAGCGGCGCGCGGGGACTGACTTCCGCGTCTTCATCCGGGATCGAATCGCGGCGCCGCTCGGACTGGAAGATCTCAACGTCGGTCTGCCTCGAGCGAAACACTCTCGCGTCGCCGACCTGGTCCTGGCCGGCGAGCCGCCGGACGCCAAGGATCTCACGCGAATGGGTCTGCCGGATATCAGTCAAAGCGCTGCCCCCGAGCACACGCTGCTGGGTATCAATCAGCCGGCGATACGCGAGGTCGGGATTCCGGGCGGTGGTGGGTTGATGACCGCGGGCGACCTGGCGCTGTTCTATCAGTCGCTGCTGGGCCATCTCGACGGATCGCGCGATCTTGGAATCTGGCGCCGCGATACGCTCGCCGAGGCATTGCGCGTACGGTCCGGCGATCTCGCCGATCCGATGCTTGGGGTCCGGGTCAACCGGGCGTTGGGGGTGGTGGTTGCCGGCGATGACGGCCGCGGGGTTTATCGCGGCTTCGGCGTCGGCAACTCAGCGGTAGCCTTCGGACATGGCGGTGCCGGAGGCCAAGTCGGATGGGCTGATCCGGTCAGCGGGATCTCGTTCGCCTACTGCACGAATGGCATCGATCGGAATTTCATCCGCCACGGACGCCGCGGCGTCGCACTTTCCAGTTTGGCCGCCGACTGCGCGAGTCGAGCGCGCGACTTCAACTGAGGAACGGCTTCAAGTGAGAAACGGCTTCAAGTGAGGAACGGATTGTCGAGCACGATAATCGCCTCGCGCCCCGCGCCCACGCCCACCATCGCAAGCTTCACCCCGCCGAGCTGGACGATCCTGTCCAGATAGCGGCGGGCGTTGACCGGCAGGTCGGCCAGCGAACGCGCCCCGCTGATATCCTCGTTCCAGCCGGGCAGCTCTTCGTAAAGCGGCCGCGCCTTCTCGAGCGCCGTTCGTCCCGCCGGCATCTCGTCGTATTGCCGGCTGCCGATCTGGTACGCGTAGCCGATGCGCAGCGGGTTCACTCCGGTCAGGACGTCGAGCTTGGTGAGCGCCAACCCCCACATCCCATTGAGCCGTGCGGCGTAGCGCGCCAGCACCGCATCGAACCATCCGATTCGCCGCGGACGCCCGGTGGCGCTGCCGAACTCGTCGCCCTCCTCGCGTAATCGGTTGCCTAGCGACCCCTTGATCTCGGTCGGAAACGGGCCACCGCCGACGCGAGTCGTATAGGCCTTGCTGATGCCGAGCACGGCTTCGAGCCGGCCCGGCGGAAGACCGCCGCCCGAGAACACCGCGCTCGCCACGCAGTTCGACGAGGTGACGAACGGATAGGTGCCGTGATCGATGTCGAGCATCGTGCCGTGAGCACCCTCGAACAGCACGCGCCGGCCCGCCGCGACCGCTTCGGCGACGAAGGCGGCGGTGTCGGTCAGGTACGGCAGCAGCCGCCGGCGCATCGG
>Ga0307374_10003668_pt1 | contig 26080 bp, 26 predicted proteins | sample OX3MG_FD_202532 | JGI IMG/M metagenome (GOLD analysis project Ga0307374, IMG submission 202532) | Soil microbial communities from Risofladan, Vaasa, Finland - OX-3 | ecosystem: Environmental > Terrestrial > Soil > Coastal area > Acid sulfate soil | place: Finland: Risofladan, Vaasa | collected...
TTCGTGATCGTCAGTTCCGGCCACTCGAATGCCATCTCGGACTGGGAGAGTTCGGGCGACGCCATGATGGCGATCCACGGTCCGCTCAATGCGGATGCCCAGATCGGCACGCTCGGCGCCCGCGTCTCGCACGGGTGTGTCCGCCTCCACGTCGCCGACCTCCTGCACCTGCGCAACGTTCCTGCCGGCAGTCCTATTGACGTGGTGGCTTCGTAGCAACGACGACCCGTGGCCGCCCGGCGTCCTCAGGTGACGTCGCGGCGGAACGTGGTGAAGTAGCCCAGCGCAAGGGGGATGAGGCCCCAGGCCAGCATGACCAGGCCGCCCTTCCACCAGCTCAGGAGCTGGAGCGCCGGGTCGTGGCGGTTCCCCAGGCCGCGGGCCAGCAAGCCGGCCAGGGCCTGGCTGGCGGCGGAGGGGAGCCAATTGAGGTTGTAATGGAAGATGGCCCGGGCCAAGAGGACCAGGAGCATCTCAAGGATGAAGGTGGTGCCGATGGTGATCAGGATGGCGGCCACCTGGTTCTTGACCAGTGTGCCGAAGCCGAGACCGAAGAGCCCCAACAGGATGGTGGAGGCCAGCAGCCCGGGCACCACGGCCCCGAATTGATCCACCACCTGGGAGCTGACGCCTCCCAGGGCGGCATTCCACGCCAGGCCGATGGCGAACACCGTCACCAGGGTCAGGCAGGCAATGAGCACGCACCAAAGCGTGGTGACGAAGACCTTGGCGGCCAACACGCGGGTCCGCACGGGCGTGAGCACGAACGTCGAGGTCATCGTCTTGTTGCGGTACTCGCCGGTGATGCAGATCACACCCAGGATCGGCGCCAGGAAGGTGATGCCGAAGTAGCCGGCTCCAAGAAGCTGGCGCAGGTGGGGCACCCCCTGAACGTAGGAGAAGGTGTGGCCGGGGTAGCCCTGCGCGGCGAAGAGCCCCGTCATATAGAGGATGGTCAGCGGGAAGGCCAGGCCGAACGTCACCCACACACCCGGCATGGTGCGCATCTTGAGCATCTCGGCCCGGATGGCGGTCATCACGAAGAGAGACTCGCCTCGCCGAACCCGAGCCCGGAGGTGAGCTCGAGGAAGATGGACTCCAGGTCGGCACCCTGGTTACTCAACTCGTACAGCACGATCTGGTGGGTGGCCAGCAGCGGCCCGATCTGTTCGGGCGTCACCCCGTCGATGGCGACCATGTCGTGGGCCAGACGGCGGAAGCGCAGGCCCTCCTGGTCGAGCAGGGAGCACAGGCGATCGCCTTCGGGCGTGCGCGCCTGCATGCAGGCGCCGGTGAGGCCCGACGTCATGGCCTCCAACGGGCCCTGTGCCTTGAGTTGCCCGTGCGACACGATGACGGCGTCGTCGATGGTCTGGGCCATCTCGGCCAGCAGGTGGGAGGAGACCAGGATGGTGCGACCCTCGCCGGCCAGGTAGCGCATGAATTCTCGCAACCAGGCAATGCCTTGCGGGTCGAGGCCATTGGACGGCTCGTCCAGGATGAGAATGTCGGGATCGCCGATGAGTGCACTGGCCAGCTCAAGGCGCTGGCGCATCCCCATGGAGAAGCCGCCGACCTTGCGGCGGGCGTCGTCGGTCAACCCCACCAGGTCGAGCACCACGTCGGCCCGGGCCTCGTCGTGGCCCCCGGCGCGAGCCACCATGCGCAGGTGGGTGCGGGCGCGCCGGGCCGGGTGGAAGCTGGTTGCCTCAAGCACGGCGCCGACCAGGCCCGAGGGATTGGGGAGTTCCCGGTAGAATTTCCCGCCGATGGTGGCCTGCCCGGCCGAGGGACTGACCAGGCCGAGGAGCATGCGCAGCGTGGTGGTCTTACCCGAACCGTTGGGGCCGAGGAAGCCGGTGACCCGCCCGGGCGCCACGGTGAACGAGAGGTTGTCCACGGCCACCACGTCACCGAAGTGCTTGGAGAGCCCACTGATCTCAATGGGTAGACCACGCGGCGTGGCGCTGGTGGTCATTGCAGCGACGATAGTGCCGGCCCTTCCTCAGGACCGGTCACCCGATGGGGCCCGGCGGCATCAAAAGGTGACGATCTGCCGGATGATCTCGCCCTTCTGCAGGGCGGTGATCCCGGCACCGACCTCTTCGAGGGGCAGGCGGGTGCTGATCATCCCCTCAAGATCAATGCGGCCGGCGCGCCACAAGCGGATCAGGCGGTGGAACTCGGTCCGCACGTCGGCTGAGCCGTAGAAGCTTCCCAGCAGCTTCTTCTCGGAGAAGAAGAGCTCGAAGCCGTTCAACTCCAGGATGGTCGCGCTACTGCCGGCCCCCACAATGACCGTGGTCCCGCCGCGCCGGGTGGCGTCCCAGGCCGCCCGGTAGGTGGACGGCGACCCGACGCACTCGAAGGCGTAGTCGAAGCCTTCCCCGCCGGTGATGGCGCCCTGCACCGCGGCAAGCTCATCGGGGTGCACGCCGTGGGTAGCGCCGAACCTCTGGGCGTCGGTGAGCTTGGAGGGGACCGTGTCGACGCCGACGATCTCCGCCGCGCCCGCCAGTCGAGCCCCCTGAATGGCGGAGATGCCCACGCCGCCACAGCCGTATACGACCACGGAGGACCCCGGCCGGACCTTTGCCGTGTTGATGGCGGCGCCGACGCCGGTAGTGACACCGCACCCGATGAGGGCGCCGATCTCATAGGGCACATCATCGGGAATGACCACCACGCCCTGCTCGGGCAGGACGGATTCTTCGACCCAGGTGCCCATGCCGGCGAACCCGTACAGGCCGCTGCCGTCGGCCCGGAGGTAGCGCTTGGCCGCGGCGAGCGAGAAGAAGATGGCGGTGCACAGATTGGGCTCGCCGCGCCGGCAGGCCGGGCAGCTCCCGCAGGGTGGGTTCCAGGCGACGATGACGTGGTCGCCCACCTGGCACGAGGTCACGCCCGGCCCTATCTCCAACACTTCGCCCGCCCCCTCGTGGCCGGGGATCACCGGGGCCATCTGGGGCAGCGTGCCGTCGATCGCGGAGAGATCGGAGTGGCAGATGCCGGCCGCGTGCATCCGGATCCGCACCTCGCCGGCGCGCAGCTCGCCGATGGAGACGTCGTCGATGATCTCGACCGTCCCGGTGCCGATGACGGTGCAGACGGCGGCGCGCACGGATCGCGCCCGCTACGCCTGGGAGTGGGGGTGCGTGAGCTCGTCGGGCAGGAGCAGGCGGACCGAGACGGCCAGCTCGTCGTAGACGCGGGCCATGGTGGACCACCCGTTGATCCATCCGACCAGCGCCGAGTACCAGACGTGGCCGATCATGCGGGCCCGGTCGGACATGTCGGGGATGACCGGCTCTCCCATGGCCCGGGTGATGATCCCCTCCATCAGCAGGGTGATCTGCTGCTGGCAGCCGACCGCGGCGGGATCCGGCGAGGAGAGCGAGGTGAAGACGGCGGCCACCAGGCGGGGTTGGCGGCCCATGGCCCGCAGCGCCCGGTCGAGCACGTCGAGCACCCGGTCGGCCGGCTGGGCGGCCCGGGGCGGGTGCTGGCCGATGCGGGTATCGAGCAACTCAATCCAGTGCACCAGGGTGGCAGCCAGCAGGTGGTCCTTGCTGGTGAAGTAACGGTAGACGGTGCCCATGGCCACATCGGCCCGCGCGGCGACGTCGCGCATCTGCACCCCTTCATACCCGCCGTCCAGCCCCAGCGCCATGGCGGCGTCGATGACCCGTTGGCGCCGCGCCTGCTGCGCACGGGTGAGCGGGCGGCTGAGCGTCTGCTCCATCCGGACATGCTAACCCCCGCCACCTGGATCTTAAGGATCGCTGGGGATTGTGGGGCGCCACTACGCTGCACAGCCATGAGCGGGCAGGCGCGGGGTCCGGGAGCCGAAATCGTCACCCTGGCCGGTTACACGGAGCCTCTTTCGACCACCGATGGGAGGGTCCCCGGGGAGCGCGGGCGCCAGACCCGGCGACGCCTACTCGACGCCACCGTGGAGTTGCTCACCACCACCTCGTGGCGCTCGGTCAAGGTGACCGACATCGCCCGGCGGGCCCGCACGTCGCCGGCCACCTTCTACCAGTACTTCGGCAACGTGGAGGAGGCCATCCGGGTGCTGGCCGAGGGGATGGTGGACCAGGCGGCCCGGCTCTCCGAGCTGGTCGGGGGCGACTGGTCGGAGGGAGCCAGCTGGGACACGGCCCTTGTGGTGACCGAGGAGTTCCTGGCCTACTGGGAAGACAACCGTGCCGTCTTCCGGGTCATCGACCTGGCCACCGCCGAAGGTGACGCGCAGCTGAGGGGCATCCGCGTGCGTGCCCTCAACGCCGTGACCGTGGCGCTGGCCCAGGTCATTGACGGTACGTCCGTGGCCGGGTCGGACCCCATGGCCGTGGCCGGGACCCTGGTGGCCATGTTCGCCAGTGTGTCGGCCCACCGGGACGGCTTCGAGTTCTGGGGCATCCGCACGGGCCACCTCATCGACACCCAGGCCCGGATGCTGCACTGGGCCGTCACCGGCCGGCCCGGACCGGTGGGCGGAATGGGGCGGGGAGGCCCGGGCCCGGACTACTTGAGGGCGACCGGGTTGAGCGGCGAGCCCAAGCCGTTGGTGAAGGGCAGTGGGGTGGCATCGAGCAGGAAGGTGTACTGACCGTCGTCGGCACAGTCCGCCGCCAGGCCGTCGAGGACCCAGTTCTGGCCCTGGGTCATCCCCATCTCCACCAGGTGGAGGAGGTGCACGGGGAGGTAGATGTCGTCGTACTGGCAGGGGAAGACCTCGCAGGCCAGGGTGTCGGTGGCCGCCGCCGCCACATCGTGCGCCCAGAACCACTCGGCCGTCTCGATGGTCAGCCCGGGCGACGGCCACGTGTAGGCGACCAGATCCCGCCGGGAAGGCTCCAGGTGCGTCATCTGCCCGGTCCGCACCAGCACGATGTCACCGGGCTCCACGACCACCCCGCCCAGCGCGGCCGCTGCACCCAGGTCGTCGGGGGTGATGGCGTACCCCGGCTGGAGCACGTCGAGCCCGCGGGCACGAGGCACATCGAGCAGGACACCCCGGCTGACCACCGTGGTGAGGAGGTGGATGCCACAGCGCCCGGCCCCCGCCCCGGTCACCGAGGACGCCGGGTAGTCGTTGTAGATCTTCCCGCCGTAGCTACAGTGGGCCAAGGCATCCCAGTGGGTGGCGCATTGGAGGGCGAGCGTCGCCACATCCTCGCTGGAGCAGACCCAGTCGGGATCGGCGCTCAGGGGCTCGTTGACCTGAATCATGGAGCGGGTCGGGTTCACCCTGCCCTTGATGAACCCCGCCTGGATCCCCTCGGCCTCGGACAGGGGGAGACCGAGGGCGAAGGCCTTCCCCTGGCGCACCGAGGCGGCCGCCCGCAGACGGGCGGTGTCGTCGATCAGATTGAGGGTGCCGATCTGGTCCTCCGGACCCCAGCGGCCCCAGTTGCGGACCCGGGCGGCGACCTCGGCGAAGGGTGCAGGAATGGCCACCGGCGCAGACTAGTGGCGGCCCCGTGACCAGCCCCGCCCTCCCGGTGCCGGGCGTCCCGGTTGTCTGGCGGCGCCGCGAGGACGATACTGAGGGCGCGATATCGGTCGACGTAACCTCCGGGAGGGATTCTCAATGACAACGCGTGCAGTGGTGTGTACCGGGCTGAACGAGCCCTGGAAGACCCATGAGATCGACATCGATCCCCCCGGCTTCCGCGAGATCCGGGTCAAGATGGTCTATTCGGGCATGTGCCACTCGGACGAGCACCTGCGGTCGGGCGACATCGGCGCACCCCCCGAGGTGCTGGAGATGCTCGGCGTCCCCTCCATGTTCCCCGTGGTCGGCGGGCACGAGGGCTCGGGCATCGTGACCGAGGTGGGCGACAGCGTGACCCAGGTCGCCGTGGGTGACCACGTGGCGGTCGCCTTCATCCCCGCCTGCGGCACCTGCCACTGGTGCGCCTCGGGTCGCCAGAACCTGTGCGACCTCGGGATGACCACACTGGTCGGCGGCATGATCAGCGACGGCACCTACCGCTACCACCTCGGTGACGAGAACCTGAACCGCATGGCGCAGCTGGGGACCTTCGCCGACGAGATGGTCTGCCACGAGAACTCGGTGGTCAAGATCGATCCCTGGGTCAACATGAAGGCGGCCGCTCTCATCAGCTGTGGCATCTCCACTGGCTACGGCTCGGCCGTCGACCGGGCCAAGGTCAAGGGAGGGGAGACGGTGGTCGTGGTCGGCTGTGGCGGTGTCGGGTCTGGTGCCATCCAAGGCGCCCGCATTGCCGGAGCCCGCTACATCATCGCGGTGGACCCGGTTCCCTTCAAGCTCGAGAAGGCCAAGGAGATCGGGGCCACCCACACGGCGGCCTCACTGCTCGACGCCCAGTTCATGCTGCCCGAGCTGACCCAGGGCCGCAATGCCGATGTGGTCATTCTCACCCCGGGCGTGCTCCACGGTGACCTCATCGCCGCTGCCAGCGCCGTCGGCTCAAAGGACGCCCGCATTGTGGTCACCGCCATCGCGCCCTTCCACCAGATGGACGTGCAGCTCAACCTGTTCAATTTCGCCATGAACAATCAGGCGCTCCTGGGCACGATCTTCGGCTCGGTCAGCCCGCGGGTGCAGGTGCCGAACCTGCTGAACCTCTACGAGGCCGGCCAGCTGAAGATCGACGAGATCATCACCCAGGAGTACACCCTGGACCAGGTGCAGCAGGGCTACGACGACCAGGCGGCCGGCACCATCATCCGCGGTGTGGTCAAGTTCGACACCTGAAGTTCAGGTGCCGAGGTGCCGGCTGAATCCCGGCGGGATGATGAGGTCGTCAGGGGTCAGGCGGTCGATGCCGGCGTGCCCGAGACCGAGGAGCGCTGACTCAATCCCGCTGCGCATGAGATCGAGCACGTTCTCCACTCCGGCCTGGCCGTTGGCGGCCAGGCCCCACAGGTAGGCGCGCCCGATCATCACGGCGCGGGCGCCGAGGGCGACCGCCTTGACGACGTCGCTGCCCCGCCGGATGCCCCCGTCGAGGAGCACCTCGATCTCGTGGCCGACGGCTTCCGCAACGGCCGGGAGGGCGCGAATGGTCGCCGGTGTCCCGTCGAGGTTGTTGCCCCCGTGGTTCGACACCGAAATGGCGCTGACCCCGGCGTCGACCGCCCTTTTGGCGTCGTCGATCCGTGTCACCCCCTTGAGCATGAAGGCCCCGCCCCACTGCTCGCGCAGCCAGGCGACGTCCTCCCAGGTCGGCGGCGGCGTCTGCATCCACTCGCCGTAGGCACCGAAGAACGTGGGCCCCTTCTGGCCCGCATCCACCATGTTCGGTGTCGTCAGGTCGGGGCGCTTGCCGGTCCGGGCGAAGGACAGGAACCAACGCGGGTTGGCCAGCGCCTCGGGGGCGAAGCGCAGCATGGCCCGCAGGTTCACCGTCTCGGGGATGGTCGGGCTTCCCCAGTCGCGGCCGTGCGAGAAGGACCAGTCCAAGGTGGCGATGAGACCGACGGCGCCGGCATTGCGCGCCCGTTCGACGCGCCGGAGGATCTGCTCGCGCGTCCCGATCCAGTAGATCTGGAAGAACGTCTGCGGGTTGGCGGCCACCACATCCTCAATCGGCATGCTGGCGAACGAGCTGAGGCTGACGACGGTGCCCCGGGCGGCGGCAGCACGAGCCACGGCCACCTCGCCTTGGGGGTGCACGGCCTGGACGCCGGTCGGGGAGATCAGGACGGGGAAGGAGATGTCCTGTCCCATGACGGTGGTGGCCAGGGATCGGCTCTCGGCGAGCCCGGCCACATGCGGCGCGAAGCCGAGCTCACCGAAGGCGGCGACATTGTCCTCAAGGGTGATGCCCCGCTCCGAACCCGCGATCAACGCCGAATAGACTGACTTCGGCAGGCGCTTCTTGGCCCTTCGCTGAGCCTCGGCGACCGATTCGAACCATTGGTTGCTCATTCCGACCCTCTCATCAAGCGGTGTCCGTCTCGCGGGTAGGCCCGACCGGCATCGCCTGACCGGGAGACACTATGCCGCCCAATTGCGCCCGCAGGGAATCGGACGACCAGACCCGCGCCCGCCAGACCAGGCGCGGCAGGAGGGGGCGGAGAGTCCGCGCCCTCAGGCATCCGGCCCAGACCCCGGCGCCGTAGGCGACGTCGTCGGCCACGTGCAGGGCGGTGTAGCGGATCGGGTCGAGACGGCCGGGGTTCCCGACCCAGTCCCCGGCCGCCGGAGCGAGGAGCGCCAGGGCGGAGGCTCGGCGGGTGCGCCGGATCAGCAATCCCAGGACCCAGAGCGGCGCCCACGCCCGGGTGAGACCGCCCAGCGCGGGGAGCGCCGCCCTCGCTGTTCCACCTCCGGCGATCCGGATCGCCACCTGCATCGGTTCGTCGACCAGCCCACTCAGGCGGCGAGCCAGGACGAGGGTGGACACGGCCAGCGTCCCGAGGGAAAGCACCGGTCGGCGGGCCAGCGCGAGGGACCACACGAAGACGCTCCACACCGACGCTTCCAGTGGCGCCATGGTGTCCGGGTGGCGCTGCGCCAGGGCTCCCGCCGTGGTGCCGTAGAACGCACGGCGGGCCAGGAAGGCCGCGGCAGTCGGGGGTCCCTCGTGCGTGACGGTGCCGGCCGGCTCGTAACGGACGTCCCAGCCGGCGTCGACCAGGCGCCAGACCAGGTCGACGTCCTCACCGCCGCGCAAGGCGGGGTCGAAGAGTTGCCCGGTGGCGATGGAGCGCCGGACGATCAGCGCCGCACTCGGCACGTAGGGAATCCTGCTGCGGGGGCGGACCGGGCCTGCGTGCGGGCCGCGATCGAGCGACGATCGCACGTCCTCGTAGCGGGAGAGGTACGTGGGGAGAGGGGCGGGGATGGGGACGATGCGGGGGGCCACGGCCGCCACCAGCGGGTCGTCGAAATGGCCGAGCAGGGGCTCTAGCCAGCCAGGCGCAGGGACGCAGTCCGAGTCCACGAAGGCCACCAGCGGGGTGCGGGCCGCAGCAAGCCCGGCATTGCGGGCTGCCGAGGGGCCCCGGTTCACGGGTAGGGAGACGAAGGCGGCCCGGTGGCGCATTGCGACCTCCTCGTTCAGAAGGGCGTCCGTGGACGCGTCGTCGACGACGATGCAGGCCATGCCCTTGAGGGACGAGAGCAGGCGCCCCAGCTGTGCGGGCCGGTCCCGCACCGGGATCACCACGGTGACCGCGGCGGCGGGGAATGTCGGTGCTATGGGGCGCGGGTGGAGGAGGCCGGCGGACACCAGACGGCGGGCTAGTCGTTGACCCGCCGGTCGGTCCTCGACCGGGGCGCCCGCACCCCATTGGGCCAGGAGCGCCCGGGCGCGGGGCGACAGGCGCAGAAGCCGCAGCGGGCTGCCACCCATGAGCACGTTCCCGTCGTCGAAGTTGACTGTCGCAGGGTCCGGGGAGAGGCCGAAGGACCCCGGCAGAGGGGTCGTGGCGCGGGACGGGGCGGCCCGCAGGGGGGTCGGCCCGACCGGGACACCCGAATGGGAGGCGCGCACGGGGCCATTGTGGCAGCCGGGGCGCGTCGTTCACCCCGGGGTAGGCTGGCCCTCTCTCGGGAGGAGGTCACGATGCTGGCTGAAGACCAGGATGGAGCGGACGTCGAGGCGCAGTCCGAAGAGGACGTCGACGAGCTCTTGGTGGAAGAGGTCTCAATCGACGGGATGTGCGGCGTCTATTGACCGTGACCCAGATGCGGGCGGCCGCTGCGCCCCCCGCCTTCGAACCGGACCGGGGTTGGCGGCTCAATCCGCAGGTGGCGCTGCGTGCCGAGGCCTTCGGGGCGCTGGCGTACCACTACGGCACGAGGCGCCTCCTTTTCTTGAATTCACGCCGACTGGTCGACCTGGTCACCTCCCTGCATCAATTCGCCAGGGCGGCGGAGGCGATCGACGCGCTCATTCCCGGCGACGAGCGGGCGCACTACGAGCGCGCACTGGCCCGCCTGGCTGCCTCGGAAGTCATTGATGCGGTCTGAAACGCACGCCCGGCCGCTCAAGGAGCGGTTCGCCCGTGGCCTGGGCGCGCCGATCTGCCTGACCTGGGAGCTCACTTACGCCTGCAACCTGGCCTGCGTGCACTGCCTCAGCTCGTCGGGCCGCCGGGATCCCGAGGAATTGACGCCGGACGAGGCGCGCCGTGTCGTCGACGAACTGGCTGCCATGCAGGTGTTCTACGTGAACATCGGCGGGGGCGAGCCGATGCTGCGCCCGGACTTCTTCGACCTTGTCGGCTACGCCGTGGATCAGCGGGTGGGCGTGAAGTTCTCCACCAACGGGACTCGGCTCACCGCCGAGCGAGCCCGGCGGTTGGCCGCCATGGACTACGTCGACGTGCAGGTGAGCCTTGATGGTGCAATTCATACGACCAACGACGCCCTGCGGGGCGAGGGGTCGTACGCCGCGGCCAGATCCGCCATGGACAACCTCGCCGCCGCCGGCTTCGGCCCCTTCAAGATCAGCGTGGTGGTCACCCGTGACAATGTCATGCAGCTTGACGCGTTCTCCGACATCGCCGACGGCTATGGAGCCCAGCTCCGCCTCACCCGTTTCCGCCCCTCGGGTCGGGGCGTGGACTCGTGGGACGCTCTGCACCCGACGGCCGAACAGCAGAGGATGCTCTACCACTGGTTGAGGGATCGCCCGGACGTGCTGACCGGTGATTCCTTCTTCCACCTGTCCGCGCTGGGGGAGCCCCTCGACGGGCTGAACCTCTGCGGGGCAGGGCGGGTGGTCTGCCTGATCGACCCGGTAGGTGACGTCTACGCCTGCCCGTTCGTCATCGATCGCCAATTCCTGGCCGGCAATGTGCGTGAACCCGGGGGGTTTTCCACGGTATGGCGCGCCTCGGACCTCTTCGTGTCCCTGCGGGAGCCCCAGAGCGCCGGGGCCTGCGCGTCGTGTGGCTCCTACGACGCCTGCCAGGGCGGCTGCATGGCGGCCAAGTTCTTCACCGGGCTGCCGCTGGACGGACCCGATCCCGAGTGTGTCTTCGGGCACGGGGAGGCGGCATTGGCCGCCCGCTCCACCTTGCCGCAATCTGCGGTCGGCCACTCCAGGGTCGACCGGAGCGGGGTACCCGTCCCCGTACCCATGCCGGTGCGGCTCCGCGCTCCTGCCCACGCGTAGCGTTGGACGCGGCGTTGCCGGTGTATCTCGGCGGGTCCACCTGGCAGGAGATCGAAGCGACGGGTCGGCGCTGCGTGCTGGCCGTGCCCATCGGCTCGCTGGAGCAGCACGGACCCCACCTCCCCCTCGACACCGACACGCGCATCGCCTTCGCGTTGGCGTCGAGGCTCTCGGCGGGCCTCGGGAGCGTCGTGGTGGCTCCGCCGGTGGCGTACGGGGCCAGTGGCGAGCATGCCGCGTTTCCCGGAACGCTGCTGGTCGACCACGGCGTGCTGGCCCAGGTACTGGTGGAGCTGGTGCGCTCCGCCCGAGATGCCTTCCGCGGGGTGGTCCTGGTCTCGGCGCACGGCGGGAACAGCGAGGCCTTGCACCGGGCGGAGGTCCAGTGTCGTGCCGACGGGGACGACCTCCTGACCTGGCAGGTGCGCACCGAGGGCGGCGACACCCACGCCGGGAGGACCGAGACATCGTTGATGCTGGCCATCGACCCCCCTGTGGTGCGGATCGACCGGGCCCAAGCCGGGCGCACCGAGCCGCTCGCCGTGCTCCTGCCCCGCTTGCGTGCCGAAGGGGTCAGGCCGGTATCGTCCAACGGCGTGCTGGGTGACCCCGAAGGTGCGAGTGCCGCCGAGGGCATCGCTTTGCTCCAGTCGATGACCGAGGATCTGTGCCGTGCGGTCGCCGCCCGCTGGCCGGACGACGGGCGGCCGGTATGAGCCCCGTCGCCGTCGTCACCGGAGCCGCCCGCGGCATCGGGGCGGCCACGGTCGATCGGCTGGTGCAAAGCGGTTGGAGCGTCGTCGCCGTCGACAGCTGCGCCGACGACCCGGCGCTCGTTTATCCCATGTCGCTGCGCTCGGACCTGGAAGAAGTCGCCGCCCGGCACGGGGACGCGGTGCATCCTCTGGTCGGTGATGTGCGCAGCGGAGCCGACATGCAGGCAGCGGTGGATGCCGCGGTGCGGCACTACGGCGGTCTGCATGCCGCAGTGGCAGTGGCCGGCATCGTGGCGGGTGGGCGGCCCCTGTGGGAGGTCGAGGACCCCCAGTGGGACGTGCTTTTCGACGTCAACGTCAACGGAGTACGGCGGCTGGCCGGCGCGGCCCTGCCCGTGATGCTGCGCGCACCCGAGCCACGCCAGGGAAGGTTCGTGGCGGTGGCCTCGGCGGCCGGGCTGCTGGGTCTGCGCCAGATGAGCGGGTACAGCGCGTCGAAGCACGCCGTTATTGGCCTGATCAAGTCATTGGCGGCAGACCTGGCCGGCACCGGCATCACCGCCAACGCCGTCTGCCCCGGCTCCACCCGGGGCCCCATCCTCAATGCATCGGCCGCCGTTTACGGATTGGCTTCGGCCGAGGAGTTCGCCGCCCAACAGCTGGTGGAACGATTGCTCGAACCCGACGAGCCCGCTGCCGTCATTGCGTGGCTGTGCGGGACCGATGCCAGCGGGGTAACCGGAGCGGCCTGGCCTGTCGACGGCGGGTTGACGGCGTCCTAAGCGCTCTGCCCGTAGGTGGTGTCGCGCTGCTCGGTGCGCGTCGAGCCCACCTCGCTCACTGCCCGACGTAGGTCGTTCACCAGGTAGGGCACGGTGGCGGCACTTCCGGCGTGCACCGTGGCGTGCAGGGAGTCCGGCCGGTTCTGCCGATCCAGGTACCAACCGTATGCGGACAGCTTCTCGCCCACCGCGAAGATGTCGAGCGCCTGCGGGTCACGCGCGCCGAAGGCCATCACCGTCGCCTTCGGATCGCCGCGCAGGGCCAGGGCCCCGATGGATTCGATTCCAGCCCGCAGGGCCAACGCGGCATCGTGCGCCGTCCTGGTCAGCTCCACGTAGCCGTCGCGCCCGATATGCATGAGCGCCGCCCAGGCGGCGGCGATGGGCCCGGCCGGTCGCGTGCCGGCCATGGCGGTCGATGCGTAGAAGCCACCCAGCCAATCGGTCGTCACGAAGAGCTGCCTGCGGGCGAGCTCATGGGTCCGGTAGAGGATCACCGAGACTCCCTTTGAGGCGTAGCCGTACTTGTGCACATCGGCAGAGACCGATGTGACTCCCGGCAGGCGGAAGTCGAAAGGCTCGGACAGGCGTCCGAGCTCGGTCAGGAACGGCAAGAGGTACCCGCCCATGCAGGCATCGACATGACACAGGATGTCCCGCTCACGTGCCAGGGCGGCGATGTCGGCCACGGGGTCGATCACCCCCTGGGGGTAGGTCGGCGCGGATGCCACCACCATGATGGTGTCGTCCGTACAGGCGGCGTCGAGAGCGTCGGCTTCGACCCGGAAATCTGCGCCCACCGGGACCCGGATGAGCTCCACATCGAAGTAGTCCGCCGCCTTGGTGAATGCGGCGTGCGCGCTGTCGGCGGCTACCACCTGGGGATGTGCGATGCCCCTGTCCTGGCGCGCCACGTCTCGGGCCGTCTTGACCGCCTGAAGCAGGCTCTCGGTTCCCCCCGAGGTCAGGTAGCCCTCGACCGCCCCACCACTGGCGGGGTCGTCGCCGCCCAGTAGCGAGGCGGTATTGCAGACGATGTCGTGCTGCATGATGCCGATGCTCGGGAAAGCCAGGACATTCAAGCCGTTCTCGGCGCTGTAGAGCGCCTGGGCGTCCTTGAGCAGCTCGTGCACGTCATCGCCGGCCGAGTAGACCAGGCTGAACACCCGCCCTCCCCGCCAGTCCTGGTCGCCCTGCTTCATGGCCAGCAACTTGCTAAGCACCTCGTCCCGGGGGAGGCCGTGTTGCGGGATCGGCGTGTGGGGGAAGGTATCCATGGGACGTTCATACTCCACCACCCGGGCCGGAGGGATAGTTTTGCCGCCGTGCCCGGATGGCCCACATGAAGTTCGCCGTGACCTTCGGGCGGATGCGCCCGGATCTCTGGGTGGAGGCGTCCGAGGCCGCCGAGCGCCTGGGCTTCGACTCGGTATGGCTGCCCGAGCATCTCGTCCTGCCACTGGCCATGGCCGGCTCGCCCTATGCAGGGGCCGAGCACCCACCGGTGCCGTCCACCACCCCGCTCTTCGATGCGGCATCCGTGCTGTCCTTCGTGGCTGCCCGTACCTCGACCATCCGCCTGGGGACCTATGTCTACCTGTTGGGTCTACGCCATCCGTTCATTTCGGCCCGGGCCTTCGCCACGCTTGACTGGCTCTCCGGTGGACGCACCATGATCGGAGCCGGAGCGGGTTGGCTGGCGGCCGAGTGGGAGGCGGTCGGCCTCGATCCGGCCACGAGGGGCGCACGATTGGACGAGGCCATCGCCGTCTGCCGCCGTCTGTGGACCGAGCCGACGATCTCGCACGACGGGCAGTTCTTCCCGTTCGCCGAGGTGGCGTTCGAACCCAAGCCGGTACAGCAGCCCATCCCCATCCACATCGGTGGTGAGTCGGCAACCGCTCTGCGCCGTGCCGGCCTCCTGGGTGACGGGTGGATCGGCATGGCACACACCCCCGAGTCGGCCGCGGGCAACGTGGCCACCATCCGGGCGCACAGGGAGCAGGCCGGCCGGACCCGGATGCCCTTCGAGGTGACCGTCGGAGGCGAATGCACATCTGCGGATGATGTGGCCGCTTGGGAGGCGGCAGGCGTCGATCGCCTGATCGTCTCGCCCTGGAAGCGATCCCGGGACGCACTGCCTGCCATGGAGTCCTTCGCCGCCCGATTCGTCGAGGTGGGGGGGTGAGTCTGCTCGGCCTTGAGCAAAAGGTGATCCTGATCACCGGTGCAGCGGCCGGCATCGGGGCGGCCACCGCCGCGCTCTTCGCAGAGGTTGGGGCGACAGTGGCCCTCTGTGACCGGGAGTCTTCTTTCGCCGATGGCGAGGGCCCATTGCGCCGGGTCCTCGATGTCCGCGACGGCCCCGCCGTGTCCAGCTTCGTGGCCGATGTGGTCGAGACATTCGGGCGGATTGACGTGTTGGTCAACAACGCCGGCGGGACATTCGCCTCAGCCCTGCTCGACGTGTCCCCCAAGGGGGAAGCGGCGCTCATCGCCGAGAACTTCACCCAGGTGACGCACCTCGTACGTGAGACGGTGCCCCACATGCCCCAGGGGGGATCGATCATCAACGTGACCACCATTGAGGCGCACCGGGCGGCCCCCGGCTTCGCCGTCTACGCCGCCATGAAGGCCGGCCAGGCCAACCTCACCCAGTCGTTGGCGCTGGAACTGGCGCCTCGCGGTATCAGGGTCAACGCGCTGGCGCCCGATGTGCTGCTGAGCGAGGGCACGTCGTCGCTGGGGGGCGCCCTGGCCGGGTCGGGGATGCCCTATCACCCCTCACCGGCGCCACCCCTCGGCCACTGGGGGACATCCGGTGACGCGGCGGGGGGCATCCTCTACCTGGCGAGCGATCTGGCTCGCTTCGTCACCGGCATCACCCTTCACGTCGACGGCGGCAACCTGGCCGCAGGCGGGTGGCACCGATCCGATGTCGGAACCAGATGAGGGTCGGGTCGTAGACCGGTTTTCGGCCTCGCCGGGGAGGATCCTTCGGCTCCCGCCCTCATTCCCCAGCCGTCCCCCCTGCCCTCGGCCACACTGGGATGTGCGGATGTTCGTGGCGGTGTGGCCCGACGATGCAACAATGCACCGGCTCTCGTTGCTGGAACTCGGGACGGCGCGCGGTCTCCGGCTGGTGGGTCCCCGGCAGTGGCACATCACCCTCCGGTTCCTCGGTGACGTTGACGACGATCTGGCGCCCGCGCTGGTCACCGCCATCGGGGCGGCGACCGGGAGCATGGAGCGTCCCGTCCATTGCGAGGTCGGCCCGGCCACGGCTTGGTTCGCCAGCCAGAGGGTGCTCCAGCTGCCCGTCGCCGGCCTGGAAGAGGCGGCCGGTGCGGTATGGGCGGCCACCGTTCCCCTGGTCCCAAGCGCGCAACGGGGCAACGCAGGGTTCCGCGGGCATCTCACGCTGGCCCGGGCCACGCGACGAATGGAAGGTGCCACCCGCGCCCGGTTCGCCGGCATCCGTTTCACTGCGACGTTCGCTGTCGAGAGCTTCGACCTGGTGGCCTCGTATTTGTCCTCCGAGGGCCCCCGGTATACGACGCTGGGGCGGGTGGCACTCAGTGGTTGATCGGGCCGCCTTCGACACCATGGCCCGAGCGCGGTCTCGCTCAGCGCTCGAGCCGCGTGAATGACTCCATGGCGCGGTCACGGTTGGGTCGGGGCCGCCGGCTGGCTCTGCGATTGTTGAAGGGCTGAGCCACGTCAAATCGTTGACATGCGGAATAGATCAGAAACCCTTCCCGACCAGGGTATAGGGGGGGAAACGCGAGAAGGGGGTCAGCGCCCAAGGGGCACTGTTGAGGCCCATCAACTGCCCCTCACCGCAAAGTTCCTTGGCCGTTGTGAGGGCGAAGAACTCGCGCCCCGTGTTGATCAACTCTTGTGCCGATCTGTGTATTCGCGATGGGCATGACCGGTTGGAAATGGGACGTCGATTGTGGTGCGAGTTGCGAACGCCGAGCTGTGCCCCGTCACGGCAGGGGCACCGTCGCATGCCATGAGGACAATTCCCAGCAACTCCCACCGGTATCCATGAGTGGGTTCAATCAAGCAGGGCGGGTCTCACTGGACCAATCGAGGAGGCACGAGATCCGTACCGCCTCTGGATCTTGGATTGGTGATTCACTTGATTGTATGAACGTGCAATGCACAGAATTGTCAAGCGTCGCCGGTGGTTGAAGGCCGGGATCTTCGGTGTCCCTTCGCTGGCGATGGCGGCATGCAGCAGCTCTCCGCACCAGTCTGAGTCAATGGGGTCGGCATCGGCCGCTGCAGAATGCAGGTACCTGACAAGCGGCGACTTCAGTGCGATTGGAAAGTCGCTGCACGGCCCGCCGATAGCCAACCATCAGACTGACGTTCATGTACGCGATTGCTACTACGACTTGGGATCCGAGACCGATCTCGCTTACCTGGACGTCTTTGACTCGCCCGATGTGGGCAACAGAACTTCACAAACGCAACGCCTCCGAGCGCGGGAGGTGGGATTCCGGTACCCGTCACTGGAGCGGGGAGCAGCGCCTACTGGCTACCGAAATGCAACACCATCTTCGTCAAGAAGGGCTCGACCGTGTTCCAGCTCAAATTGAACGAATCGGGCAAGTCCAACGCAAAAATCCAAGCTGACGCGACACAATTTGCGACAAAGATTGCGGGTCGGATTCCATAAGATTCGGGCTTCACTTGACCGGCGGCCACCAGTGGTGGGGTCACCCATCCCTTCGGGATCGGAACCGTGCGATTTCGGTCCTTCGGGCGCTCAGATCCCCGACAGCAACACCAAGGCCATTGCCATGGCCGCTTCTACTGTTGAGCGGCCATCGTCGACAAGCGTCCGGTAGACCTCGTAGTCGATGACTGCCAGAACGGTAGTCACCTTGTCCGCTTCGGCGGTGTCGCAGATTGCCCCCCGCCAAGAAGGGTAAGGCCCGTACCAGGCGAACATCTGGTTGACGAGGTGCTCAATTCGCGTCCGACGCGAGCGAAGGCCGGTGAAGACATCCCGAGAAGGCGGCTGCGTGACCTCGAACATCCGCCCGCCGCAGGCCATTGCGAGGTCGTCGACCGTGGGGAAGTGGTGGTAGACGGCGCCCAACCCGACGTCCGCTAGGCCAGCGATGTCACGGTAGCTGGTGGCCACGATGCCCTGATCGCGGTGCAAGTCGATCGTTGCCTCAATGATGCGCTGGCGAGTGGCCTCCATCGCCGTCGCACGTTGTCCCAGTTCGTACTGGCGAGGCGCCATTCGGGTCCCCTTGGCGTAAAGCTCAACAGCAAGGGCCATCTTCAGAGTCCCTTGAAGAGCACTTCGGGGAAGCTGGTCATTTCGGGATGCTTCCAACCCTGAAAGAACAACACTGGCCTAGCGACCGGATCACGTGAGTATGAGGGGATAGGGGCACCCAGCCGACTGCTATCTGCCGGTGCGCTCGCGGTGCGTGCATCCTGGCCAGCAGCAGGGCCGACGCTGGCCTTCCTCCAGTTCCTCCCGGGTCCGACGAATTCGGCGTTCTCGGGTCATCTTTTGCTTGGCGTCCTCAACCCAGCAGATGAACTCGTTTCGGGCCAGAGGGGTGACGTCCTTCCAGGCACTGAGTGCCGTGGGGCTAGCGATAAGCGCCTCGCGTAGGTCTCCGGGAAGCTTGTGCACCACTCCACCGGGCACTCTCGGGCTGCTCACAGGACCACGGTAGCGAGTCAGGGCGGCCGCTCGCACCATCCAAGCGTGTCGCGATCGCAGGATCACAGATTTGCTCTCGCATTCAGAGCGTGTGGTCCCGGAATGAGCCGCGGCCAGACCGACCGCCTATCGAACAAGGCGAAGCCGCCATGACGGTCATTTGCTCACCACGCCGGCGGCAGGCTGGCCAATGAATGCAGAGCCTCGTGTCCGCTCGGAATGATTGGCCGCCGGGCATGAGGCGTGAGGTGATATCCAATTCCGGGCGGTCGGAATGGGAGGGAAGTGGTCGACATCAACCCAGCGCCGGGGGATATGCCAAGGGGGCAAGCTGCCCGGACGAGGGGCCGTCGGTCAATGGGGCCCGTCAGGACTTTCCCAGGTACTCCGATTCCAGTACCAGGTCCTTAAGGAGGGTCTGGTACTCGACGTGCGTCGGGTGCTCAATGGTGCGCCACAGCGTGCCTTCCTCGGCCCGCATGTAGGCGCGGTACCTCGGTGCGCCAGGGATCTTCACGTTGTCGGCCACGATCACTGTTCCCTGGTGCAACCAACCCCGCTTCAGCAGGCTCTCGAGATCGGAGAGGTAGGCCGCCTTGTCGTGGTCGACGAACACGAAGTCGAGGTTCCCCTCGGCAAAGCCGTGCTCGTCGGACAGGTGGTCCAGTGTTGCCCCCCCGTCCCCCAGGGAACCGACGACGGCCGTGACGCGGTCAGCGACGCCGGCGTGGTCCCAGATCCGTACGGCGATCTCGGCGTTCGCCGGGGCGAACTCGACTGACCACAGATGTGCTCCCGGGGGCATGACCCGCGCCGTGCGCATGGCGCTGTACCCGCAGTAGGTCCCCAACTCCAACAGGCGGCTCGGCTGCACGCGCGTGATCGCCGCATCGAGAATCAGGCCCTTCACATCGCCGACGTTCATCATGACGCTGCGCTGGTAGCAGAACTCGTCCACCGCTCGGATTGCGTCGCTGACGTCGCCCGGGCGCGCATGGGCGAGCACGTAGTTGGCAAGTGCGTTCTCCCGTCCATCGCCCACTTGCCACTCGCGCATCAGGTGTTTCATGCCGAATGCCATCCGCAGGGCGGACCAGCGCAGGAACGGCGCTCTCGTGCCGCCAGCCTCCAAGAGTCTTCTCAACTTGGGCTCCTTTCCAAAATCTCTCCTACCGGAAAGCCCAGGGCGACCGCACCAGCGGAAGACCCCGGCATTGTCGGGATCCGCCATGCCGTGCACAATGCTGGTATGACCGAAGCTCTCGTGGTCACTCACCCGCGGGCAGCATCGGCAACCTCCCAATTGGGACAGTTCGGGATCGACGAGATGCCAACCCCAACCGGCGATCGGTACTCACCCTAGGACCAAATCGGTATCGGCACATCCACGTTGGCGAGGCTCGAACGTTCCTCGCCGCCTAGCTTCGCGCCCGCGGCGACGGCGCAACCCCGTCCCCAACACGGCGCATTGGGCGCCCTGTCGACAATCTCAAATCACGTTTGATGACAGTCTCAAATCCCGGCCATGCCAGGGGCCGTACCGGAATGTCTCACGGGAGATACATCGGTGGTGTGTCTGAAATCTCGATACGTGAACTGCGTAACCAGGGTGGAGAAGTCGTCGGCCGCCGCGAACGCAAGGGAGCGCCAATCAGCGGGTACGACCCCCAGATCGCAGCACCTCGTCGGACCCATGGAGCACGACTAGCGACGAGGAACCTGAAGGACTATGGGGATCTTGGCCTGGACCTGATCGATCCATGGACGTCCCACTGCGGGCTCCTTCCTCTGGGGTCTCCCCCAGAATGAGGTGTCCACGAGAGCGGGTCAACTCCAATTGAGGTCGACCGGGATTCGGGGGCACCTCAGATTCGACTGTCGGTCTCACCTGGGCCGATAAACATCTGCTCGATGTTCAATCCGTACAACCCGAACCGCGTGACTGTCCGAGTCAATCCTGTAGATGATGCGATAGGGCCCCCGCCGAGCCGATAGGTAGCCCTCAATTTCTCGGCTCAGAGCCTTCCCCACTCGCTCTGGGGATTCCAAAAGCGGACCGACCATGAATTCAACGATCGCGGCCGCAGCCCGATCGTTGAGCCGGGCCAACACGCGTTCTGCCGCTGGCGCGACTTGGAGATGCCATGCACTCAATGGTTCAGGTACTTGGCGCGCAATTGGTCGGCCGAGAGGAACTGACCATTATCGATTTCAGTCTCTGCCCGACGGATGGCCTTAACCGCAGCAGGATTGGACAAGATGTCCAGTGTTTCTTCCAAGGCCTCGAGGTCGTCGGGGCTCATCATGACGGCGGCGGGCCGGCCGTTGCGGGTCAACAACACTCGATCATGTTTCTGCTCTATCCCGTCAACGATTTCTGACAAGCGCTTCTTGATCTCCGCTAGGGGTAGGGTCACATCAGACATGACTAGTATTATAGTCACCTCTTGACCGCACTTGGTACCTCCAAAATTGGAGATTTCAGTCGGACGGGTGCGCCCCCAGACCAATTGTTTTGGGGCAGGCTGGCGTCTGTGGATGCCAGCGAGGAACGCGACCGTCGGGCAGCGCGACCTCTGGCCCAGGAACGTTCGAGGTTGTTCGACCAGCAAGCCGAGGCCTACGACCGGTTCCGGCCGACCTATCCCGATGCGGTGATCGATGAGCTGCTCGGTCCGGTGCCTGCGGGCCTGGACGTTCTCGACGTGGGTTGTGGCACCGGGATCGCTTCACGGCAGATTGTCCAGCGTGGCGCCAAGGTGTTGGGGGTGGAACTCGCTCCACGAATGGCGGAGATCGCCCGGGGCCATGGGGTCGAAGTAGAGATCGCGGCCTTCGAAGCCTGGGACGCTGCTGGTCGCACTTTCGACCGGGTGACCTCGGCGCAGGCCTGGCACTGGCTCGACCTCCCCATCGCCACCGCGAAGGCGGCCTCTGTGCTGCGGCCGGGGGGCAAGCTCTGTCTGATCTGGAACGCGGGGTGTCAGCCCGATGATCTGGCCGATGCTCTCGAGGAGGCGTACGCGAGAGTCGTGCCGCCCGGCGCCCACCGTGTGTTCTGGGGGTATGCGGCCAATCGGTCATCCGACGTGAAGTCCGGACTCGACTCGGAGATCGACGCCGTCTCAGCGGTTCCCGACTTCGGTGCGCCGACAGAGAAGTGGTTCCCCTGGACGCGGGCCTACCAGCGGGATGAGTGGCTGGACCAGCTCGTGTCACGGAGCGACCACGCCGCCCTCGAACCAGCAGTCCGAGACCGTCTGTTCGAAGGCATCGGCGCGGCTATCGACGATCATGGCGGCTCGTTCGTCATGAACTTCGAGACCGTCCTGATCACCGCGACTCGGCTGGGGTAGCCCCGGGCCGGTGAAGTGGGACAGGGCTGGTCACGTTGTTGCCTTGAAAGCCCCGGTGATCGAATCCCGCCTCTATAGAGTCTGTTGCGTGACGGACACAGACCATCTTGCGACGGTTCGAGCCGTATACGACGCAACGGCTGAGAGATATGCGCAGGTCGTTGGGAGCGAACTAAGCGAATTCTACGAGCGTCCGCTCGACCTGGCATTTCTGTCAGCGTTCGTCGAGCTGGTAGGGGTGGAATCTGGGCTGGTTGGTGACCTCGGGTGCGGGCCGGGACGGGCAACGGCTTTCCTGTCGGCTCGTGGACTCGAAACTGTTGGCGTGGACCCGTCGCAGGCAATGCTCAGCGTCGCCCGACAAGCGCACCCTGGAATCCGCTTTGAGGAGGGATTCCTCAGCGCTCTCCCGTTTCCTGACGGGTTCTTAGTTGGCGCCGTCTGCTGGTACTCGATCATCCATACCCCACCAGACCACCTCGGTGAGGTCTTCGCCGAGCTTGGTCGGGTACTCAGAGGAGGTGGTCATCTCTTGTTGGCATTCCAGGCTGGCGACGGTGAGGCTGTGAGTCGGGACGACGCATACGGGACTGGCTTCACTTTGACCAATTACAGGCATAGTCCTGATTACGTCGCTCGAACGCTGGCCGCTGCCGGGCTACAGGTAAGCGCCCAAACGCTACGCGAACCCGAACTTGATCATGAATCGACACCTCAGGCTTTCATCTTGGCTGTCGATCCGGACCGATAGCTTGACGAACGCACGCTGACCGAGAACGGGCAAACGGGGCGACCCTCGGTTTGGCGTGATGAACTTGCTGTTCGACGAGGGATAATGGGTTGTGTCCCCAACGTTCAACAAACAATGGCACGATGAGCACCGCCTCGGTAAAGGTGCCCGTCTCGATGACCGAGTTCAGTGGCACCTTGAGCACGCCAAAATGTGCGGATGTCGACCGATACCAGACGCTATTGGGTAGGAGATTGAGCGAAGGCGGACGACTAAGAAATGAGAGACCCCAAGCCGGCGCAGGGGCGACCCTGGGGCGCCGTGATCGATGAACATACGGGGACACCCGTGTACATCAAAGGCGTCACACCGAAGAGGCGATGTGAGGTCGGCCAAGTCCTCTTTGAGGATAGAGAATCAGACAATCCCGTCAGGCGGCGTCAGTGCTGGCGAAGAGCGATTTGAACATCTCATTCATTTCGGGCAGCTGATAACGGGCCTGAAGGCCGCTCGGGTTAGGGAGAAGCCAAAGAAGGGCACCGCCGAGGAGCTCGGGCTGGGGACCGATTACGGCTCCCGGTCTTAGAAAGGCCGTTCGGTACGCCTGCAAACCGAGCACCGCGACGCAACGGGGCTGCAGCATCCTCACCTTAACCTCAAGCCGCATTGCGCCTTCACGCAGCTCGGCGATACTGAGCTCGCTGGCGACGGCTGTCACCCGCTCCACCAGGTTCGTGATGCCTATGCCGAGCCCGGGCAGGGTGTGCTGCTCAGCGGGTGAGAGAACAGACTCGGTGAAACCACCCCCACAGAGCAACTTCCAGAACCGGTTCCCCGGCCGGGCGAAATGCAGGCCGAGGTCACCTGAGAGCGTCCCGGGATTGATCCCGCTGAAGAGCACGCGCAGATCCGGACCGACCAGATCAGGCACACCCTTTCCCATGGAGCGAGAACATACGCTCCGGCGGAGGTCCTACTGGGTACAGAGCTTCTCGAGTTTCTCAAGGCTGGCCGTAATGGCCTCAACCCACTCCCCACCCTGGTGCACCGCTTGGCGGATCTCCTCAGGAGCGTGGCCATAGTCGAAGACCTCGGTGACGATGGTGGTGTCGTCACCGTCGGGGGTGAGGATGTAGCCCCACCGGTAACCCGCAGGGATGCCGACCGCAGATGGCTCACCACCAGCCGGAGGGAGGTCTCCCGGAGCTGGTTTCCAGAAGATGCGCCGGTCCGGTTCGAACTCCACCACATAATTGAGCATGAGGTAGTCGGTCCCCTGCCGATTCATCTTCATAGTGAAGCCGTCGCCGACACCGGTGATGGCACGGTCGAAGACGGCTCCCCGGAGCATGTCGGACCCGTCAAAATCGATGTGGCGTTGCGGATTCGCCAGGATTTCGAAGATACGGGCTGCTGGGGCCTCGATCCTGCGTGACACTTCGACCGGCTTGCTTTCTCCTGCCATGGTTCAGTCCTCTCTGTCGCTCCACACCTGCGCTCTTGCCCTGCGCTGGCCCAGTCTGGCCTGGCCTGCCAAGTTACTCTTCGCAGCTCATGAAGTTTGACGCGGCTCGTGCCGCAAATTTATCGGTCGAGCGCCCGTCAGGGGAAATTGCCGAAAGGGGAAAACTCATGGCTCATTGGTCTATCAAGATCTATCCGGCACTGCCCCAAGCAGCCGATCTGCCCATCGACCCGGCGCATTGGGGCTCACCCCCACTCGGGCCAGTCGGGCGGCGATGACGACCGTGTTGAGAGCGTCAAAACGGCGATGCCGACTCAATCGCGGACGAGCTTCAGCGCCAACTTGGGAACGATGAAGGAGGCCAGAAAGATCGGCAAGAACCTCTTTCCGGTGCATCGGAAAGCGACGATCTCGCCCTCGACGGCGTCGAATATTTCAGTACTGCTCGACTTTCGGCCGTTGCGGACCTGAAGGGTATGACGTCCAGGCTCGGCTGGTATTTCGATCGATTCGTTCATTTCGACCGACCCGACCCTCTCACCGTCAATCACGATGTCGTACGCGCCACGACGCACCTCCGCTCCAATTGCCTTATGCGTCATCTTCAGCGTTGCCGACATGGGGGGATCTCCTTTGGTTTCCGAACGGTGATGTCTGGCTTGGAAATGAACGCAGCGTACCTGCGACCGTCATCCACGCCGACCGGTCACCAGTCCCTCGTCATCGAACATTGCGACCCGGGCACAGCGTGCCGCCCCAACGGTTTCAACGGCTGAGCTCCGAGCTGCCCACCCTCCCGGATTGGGGCAGTCTCTGGCCTTTGACGCGAAGATGGATCCGCGGCGGTTATGGACGACTTCGCAGCAGGCCGACCGGAGGCCGTGCTCCGTCATGGCAACGAGTGGTTCGTCGCTTCGGAGGCTGCTCCGGACTTGATCGCTGAGGCCAATCGACGAGGTGTCAAGGTCCTTGGCTTGGAAGGGTTCCTTATCGACGGAGACGCGACCTATCCGGCGCTGAGTCGAATCGCCGACTTCTCCAACGATCCACCAGAGGTAGCGAGTCGCAGGGCGCTCTGTCAATCTCCGCTTCTCGTCGTTCAGGGACGACCACTGGTGAATTCTCTGACCTTTCAGCCGACCTTGGTGTGGTTCGCGCCAATGAGCGTGACGGAAATGACAGCGGGGACGTCACCCTTGTTGGACCAGCGGTGGCGCGTTCCGTTCTGGATGTAAGAGTCGCCTGGCCGGAGGGTGACCTTGGCCCCGCCGTCAAGCTCGAGATCGGCTTCTCCTGAGACCACAACCCCATAGTCGATCGTGGCGGTCGTGTGCATCCCAGGGTTCTCCGGCTCGAGGTGTTCGGCCAAGCCCGGTAGCTTCTCCTCGAGCTCAGCGAGCGCAGCCTCGAAATCGAGATCCCCAGGTGCGCCCGTGCCTCCGTCGGGGGGAATGGTGAAGAAGCCGAATCGGAACCCCCCGACGGGAGGGAAGTAGTGCTGCGTACTGGGCCTTGATCCATCGTCGGGAAAAGTGACGATTGAGTCGGCGCCCCAGAGGCGGTGGAACTCACTGCCCGGAAGGAGTGCCAGCGTCACCGGCTCCACCAGCTCGTCGCTGATGAAGACAGCCTTTCCTTCTTCGTCATGGCCTGTTGTCACTCGTCTTATGTCCACGTCCACTCCTTTGGGTCCTCGCGGCGATCATAGGCTGGTGTCTCCGAAACGCGCCCCGGAGCGTTTATGCCACCTCGGAGATTCTGCTCGGCTCGTCCGGGAGTCCGGCTGGCACGGGGGTCGCGCGAAGGCCGAGTAAGAGTGAGCCATCCGCGGCCCAGTGGCGTGGGAATGGGCGAGATCGAGGCCTGCCCGGAGTCGCGTTGGGGCGTGAGCGAGCAGTGGCAGTCTTTCGCCAACCGCTCGGCTGACGAACGCCCGCGATGGACCGATGGACGAGGGGCCTGGCTGTCCAACCTCAGCATGCAGTATCCCCATGGTTGCGACCCCGAGTCCGCCGGCCGGGTGACTGGATCGTAGGGGATTGCCACCTGCCTCCGCGGGCCGCCCGGCAGGCGCATGACGATGGACACGTCGAAGAGGGCTCAGATCAGGCCTGGCCGTGTCTCCAAGCCGGCCGATTGGGATACTTGCGAACTCACGAGGAACCCTAACCCACCAGACGAGGGGATGATGGCGGCGACGTTGCGAGAAC
>Ga0307374_10003669_pt1 | contig 26078 bp, 19 predicted proteins | sample OX3MG_FD_202532 | JGI IMG/M metagenome (GOLD analysis project Ga0307374, IMG submission 202532) | Soil microbial communities from Risofladan, Vaasa, Finland - OX-3 | ecosystem: Environmental > Terrestrial > Soil > Coastal area > Acid sulfate soil | place: Finland: Risofladan, Vaasa | collected...
AGCCCTTTTAGCGCGGCATTCCCCACATCTGAAAGGGGCATGTCGCCAAGATTCGGCAATAGCCATTTCCCCAAAGCGTGCTGCCATCCCCAAATCGTAGCGGGTTTGACCGGCTTGCGCCGCCGCATGGAAAGTGACTGAATCCACTTCTCTGCTTGGGCGCGAAATGTCGTGGCCGGTGCTGTGTTAATTGTGAAGAATTCCTTGCTATTGACACCCGTGGACTCCATATGCTCGCGGAGCTTTTGTTTGGCGAGACTGGGTGTGCGGCAAACGCCAAGAGAAACAGTTCTCCGTTGGCGCTTTTCACCCGGCACGTCAATCCAGAAACGTCCGTAAGCGGGCGCTGCTGGATTCCACGGTTTGCTATGCTGAAACACATTACCTCGTTGACCAATTCGGCGAGACAAGGATGGTCCTCGTTTCCGCCTTATCGTCGTTGCGAACGCGATCCTAGCACATGCTACTTCCGGACACACATCTTCTGAAGACACAACTTTTTCTCGTTTTCTGACCCTGCTGGTTTGGAGACCAAGACTGCTAGGTGGTGGAAAAAGCTACATCGTTGACCGCTATTGCACAGCTAACCCAAAACTGCGTTCACTGAAATTGCTAAGACCCTCTACAGGTGGTCCCAGAACCTCCAGTTGCCTCCTTTCTTTTCCGTTTCGGGTGGGGGATGCGGGTGTTTTTCCGCCCGTGTTATCACCCCCAGACTCACTGCTAATAAAATTTCAAGATATACATATCACTGTCCGGGAGGTTGTTACTTACTGATTTTACGAGACTTGCAGACTATACTTGTTGTTTTTATCGTCCTCCTTTACCGCATGTAGCAAGGTCAAGTCCTCCAGTACACGTCTTACGGAGGTTTCCGGTATCAAGGTCCTTTTCCCAACATCAGCCGCCGACAGGGATTCCGCCCGAAGTTCCTGAATCACCTTCATCCTGATCGGAGGGAGACAGTCATCCGCCACTCGTTGAATCGTTTCTATGTCCTCGTCTTCTACGACTGTCCGGCCGCGGACTATCGCGAGAGCCATAGCAAGCTTACTGAGTTGGACTGACAACCGACCGCCTTCTTCTGGGATGGGTACATATTCAATTTCCCGACTTCGCCAATTGCGTGCGACGTGGGTGCGAGCTTGGGCGGTAAAATGCGCTATCGCGGCGATAGCTTCCTTCGCCTGATCGGGGTTTTCAACTCCAACGAACTGTGGGAGCGATTCTAGAAAGCTCTTGATGGCTTGATGCAGTTCTTCGCGCATGTTCTTCGCATGAGGCACATTGTCCGAAGCGCGCCGAGCTTTCTTCAACCCGTCTTGACCGCGCATGCGTATCTTGACAAAACGTTCTCCAAGCTCATTGGCATCGCCTTCAATCGTATCTATCTTGGAGGTGCTCCCGACGAGCATGGAGAATCGGGATCTGTAGATTATATGGCCGATGTTGCCCTTGCCGACAGCGATAGTGCCGTCAAACGCCTCTCGTAGCATTCCGAGTATTTCATTACGAACGTCAGGACGTGCAGATAGGATCGGAGCGAAATCCGGCATGATGACGACCTTGTCGTTCATAAGCGGCAGTAGGCTCGGATCGGCGGCGTTACCGCGTTTACCTCTGTATCCACTCGCAAGCGAAGCAGGAGTCGGTTTTGACAAGTGAAATGACTTTGGCAGATCAAGGAACATTCGCAGCAACTCGCTCTTTCCGCCGCCGGAAGGGCCAACGATCATTCCCCAAATCGGATCAGCATCAGGAAGTTCATGGCTTTTATAAACCGAGAGAGCAAACTCCACCACATCCCGATCTTCAGCAGGTATGACGAGCCATTTGGCTAGACGGTTATGTAGAAGTTCAAGTTCGCCAGATCGCCTCACGACGCGCTGGTCCAACGATGCAAGCGATTCGCGTGCTTCCCGTTCTCGATATTCCCAGAATTCACGCTCCTCCCATTCGGCGTACGCTTCTTCTGCGCTTATGGCGCAGTCTTCAAGATATTCGACATAGCCCTCAGGGACCTGTTGATCTACGAGTTTCATGCTGTTTCTCCTGCGGTCTTTCCCGCCGTCATTATTGGAAATCCACAAAAAAGATGTTCTAGTTCGGTTGATACAAGAGGGGAAGGTAGGATTTTGCTAGCTGCTTCGCGCGGATATCCCGTCCGAATATGCCAATTGGCGGAAGAATGAAACGATACTCCCGGAAGGGGTGGTGGTGTCATTTGAAATTTTCATGCTGACACGGCAAGTAGTTTCCATATATATTCCTCGCGCGAATCGGACAGTCAGAATCCTGACCACCTTGCCGAAGGAGGAAACATGGCGCGTCTGCACGTTGTTAGGCCACACGTGAGCATCAAAATTGTAGCTAAAGGCATGAATGTAAGCTGGAATAAACGGACCAGAACGCTCTTCCTGAATCCTTACAAACGCGAGATGGAGCGATATGTCACGCAGCGGAAAGAGAAAGGTGCTTAGGCTGCAATTTCTCAAGCGAACGCAAAATCGAGAAATCAAAAACCAAATGACGCCACTACCCCGGAAGGTAGGCCCTGGCGAAAAGTGACGGTTTTGACTACCCTTTGGAGGAAACGCGTAGGGTATGCCTGCCGATGACCCAGAGTCCTGATGCTCCTAATCTCTCGAAGTGACCCGTCATCGGTTTTGGGGTCAGCGATTGAAGTTCTATCCCCTCACACTATCCCTTTCCGGATTCTCACGACCAAACGAAAGTGAAAAGGGAAGTTTGAACGAACCTTTGTGGCCCTTAGCAGTAATCCATTCGACTCTCAACGTATGGTCATCGTCACCCTTGTCGATGCGCGAATAGATTTCATGCAGGTCCTTGTTGTCCCGCTTCAGTTCGGAGCGGACCGCCTCGCGGAATTGTCGTTTGTCGTTTCGGGCTTGCTGTTCCGACACTCGCCGATGCCGTTGAATCGCTCGCGTGAGTGCGGACTCACACTGGCGAGGTGTACCTAGGTATCCGTCAGGATAGATTTCGAAACAGCAGTGTAGAACCTCGCATCCTAATTTCCCCAACGTATTGGAGAGCCTTTCTCGACGCGGCTCAAGAAACTCGAAGTACATGTTGGAATTTGAGGGTTCCAGTCTCGCTTCCGACCCATACCATTTACCGTCAATGCCGGCCGCTAAAGAATCCTCGTCCACATCGTCGAGCCTCACTGTTTCGAGTTCTTTGTTTTTCGATGCGGTTCGCTTCCGTATCACGTCAATCATCCGCGAGTGAAGTCTGCGTCCTATATAGCGAAACTTGTCTGCCAAGGCGGCCTTCAGAATTTCAGACTCATCACGCCCCGTATATGGGTCGAAGTACTGGAGGACGAAATCCTCGATGAATTCACGAGTGCATTGGTGGATTGAGTTCTCGTGTGCTTCCTCGCTGACCATCGGTGGAACATACAAATTTCCCTTTGCCTTCCAGCAAAGCGCCACCAACCCGTCAAAGGCATCGTCGCGTTCTCCGGTCAGGTACCTGACGGCAAGGTGCGTAGCTAGATTGGATTTGATACGACGGTGAATTTCTGCCTTTGCGCAAACTTGTTCATCTGGGCATTTCAAGGCAGAAATCAATTGCTCGACGCTGCGACTACGAAACATATTCTCGACCGCTTTATTTGGATAATGCTCACTCATGTGTTTTTTCTCCTATTGAATTTAGTTAAATCTGACGCTGTGCCCTGCAAAAATTAAAAAAGCGAGAAAGAGCTGCGCTCTCCTCGCCCGAATAAGTGACGACTGACTGTTCTAAATTTTCTAAAACCACTTCTTGTCTCGTGTTGTGCTACGCCATAACCCTTCGTCCTCCCATAAAAAAAGGCGATGAGAGTTGGTTCCCTCATCGCCAAATCGCGAAACGAATTTATCTAGAGTTGTCTATAACGTCAGTCTATACAGACTAGCCGTTATATATACACCCTCCGCGCACACTACTCCCGTCTCTAGTGCCAGTGCACTGACTCTACAGTCTTGTCGTGCGAGATGGTCTCCCGGTGGCCTTCCGAGAAGTCAAACCATACTGCGCACGATTAAAACTGGCAGGTTCGTCCGGTCCCTCGCACGGTCCCACCATAGTCAGATTTCTCTGCTGCTAAACTTCAAGCGTTGAACGCCATTCTTCTTGTTAGCTCCTTTCAGTGAAGTTTCCGGATCCTCTCTTTCAGAGCCGCAAAAAGGTTTCCCACCGGAATAATGAGCAAGCTGGCATCGTCAGTGTCCGCGGTAAGTTCCGAGGCACCCGGCCGGTCAACCAGAAACACTCGTTGTTTTGGATATTTGCGGTTCATATCGTTATTCTTCCTCGGCTCACGCCTCACTACGAGCACCTCGGCTTTACGCTCAAGTAGAATTGTCGACGCAGCACTCGCCTTAGATTTCAGTGTTCCCCCGCAAATTTGGTTCAGCACATATTGAATCGCCCCCGACCGCAGTCCGCTCTCGAAGAGCCACCAAACCAAGGCCACGCCAAAAACATCCTCCTCGCTAAAAAGCCTCCGGCTTCCGCGTCCTCTCCCGGCGCGAAGCGAAGCCTCGATTCCGTACTGCTTCCGCTCGACGAATTTGTTCAAGTAGAGCGGCTGAATGCCGACTATCGCCGTCACTTCGGCACTTTCGAAAAGCCTCGGGAAAGGTTTTGATTCCACGTTCATATATACACCGCGAGGGTATTATGATACCCATCGGGTATAATGTCAAGTCCAAATGTTGCGTGACGCCACCGAAAAATGCAGTCCGACCATTCTAGCTTGCACCTCCTAGCTCCACCTCGAAAGGGGTCCTCGGGGTTTCGGAAACACTGGCGGTGGAGATTTGAGGTTCCGACGAGCGGAATGGCTTCCAGCTCTCTGTACCGTTTCGGTAAGCCCCGATATAAAAGTGGACCCACTAGGAGGTGGAATGAGCTAAGCCGTTCGTTTGCCGTTATTTAGACATATTCTATCGTAAGGCTTTACCGGTCATATATATACGCGACGCCCTGACGCATCCTAGGCGCTACCTAAGTTTATTATATGGAATGAGTTACGCTTGAAACGCAGAGAATATTGATTCTCCTCGCGCCCTCAACGCACTATAGAATCAGCAACGTACAGACGCACCGCAGTAAGATACGATTTTGGCCGCACGGCTTGGTGGCTCCTCGTGGTCGGCGATCCTGAAAAGTTCGCGCTCAACCTCGTCCAGACACGTGTTTGCAATCTAGCGCCATTGGTGTGGTCGCGCCGGAACTTCTGCTCTTCGGAGCCCCATGTTTCGGCGCATACTTCTCTTTTTAGTTGCACGGCCCGAAATCCGCGCTTTCAGACATCTACCCAGAGTCCCTCCACAGCACACGCCGTAAACGGTCTGCGCCAATTAGTTACTAACGGTTTACCTACATGTGGGCGACAGAACATCCCGAACCCGCCAAACTGGATGCAGGCACACTACCAATTTGTCGACTCGATCGAGAGGGGCATCGATGAGGAAGAAATTTGCTTTTCTTTTCTGTGCGGCTTTGTTGATCACCGCAATCACAGTTGTCAAACATGATCAGGCCGAGGCGTCTACTTCAGCTAGGCAGCCCCCAGTGTCTCCCGGGAGCGCAAAACGCGGCGCTAGTGAGCTTTCAAAACCCGATCCATCAACTCAACTCAGGATTCTTAAAAACTACGGCAAGCTCCCGCTTGCGTTCGAGGAAAACCGAGGTCAAATCGATCCACGAGTAAAGTTCATCTCTCGCGGCGCGGGTTACACGCTTTTTCTAACCGCGGATGAGGCAGTCCTTTCGTTACCGGCAAACAAGGGCAATGACAAACGGCCACGGACAAATAGAAGGAACGAAGTTCAACAGTCACCAGTTGTTGGTCGTCAGTCGCCTAACAACGAATCGGAACAGCAAACGAAGAACGCGACCTTGCGTATGAAGCTCGTCGGTGCAGATCCGACGGCTCCAATCAGCGGACTTGATGAGTTGCCTGGCAAGAGCAACTACTTCGTCGGCAACGACCGCAAGAAATGGCGCACAAACATTTCCAATTACGCCAAAGTGAAGTATACGGGAGTTTTTCCGGGCGTGGACCTTGTCTACTATGGGAGCCAACGTCAACTCGAATACGATTTTCTTGTAGCGCCAGATGCTGACCCGAGCCCGATACAGTTTAGTCTTGCGGGTGTTCGAAAGCCGGTCAACAAGCATCGTAAGGGACCCGTAGAGATTGCAGTTAACGGTGACCTCATCGTGAAAATGGACGGGGGCGAGGTTCAGTTTCACAAACCCGTCGCCTATCAGGAGAGCGGTTCTGGAATCAGACATTTCGTCGAAGCCCGTTACATCCTGGGGGGCGGGCAACAAGTTAGCCTCGCCGTTGGGTCGTATGACCGGCGCAGACCACTGGTGATCGATCCAGTACTGAGCTACTCGACCTATTTGGGCCCGAGCGGAGGCGTATCCAGCATTGCTGTAGACACTTCTGGGAACGCTTATGTAACCGGAGGAAACACTGGAACCGGCTTCCCTACGACGCCGGGAGCCTTTCAAACAACCTGTCCTGGCGGGTGCTTTCCTGCGGGGGCTGCATTCGTGTCCAAACTTAACGCCACAGGTTCCGCCCTCGTCTACTCGACTTATCTCGACGGAAGTAATGGCGGTGGTGCCTTCGGGGAAGATATCGCGGTGGATTCTGGAGGCGATGCCTATGTGACTGGACAGACTGGATCGGCCAACTTCCCGATCACAACCGGAGCATTTCAAACCGTGTGTCATGCCTGCTTCGGCGGCAACGGCTCTTATCAAACCGGTTTCGTCACCAAACTTAATTCAACGGGCTCGGCGCTTCTCTATTCCACGTTCCTCGGCGGAAGCACGAGGGAGATCGCTTTTGGCATTGCTTTGGACCCGTCTGACAACGCATACACGACTGGCGAAACCTGGTCAAGCGACTTCCCGGTGACTGCGGGGTCGTTTCAACCAATTTACCAGACCGGTGGCGATGCCTTTGTAACCGAGTTGAATTCGGCGGGCTCGGCGCTCATTTATTCTACGTATCTCGGCGGAGCCAACAGTGAGGGCGTAAGGATCAAAGTGAACTCAGCAGGAAACGCCTACGCCGTAGGGGGGACACAATCGCCAAGTTTTCCGACGACTCCAGGGGCATTTGCCCCAACCTGTAACAAGTGCGGTCCTGGCACCGATCCCGGTGGACACCCGCTCCAAGACGTTTTTGTAACGGAATTCAGCACCAACGGATCGGCGCTCGTCTACTCTACTTTCTTGGGCGGAAGCGATGGAGACTTTCCAGGAGGCATTGCGCTAGATAGTTCGGGAAACGTTTACGTCACTGGCGCTACTTACTCGAATGACTTTCCGGTGACGCCAGGAGCATTTCAAACTGCTTGCGGCGGTGGGAGCTGTAGCGGCGAACTTGGCGACGCGTTTGTATCAAAACTGAACTCAACCGGGTCTGCGTTGCTATACTCGACTTACCTCGGCGGCAATAGCTACGACGCTGGTACCAGCATTGCTGTGGACAGTTCTGGAGATGCTTATGTCGGTGGTCTTACCACCTCGCTCGACTTTCCAGTTACATCGGGAGCCTTTCAGACTCAGTGCAACAATTGCAGCTTAACTAATTATGTTAGCGATGCGTTCATGAGTGAATTGAATCCCTCTGGCTCCACGCTCCTATATTCCACTTACTTGGGGGGAAGCAACGAAGATTATGTGGGCGGGATCGCCCTCGATGCGAACGGCAACATTTATCTAGGCGGTGGAACTATTTCTACGGATTTCCCGACCACCGCTGGTTCATATCAACCCACGGCTACGTCCTCTTCTGTCGGCGCATTTGTGGCGAAATTCGCATTTGGGTCAACACAGTCGGGTTCTGCCGCGAGCATAACACCCCCGAACCTGGATTTCGGCACGGTGGTGATCGGAGCCAAGAGCAGTTCCCAAGACATAACGCTCAGCAGCACGGGCAGTGCGGCGCTGTCGATTTCGACTATAGGCATCAGCGGAGCGAATAGCAGCGATTTCTCGCAGACGAATAACTGCGGGGCGAGCGTCGCACCCGATACAAGTTGTACGATCACAGTGACATTCAGTCCGACCGTAACCGGAGTGATGGCAGCGTCCGTAACGATCAGTGACAATGCATCAAACAGCCCGCAGAGCATTTCATTGAGTGGGACAGGAACAGATTTCTCGCTTTCCGCAGCGACAGGCAGTAATTGCCCGAGCGGCGGGAACTGTTCTACATCCGCGACAGTGACCGCAGGGCAGGCGGCGACCTACAACCTTCAGGTTGCACCGGTCAGCGGGTTTAACGGAACCGTCACACTAAGCTGTGGCGACGCACTCGCCAAATCCACTTGCTCAGTTTCTCCAAGTTCCGTAACTGTAAACGGGACGGCGGCTTCAGCCTTGGCCGTGACAGTCACGACCACCGCCGCCTCGATGCTGGGACCTTACTCGACACCGGCGAGCAGGCGACCTTCAGGACCGCCAGTGTTGCCAGCGCTCCTTGTGCTCGTGGTCGCGCTGTTCATTGCGGAGTCAGCCGCCGCACGGAATCCGAGACGACGCCTTGTCCCTGCTCTGGCAATTCTCGCAATGAGCCTGGTATGGATGGTGGGCTGCGGCGGCGGTAGTAGCAGTGGCGGAAGCGCCGGGACGCCTTCGGGCACCATAACTGTCACAGGCACTTCCAGTGGGGTGAACCACTCCGAGTCCTTAAATTTGACCGTTAATTAATAAAAGGCGGACCTGCACTGAAAAGAGCATTCAGGTCCCCGCGCTTGCAACATATAACAAAGCGCCGTTTCGCACCGACGAACCAGCGGGCAGCCGTTGGTTATAATCTGATTCACTAGCTCAGCGGCATTTTGGAAATCGAAATACCCACGGTATCTATGAGCTTGGCAACCGGGGTTTGCGCTGCCGACTGCGGGTGGATGACGGCACGGTCAGAAGAATCCCCGCCACTTTCCGAGCTTCGCCATATCCCACTAAACACTCAGCCTTGAAGATTCCGCAGTAGGTCCACTTTTTCAATTTCAAAAATCTTGGCCGGGCTGAACCATACGCATCGCGACATGCCCCGAGCCTGAAGCCTTAATTATTCCACGCTAGCTACTTACCTTGTTATGTATCAGTTAGCCCGTAGTCTGGGCCGCGAATTTTTCCGATGAATGAAACTGCGCGAATCGTCAGCGTCAGCTGACTAGCGGCGCGAATTTTTCGGAAATGTGAGGAAGGCCAGCCGAGCCTAACTCACACGGAGGATATATCTTCATGAAAGCTACAGGGATTCTACCGGCACACCCCGCATCAATCGATGAAACCCAGCTAGAGACATGGTTCGAGCGTGACCGCGCTTGGGTTGCGCTGCAAACCCTCGATGGCGAAACCATTCTCGAATGGTGGGATGAGGCAGTCTCGGAAGCAATCGAGGATGGCTTTCTCAATCCGCGTCGCTACCACGAATCGGCTTATGAGTACGCGGAGTCATTGCGGCTGGTCAGTAGTGCGCAATAAGCGCGGCAGGTCTCCCGAAGAAATCAAAGCGGCGGAAATCGTCTCTGCATGCGGTTTGGAACCGCTCGGCACCCAACGCGGACTCGGCATTACTCCCGATTTATTCCTGTTCGTGGATGCTCACGGGAGCACCGTCGGCGTGCCTTTGGTCAGCATTTCTACTGCTACCGTGCGGGCAAAACTTCTCGAATCCGAACGCCGATGGAACGGGGAGACAAGTTGAGCGGATGCAACAAAGTTACCGTTCTGTTGCATTTCCGGTCTGCAAGTCTTTTGGATTGGGCCTGCACGCTAGGGAATCGGAGCTGTCGCTGAGTCGTAATGTTGCATTTTCGTACTTTTCAGCCCGCACGACACACTCGGCGGGAAAAGGAGCGGGTCTCATGCCATCAAGTTACGAGGTAAGTACCGCGCAAATCATCAAGCAACTGGAATCCGGGGTTATTCCTTGGCGCAAGCCTTGGACATCTCGCCTTCCGATGAATCTCAAATCGCAGAAAGAATATCGCGGCATCAATGTGTTTCTGCTCGCATCCCAAGGCTACGCGAGTCCCTATTGGCTCACCTATAAGCAAGCTGCATCCATCGGCGGGAACGTTAAAAAAGGCGAGCATGGCACCAAGGTTTGCTTCTGGAAAATCGGCGAATATTCGAAAGACAATCCTGATACCGGAGAGGCACAGAATCACAAATCCGTCCTCCTTCGCCACTACACCGTTTTCAATGTTCTGCAATGTGAGAATCTGCCAGACTTCGGTACAGGCCGGGTAGTGAATCCTATTGCAGACTGTGAATCCGTGGTCTCCGCGATGCCGAACGCGCCTAAGATTATTCCTTCGGATGCGGCATGGTATCGGCCATCTACTGACACCATAGGGATTCCGCCAATCAACACGTTTCACGGCTCTGCGGGGTATTACTCCACATTGTTTCACGAATTCGCTCATTCGACAGGCCATGCTTCCCGCGTAGGCCGCGAAGGAATCGAGAATCTTAACGCGTTTGGCTCGGAGTCTTACTCAAAAGAGGAACTAGTCGCGGAGTTAGGTGCTGCGATGCTCTGCGGGGTTACTGGCATTGAAAAAAGCACGCTAGAGAATTCGGCGGCCTACATCGCTACTTGGATTAAACGATTAAAGGACGATTCCAAGCTGATTATCTCTGCCGCGTCTCAGGCACAGAAAGCAGCCGACTACATCCTAGGCAAGTCTGCATCGGTGCCAGATGCGGATTCGAACACCGAAGGAGCCAACTAACATGGCCGCTGCCCTCGGCTTTCCCGTCTCACTGGCCGAAAAATATCGGCCTCAAACACTCGTGGATTTTATTGGCCTGGAAAAGCAAAAGAAAATCCTCGGAAAATTGGCTGCGAATCCACGTCCATGCGCCTTGCTTTTCCAAGGTGCGCCGGGTACCGGCAAGACTTCGATGGCCTACGCTTTCGCGGCTGAGATGCGAGCCGAAGTTCACCACGTCGGCAGTCAAGAATGCAAAGTGGAACGGCTGCAAGAGTTGGTCCGCATTTGTCAGTACGTGCCGTTATGTGGTGGATTCCATGTCGTGATTATTGACGAAGCGGACGTAATGTCGGATGCGTCGCAGAAATATCTCCTGTCCAAGCTCGATTCCAGCGAGCCTGTCCCGAACACTATCTGGATTTTTACGTGCAACGCTGTAGACCGTCTTGAGGAAAGGTTTTTGTCTCGCTGTATCAAGCTACCGGACTTCAATTCCTATGGTGCAGGCGAAGCGATAGCAGACCTCCTCGCTAATGTCTGGCGGGTAGAGGCAGGCACAGCGGATGGTCCTAATTTTCGCAAACTGGCGTGCGGGAACGTCCGGGAAAGTCTCATGCGGTTAGAAACCGAATTGTTGATGGCTTAGGCCGATTCGTTTTCTACAGCTGCATTGTGATTTAGGAGGCTCCAATGGTTGCAGTTACAGGCGGGAAAGTTGTGCGGATGCCGAACAAACGCCAACAGCCTAATCCCCGAGCAAAACTCGCATATCTCTCCGCAGGTCAGTTGGAGCGCGTGCTCAGAGCAGCAAAGGGGTACGGCCCCCGTGAACATTGCATGTTCCTGTTCGCGGTAGCGCACGGTGCGCGTGCAACCGAAATCGTGAATCTCCGGCTCACGGACCTCAACTTGAAACAAGGCACCGTTCATATCGCACGCCTGAAGGGATCGCTCGATTCGACGCAGAATTTGCTCAAGGTGAAGGGAAACCCACTCTTTGACGAAGAGAAGGCTTTCCGTGCTTGGCTCGCAGTTCGGGAGCCCGACGCCGACAATTTCGTCTTCAACTCGCAAAAGTCAACGCAACTGAATCGCGCGACCGTCTTCAAATTATTTCGTGCCATCTGTGAGGATGCGGACATCGAGGACAAGGCCCTTCACCATCCCCATGTGCTCAAACATTCGCTGGCAATGCGTATGGTCGAGCAGAACGTCAACGCTTTCCTGATTCGTCAACAGCTCGGGCACAAGAGTTTTCAGAGCACGCTGCAATACGTGAATGCTAGTGACAAGCAGGCGAGCGAAGCCGCTGCCAAAGCCTTTTCGGAGGTATTTTGACGACCAAGGGTCAGGGTAGATGCCGAGAGGATTGCCGCTCTGCGGCTTTCGAGAATCACCTGTTTTTAGAAAGACCCTCAAATATCCGGGTTAAAGGTCTTGTGTCCGGCGCTGGATTTGCGTAACTTGGCGGATAATTAAATGCCTGAACACTCGGTAGTCAAGATGGGTCAGATTTTCAGGGTTCCGTACCGCGGGCAGGACGCCAACCACAGCGGACTCGCAAGCTATCAGGAGCTTACGCGCGGAATTCATGAGAAGTCGGCTGACCTTCAAAAAGGGATGTTCTTCTACCAACAGGTGCCGGAGAAGGGACAGAGATTCACCAGGATTCCAGCCTTCATTTTCCACTCCAATCCCTTCAAGAGTGGTGGCGAAGGGGCTCCCTGGGTGGATGTCGTCGAACCTGACGCAGGATATTGCCTATTTCATGGTGACAACCGAAAGGCGGGCGCTCCCCCACTGAGCTCGCGAGGCAATGCGAGATTTGCGCAAGCGCAGAATTTCTATGCGGACCCAGCGCTCAGAGGATTCGCGCCGCCCGTTCTCGTCTTCAAACAGGTGGAATTCGATGGCAATCCTCGCGGGCATCGCCAGTTCTGCGGATTCGGCGTCCCGGTTCGGCAGTCGCTGGGGGTGCAGAAAGACAGACGCTCAGGATACTTCACGAATCTCGTAATCGAGCTGGTTCTGTTTCGCATGGATAGGGAGAACGAGACATTCTCATGGAAGTGGATCGACGAACGGCGAAATCCGGAAGTCGACGCCGATTCCGCGCTCCGTGAGGCCCCGGCAGCGTGGAAGCAATGGGTGAGTGAAGGCGATCTCGCGATTGAGAGCTGCCGCCGGTTCGTTGCACGTCAAACAGTTGTGGCCGCGGGCGAGCAGGGCAAGCTGACAAATGACGAACGACGAATATTGGAAGAAGTCGTCGACTACTACACTAAAAAGCGACACTGCTTCGAGGGCCTGGCATCCTTTGTGACCCAAAGGATTCTCGGTCACCAGTGCAGACGGGGGTGGGTGACAAGACGGTCCGGCGACGGGGGCATCGATTTTGTCTGCCGGCTCGATGTGGGTGACCCTGCCGATCGCCTGAGTCAAACATCGGCTGTTGTCCTCGGTCAGGCCAAATGCGTCGGGCTGAGCGCCTCCATCGGCGGTTCGGCCTTGGCGCGTGTAGTGGCTAGGCTTCAAAGGGGATGGATTGGAGCCTTTGTGACAACTGGCTCTTTTTCGCGGGCCTCCCAGCTCGAATTGGCCCAGGACAGGTATCCCGTGGTGCTGGTTAACGGGCAGCGGCTGGCGCGGGCCGTATTTGGAGTGCTCACCCAGGAGAGAATCGGACTTCGCGATCTTTTGGACCGCGAAACCGATTGGTACGTCCGAAGCCTGTCGCATCTCTCTCCTCAACGTATCTTGGAGGATTCATTTGGTTTCGCAACCTCTGCTGCGTTTCAGGACACGAAAAAGCATGGCTAGGAAAAAACATGTTATTAAGGCTATTGACCTGTTCGCCGGCGTCGGCGGTAGCAGCAGGGGAGCGCTTGCGGCGGGTGTGCAAGTCGCAGCCGCCGTGGATTATTGGACCCTCGCGCGAGATACATATAAATCAAACTTTCCCGGAGTCCGATTTCTCAACGCGAAGTGCGAGAATGTCGGACTTAATAGGCTAAAAAAGAAAGTACGGGCCGTCGATCTGATACTGGCTTCCCCCGAATGCACGAGTCACACGTGTGCGAAGGGAAATGCTCCACGATCGGAAACGAGCCGCCGAACCGCATTCCAGGTTGTTCGCTTCGCGAAAGCCTTCAGGCCCCGTTGGGTAATCGTCGAGAATGTGGTTCACATGCGCACCTGGAAGTCGTACGAAAAATGGTTGAGGAACATAAGGGATCTCGGTTACAATGTCACGGAGCAGGTCATAAATTCGGCGGACCATGGAGTTCCTCAGGCCCGGAGAAGGTTGTTCGTCATGTGCGATAGGGAGCAAGTGCCGCCACAGGTTGAGGCTTCGGCAAAACGGAAGAAGACGGCCGCTTGTGTAATTAAACAAAATTCCCACTTTAAGTTCTCGATGCTTCGCTCAGATAACAGGGCGAAGGCCACACTTCAAAGAGCTGAGCGCGCCGTCGCGGCGCTGGGCGCGAAGAAGGCGTTCCTGCTGGTATATTACGGATCGGATGCAGCCGGAGGTTGGCAACGACTCAGCGCGCCGCTTCGGACGCTTACGACGCTTGATCGATTTGCCTACGTGAAACCGACCGCGAAGGGGCACAAGATGCGTATGCTCCAGGTCCCGGAGTTGAAGGTCGCGATGGGTTTCCCCAAGCGCCACCTTTTGAAGCATGGCACGAGGCGTGAAAAGATCAAGCTGCTTGGCAACGCCGTCTGTCCGCCCGTTATGGAGGCGGTAATTCGGGCACTGACCGGTCCCAACGGCAAGAGCGAACCCATAAGGCCGCGTTCAAGACTGGGGCCATCGCGCAACCGTAGGACGCTCGGAGCTAGCGTTCGTTAGTAGAGAGCGGCGTCAACGAGTTCCGTCGGTCTTTACTCATATCTCCGACCGCGTCCGTCCGGACGACAGCCAACGCGCGATTTTGCCAATCAGATTCTTAGTCTTCAACCGATACTTGCCGCGCAAAGAACATTCCCAAACTATTAAAACTCGCCAGCCTGCCGAGTTCAAATCCACTACATTTTGGGCGTCGTTCTTTGAATTCCTAGTGATCTTCTCGCGCCAGAACTCCGCGTTTGTCTTGGGCCATCGGAATAATTCGCATCCATGTTTGTGCCAGAAGCAGCCGTGAACGAAGATAACAGCACGATACTTGGGGAGCACCAGATCGGGGCATCCGGGCAGCGAACGTCGGTGAAGCCGATACCTGAAACCCATGGCAAACAGTCCATTCCGGATCAAGCGCTCCGGATTCGTGTCTTTGCCACGAATTCGGGACATGCAGTAGCTGCGCTGTATCGATGAAAGCACATCAGGCATTGCTGTCACATTTTACTAATCCGGCATATCCTGCCGGGTTTACATCGCAGAAAATGGATGGAGATGTCAGAATCTTTAGGATACCAGTACTCTGACACGTTTATGCCCTTATCATTCCCAGCTTAGGAGTGTCAATACTTGTCGCAGATCTCGCCAGATTCGAGGCGTGCCCAAGCCCTGGACCAGATCTATGAGGTAATCCTTGCCCGCTTTCCTCTCCTTCGGTTGCTCCAATTCTCTGACGATCTGCACTCCAACACAGCGCCGCTTCCGGCGTTTGTCGGTTTAATTGCGACGATTCTCGGATCTACGGATAAACCCTGCTGCATTGTTCTGCCTGATTGCAAAGATGTGGCAATCGCCGTTAGCACACTTCTTGCTGTCAGCCGATTCCGTGATGAGTTCCCGGAGATTCTTCGAACACATGCCTCAGTTTCCTTTAAAGAAAGGAACGACCATGTGCTGGTACATCCCTGTGGCTTGGTCTATCGGTATGAGGGCTTCTTTACCCCCGCGCTATTCAGGTTGAAAGTGGTTGATCGCAACGAAAGCCGTTCATTGCCCGTTACTGAGATTGCGCGACTCGAAAAGACGACTCGCAAGCGGCCCAGGGGACTATTGAACTCGGACTTGGGGCAGTCGCAACCCACGATACTGGGATCACTCCTGGGTATCAAGACTGCCGTTAACCGTAATTTCCTCCGGAATCGTGTGCTTGTCCTCGGGGCGAGGAAGGGGTTTGTCGAAGCCTTGGACCGCTGGACCATGCTAGCAACTTCCGTTGAAGGGACGATCCGAAGAACGCTCAAGGATGAAGTCCCGTTTGGCAAAGTGGTTGAGGGTGGGAAGCTGTCCTTTCTGGACGACTATGTGGAGGCGGGTGAACCATTGGTCGCAATTGCATCGCGGGCGGATGACTTGGCGACTCACTGCACCAGCATAGAACGATTTACAAAATCAGTTCTGATCGATGAAATCGAATACCTTACGAGAGATCTGCGGGCATACGATTCGATAACAGAAAACCAACACACGCTCATTCTTGCTAGCGACACTCAGCGCGAGTCTGTGCATCTACTGGAAGAGCGTGGCTGTGAGGTCTGGCGGCTTACACCGGACGAAATACTGTTCGGAGCCACGGTGGAGAGGCAGGATGTTCCTCTTCGCAATGTGGTCATCAAGGCATCGTCCGCCCGTAATTTGGTGATTTCCGCATTGCCTTGTGGCGAAGAGAATCTCAATCGGGCTGCGATGGAGTTGAAAGGGGCGGCCGAAGCCATATCTTCCAGCGACAACGGTGCGATTCGCGAGCTTCTTTCCTCTCTCTTTCGTATGCTCATGTTTTGCGCGGAATACCTTGGCCAAGACTCGGAGCGATTCTCCAGTGCCGCCGACAAACTTTTGCAGTCCGCCAGACAGCATCTGGACAGCGCGAGGGTCTGGTTAACGACGGAGACCAACAATCGGATTGGACAAGCGATCGATGATATGCAAATCGCCGTCAAGACATTGTCGCAATGTGGCGTCACCCCCAAAGGGAAGGTTCTCCTTGAGAATTTGAAAACAACTGGTCTTGGGGAAAACCAGATCGCCGTATTGGTATCACGTGGGGAAACGAATTGTGCAGAACTGCGGCAATGGCTCAGTAAATCGGGCGCCGATGCTGAGATCTATTCCATAAGTGAAATACCCGAAAACAAGAACTTTGACAGAATCCTGGTTGTTTCATGGCCACGCTGGGAAAGGTTTGACCATCTGGTGCACCAGTACGCAACCGATGAACTGCGGTTGTTAGCTTACCGATTTGAGGAACAATGGTTGAATCGGTACCGCCAACGCTACAAACGATCGGTGCTCCCGGGTATTTCGACGAAGCGAAAAAAGCAGCTGCTTGGGCTTTCCTCCGATGAGGGCCAGAACGATGAAAGTGAATTTGCATCTGAGAGCTCCCAAGACGCTCTGGTACAGTTTGATGTTTCTGAGGAACGTTTCCTCACAAAACGCAAGGTCGGACTGGCCGACCAACCGGTCTCCAGCGAAGGGGAGCGCGAAGAAATGGTGGACGCGTGCTATGTTGACTTCGCGGGGCCAACATTCGCCTATCTTACGGATGGCCACGAGCTGCCTGTCCTGAACACTTATGTTTCCGGGGAACAGGTCAGCCCTGGGAAAATTCCTTTACGCTCAGTCGGAGACCTCAACGAGGGAGACTACATAATGTTTCGTGAATCCGGCGATTCAGACATAATTCGTTTTCTTGCTGAGGATGAAATCGGGAAGGCTGCATACCAGCAACTCCGATTGACCGCGGGCCGCTGGAGGGCGGCGCTGCACAAACTCGGAACGGACCCGAGACTCGTTTGGGGCCTCCTCCGGGCAGTTGGATTCTCGCGGCATCTGCAGACGGTGAGGGGATGGTTGGTCAACCAAAGCAGGATTTGCCCGCAAGATATGGACGATGTCCGCAAGATTGCAGAGGCGTCGCATGACGACGAGTTACTAAATCTTCTGCCAGGACTGGAGCACGCGAAAGACGAACTTATGAGCTTGCATATCCGAGCAGGATACCGGCTCACGGAGCTTCTTCAGAAGGAGCTGCCGGACAAAATCGGTCTTCTCGGCCAAGGCGAAACAGAACTTGACCTTGGTGTGGGAAAGGTTTGGGTCGTTCATATCCAGGAAATTGATCGATCTTTTTCGCCGCAAAGGCGCTCCCAGATAAACCGACTCCTGTGGGACATGGGGAGCTGACGGGCGGATGAATTAATGGCCAGAATGATTCCGCCCCAATACGACGAAGCCACAACCAGCAGTGCTGAAAAGCGGGTCTTCCATCTTCTTGAGAATGATCCTGACACGGCACAATGGTTTGTACTTCACTCCATGGGTCTATCTAAGAGGCGGATCGGCGCATATGGTGAGATTGATTTTGTCGTTCTCATTCCGACCGGTGGAGTGATCTGCCTGGAAATAAAGGGAGGGCGAGTAAGTTGCAACCATGGAGCGTGGCGAACTACCGACAGGTTTGGTGTGGTTGCCAAGCTCAGCAAGAGCCCCTTCATGCAGGTGCGCGAAGGAATGTTTGCGCTTCTGCACGCAATCCAGAGAAAATTCGGGCAAGGAAGTGATGCGAGCCGCTGTGTATTCGGGTATGCAGTGGTATTCCCCGACGTGGATTCCCCTCCACAAACTCCAGAGTTTGAAATTTGGGAGGCGATTGGCCGAAATGACCTAAAGACACCCATTTCAAAAATTATCCTGAAGGTGTTGTCAGCCCAAAGAAAAAAGCTCGGCTGGTCTCAGTCTGCCGCCGCCGAAAGTACAATTGGTGACATTCGTCAATTTCTTCGCCCAGATTTCGAGCGAGTCATCGCTCGACCCACAGTCGTCAGCGAGTGCGAAAGCGCCTTAGTTTCTCTCACGGAGGACCAGTACAACGTTCTCGACATGATTTCCAGCAATCCCAGGTGTCTGGTCGAGGGTGCCGCGGGCACAGGCAAAACAATTCTTGCGCTCGAATATTCCCACAGACAAGCTGTCCGAGGAAAAAAAGTTCTTCTGCTCTGTTTCAACCGCCTTCTGGGAGACTGGTTTGAGTCTCGTGCTAAAGAGTTGCGCATACCAACATTGCAAGCAAACAGCTATTTTCGACATTTTCGGGAACAGATAATGTCCTCAGAATACCGCGGAGAATTCGAAGCCGCCGCGCAAAATGCCGATCAGAATAAGTTATTTTCAGACCTGCTGCCATTCTATGCGCAGCTGAGTGCCGAGGCCGCGCCTTCGCAGTTCGATGTCGTTGTTATTGATGAAGCTCAGGATCTCTTGGGATCGGAGGCTCTTGACCTGCTTGGAACAGTATTGAAAGGCGGGATCGCCGGCGGTCAGTGGTATGTTTTTGGGGATTTTACTCGCCAGTGCATTTACGGAGGCCCTTCCCGTGAAAAACATCTGGAGACCCTCACGGCGGCGTGTCAACATTTCACATACACTCAGCTTCATACGAATTGTCGTAACACACGCCGAATTGGTGAGGAAACCGCGCTTCTGTCAGGGTTCTCGTCGCCGCCCTACAAACTGGGGCAGATTGATGGCCTAGCAGTGGACTACCGTTACTGGAAAGACTCGGATCACCAGCTTGAAAAGCTGACCGAAGTGATACGTGGACTGCTGAGTGAGGGAATGAACGCTAGAGACTTGGTGCTGCTGTCTGCCAGGAAGTTTTCTGAATCCGTGGCTTCCAAATTGTCCTGTGTGACCCCAAAACACGGAACTATTTCTGCCGTAGAGATACGAAGCGGAGTTCCCCCTTATGTGACAGGCTCAAGACTCGGATTTGCGACAGTTCAATCATTCAAAGGAATGGAGAGTCCGGCCGTGATTCTCTGCGATGTTGAACGCGTCAACGATGACGAACCGCAAGCGTTGCTCTACACCGGCATGTCCAGAGCTCGAAGCCTCCTGGTAATGATGGTCCGGGAGCCCGTGCGGGAAGCGATTGCCAAGTCTCTTATGCGTAAGCTGACTGAAGGATGGAAATCATGACGACTAGCGAGGTCCGGCAAGAGCTCATCGAATATCTGCGGAAGGAACTCGTCGGCCCCGCTCCCGGATTTCCCGCAATCCAGATCAACAAAGAAGAGATGTTACGCTCCCAGGACCCGCCGAGGCTCCGATACAGCACTGGCATTCTTTTCCCGATGCGTTCGGAAGTGTCCGAGCATTTAGACATCGAAGAAAAGGAATTGCGGGATGCGGATGCAGGTCCCTCAGAAGAAGCTGGGGAAACAGAGGTCCCAGACGGAGCAGAAATATCAGACTCTGGTAGCCCTACAGATCAGCAACCGGAAACAGATTTCGATCTGAATCTGGCAAACCAGTATCTGCCAAGCGCAATGGGAATTAGTGCCTTGATTAAAATGCCTCAGAAGCTGCTGGTAAGGATTGAGGCCGCCCGCTACGAAAAAACGGAGGTCCCGGGGTTCGGGAGGGTCAAAACTAAGGGGCCTTCGACTTCATATGCGTGGCTGCGGAAACCCCTGCTCGTCACTGCAACTTTTGATTCTTCGGAACTGCTGGGTGAGTCCGTCATATCCCTTGAGAAGTCTGTCCCCATAGAGAATTCGGACTCAAGGCTCAGAGTCAACGTGGTGAGCCGTCCTTATAAGGATGATCGGGGACATCAAAACGTTCGCTTGATTACAATTACACTCATCAACCGCAACGAATCTCCACGCGTTTCGAACGACGAGCTTTGTTTCTTTCAGTGCCGCTTCGAAATATCGGCGGCAGACTCGGGAGACTGCTTCCTTGTATACCCCGACCGCACATACACCGAGGATTTGGAGGAGCGTTCCCTGCGATTCCTGTATCGGAACAGAAAAGTTTTTGGGGTCGGTCACGGGTGCTCTTGTGACTGGCTAGAGAACGCTCCCGGTCGTTGTTCTCGTGTTTGGACTGAATCTCTCCCAATCTATGAGGTCAAGCCGATTGAACATGTTGATCTGCCGGGCGTTTCTTTTTCAATGAAAACGCTATCTGAGGATGGTCCGGAAACAATTCGCCTTTGCGAAACTCTGGCAGCGGCGTACAAGGCCTGGATCGACGACCAAAGACAGAGAATCGCCGATCGGCTGCAGGTTCCAACGGAATTTGTCGATGTCGCAGAGGCGAATCTCGCACTATGCGAGAACTGTTTTGAACGGATTCTGGACGGGATTGAATTGCTTCGCAACCAGCAACTTGTCCGCCGTGCATTTGCGCTAGCGAATCAAGCGATGTACCTTCAGCAAGCTCACTACGAACTGGCGAGCAACAGCGCGCGCCCATGGGTCTTGAAGGACGGCAAGCTCCAGCTTTCAGAACCTTATAAGGAACCCGACTATTCAGCCAAAGCTGCGGCGTGGCGTCCGTTTCAGCTCGCGTTCTTACTGATGAATCTCGAATCGGTCGCCCAGCCGAATTCTAAGGAACGCGATGTTGTCGATTTGATCTGGTTTCCCACAGGCGGTGGCAAAACTGAAGCCTATCTCGGGTTGTCTGCGTTCACGATTTTCTTGCGGAGGCTTCGCAACCCCCGCGATGCTGGCACAACTGTACTTATGCGTTACACGCTGCGGCTTCTCACTACACAACAGTTCCAACGAGCAGCTTCTCTGATTTGTGCATGCGACTACATCAGGCACTCGGCGCACACGGAACTCGGAACACTCCCCATTTCGATTGGCCTCTGGGTTGGAGCAGGCGTGACACCAAACGACCATAAAGACGCTGTGGATGTCCTCACTCGTCTCTACCAATCTCCCAACGAGAACAGATTCATCGTGTTGGCTTGTCCCTGGTGCGGAGCAGCGATGGGACCGGTAAAAGTCGGAAACAGCTGGAAAGTAAAAGGGTATCTGAAGATTCCAAGACCATCTCGTGTAGTGTTTCGCTGCGAAGATTCGGACTGCCCGTTCAACGCGGAATCGGGCCTTCCCCTCACAGTGGTCGACGAGGCGATATACAAAGACCCGCCGACTCTCGTCATCGGGACCGTTGACAAATTTGCAATGTTACCTTGGCGTCCCGAGGCCCGGAGCCTCTTCGGAGTTGGTCGCAACTGTAGTCCACCGGAACTTATTATTCAGGACGAGCTTCATCTTATTTCAGGACCGCTCGGCTCCATGGTTGCTCACTATGAGATGGCGATTGAGGCACTTTGCTGTGCTGAGACCGACTACTCGCCCAAGATTGTTGCGTCTACGGCAACTATTTCGAGGGCTAATGAGCAGATCAGCGCTTTGTATAATGGCAGGTCTGGTTTTCTATTTCCGCCACAAGGTTTGGAGGTGGGGGATTCATTCTTCGCCGAAGAAAACGCGACAAAACCAGGACGATGTTACCTCGGTGTTTTCGCCTCCGCTTTACCATCTCACGTCACTGCCGAAATCCGTGTGGTCTCCGCTCTGCTTCAATCTGTGAAATCGATTGCTATCAAAGATCCGCAATTGCTCGATCCGTTCTGGACGCTCATGATTTATTTCAACAGCATTCGTGAGCTCGGGCACGCTGCGACCCTGATCCGTGCCGACATCCGCGAGTACATGAATGCCATGTGGGATCGTCAAGGACTTACCAAGGGTATAAGTCCGGATTCTCTGAAGGAGCGCCGATTTATAAACCGGGATCTTGAATTAACGAGCAGAATTCAAAGCAACCAAATCCCTGACATTCTCGCGGAGCTTTTTAACACGTTGAGTTCGGGCCAGGAGTTTGATGTTGTGGACATCTGCCTAGCAACCAACATGATTCAAGTCGGACTCGATGTACCCCGTTTAAGCCTCATGACAATAGTTGGACAGCCAAAAACCACCGCGGAGTACATTCAAGCATCAAGCCGTGTGGGCAGAAAAGAGCCGGGCTTGGTTGTGACCATTTACAATCCGGCTCGCCCGAGAGACCGTTCTCATTTCGAGCATTTTCGGGCATACCACCAGAGCCTTTATAGATTCGTTGAACCAACCAGCGTCACACCGTTTGCGAGGCCTGTCATCGAACGGGCACTTCATGCGGTCACCGTCGCACTGGTCAGAATGTTGGGTGGCGATTCACTGTCCCAGCGGCCCAATGCGCCACCTCCTGACGACGATCTCGTGGAGCGCATTAAATCGATTATTTTGAGCAGGTCTTCTAATGTGGATGCGTCGCAATCAGCAGCCGCTATTGAACGACTAAATTACATAATCGGAGAGTGGCGGCGCGTTCCTCCGTCGAAGTACGGCGGCTTTGCTCCCCCTGATCCCGAGGAACCCTTAATGTACCCAAGCGGATCGGAACGGCATCCACAATGGAGTATACGACCTCTTCCGACCCCCAGTTCGATGAGGAATGTGGACGCGACCTGTGACGCCGCAGTGCTTTCAACATTTCCTGACCCCGACTGAGGTATTCGGATGCCAGCCCAGAAACCAATCCGCAGATCACAATTAATAAGTCCCTTCGGGATTGGATCAATGATTGATTTCCCGAGGGATGACTCGTTAATGGTGGCTGGGTTGGATGCTTGGCACTGTGCCAAACAAAGCTGTCCACCTGAATTGTTAGTTTCCGAGGAACGCCTGCAGGCAAGATTGGGCGTCCGGGCGTTCAGACTGCCCGTGGATCATAAGGACCCTGGAATTGGGATAAAGAGTGCCAATCTGCATATTCCGAGCGTTCGGTTTCCCGGATGGCATTACTGCCATCGATGTGGCGCTATGGAGAGACTGACATTGTTCAGCAGCGCGCGGAGATGTTCGGGACGGCCTTATGCAGGGATGAGTTGCTCGCAAAAAGGCGAGAGATCCCGTCCATTTCTCATTCCAGTTCGCATCATCGCAGTTTGTGATCGTGGACACATCGAAGACTTCCCATTCATGGACTGGGTTCACCGCAACAAGCCGATCATGGCGAGTTGCCAGCTTCGATTTCTCGCAGGTCGTTCATCTTCATTGCTCACCGGCATCAAAATCTCGTGCAGCTGTGGTGAAGAGAAAACGTTGGCCGGTATCTTTGACTTCGATCCGCAGGCAGGGGGAGCTTTACAGCGAATCGGGTACAGCTGCCGAGGTGGGCAGCCCTGGTTGGGAAGAACGGAAACGCAAGGACTCCCTTGTGGTTCCCATCTGCGAGTCTTACAGCGCGGGGCTTCGAACGTATATTTTCCTCTTGTCGTGAGTTCTATCTACTTACCGCTCTGGGCGGAGAAAGCTGAACGAAGCATTATCGATTCGCTCGAACGTCCTGAGATTTGGGATGCTTTGACCAGCGGTCTGGTCGATGGCAAAAGAATTGATCCGACCAGATGTGACGTTGTGGCAAAGATGTGGGGCCTGAACTGCGACCAACTCCTTGTCGTTGCACAGAGTAAATTGGATGGTGTAGACGTAAAGCCCGTACTGACGGAAGAAGAATATCGTCGACAGGAGTATTCTGCGCTTCTTGCACCTCGGGGTGGTCCCGCAACGGATTTATTTGTTGAGCTTGTGCGGCCCACCGATCTCGGAGAAATATTAAGCAAGTATTTCTCGAAAATAGCACTCGTGAAAAAGTTACGGGAAACACGTGCACTTGCAGGATTTTCACGTTTGCTTCCCCCAGATCCTGAAGGGGCGGCGGATCGCATTCAACCACTTAAGCTTGACCAGAAAATAGACTGGCTGCCCGCGGCCGTAGTGAGGGGAGAGGGGATATTTCTCGAACTTAACGCAACCGCAATGCAGGAGTGGCTGAAAAACAATCAGGACTCTCGGAGGGCACTCCTGCTGTCACAGAATTTCAACCGGCGGCGTCTGAGCCGTGGACAGCGCCCTCGGCGTATCACGGCCACCTTCGTGCTCCTGCACGCCCTAGCTCATAGCCTGATCAATCAACTCAGCTTCGACTGCGGCTATGGCAGTGCTTCGCTTCGGGAAAGGATCTATTGCAACCTGGATCAAGATGCGGAAGAAATGTGCGGAATTTTGATCTATACGGCTTCTGGGGACTCTGAGGGGACAATGGGGGGGCTAGTACGCCAGGGCGAACCCCAAAGACTGCTCCGTACTCTGTTCTCAGCTTTGCAAAAGGCACAATGGTGCTCGTCCGATCCCATTTGTATTGAAACGAACGGCCAAGGAACCGACAACGCAAATCTCGCGGCCTGTCACGGTTGCCTTTTGATCTCAGAAACTTCCTGTGAAGAAGGCAATCGTCTTCTTGATCGTGCGATGCTTATAGGGAAGCCCAATCAACCTGAGACTGGATTTTTCTCTTCCATGCTATAGCGATGCACGCGGCAGATCCACGATGTGAGGTTCTGTCCGAATTCAGTCCGACGAGGTCGGTATTTCGACTCTTCGCTGTAACATTCGGTGAAGCACCCGTCTTCGACGACCGCGTACCATACTTCGAGATTGCGTTGATTTGAGCAAAGGAGAGACGAATATCAAAGAACTCGCGGTTTCAATCAAAATTGAGCCGCTCAGTATATATTGTCTTTGAAGGCGGACCAGTGTTTCATTGAGGAAGCCAAAAAGTTTGGCGTTCGAGCATACGTCGCAAAAACAGAAGTAGGAAAGGCACTGGTCAAGGCGATAGAAGCGGCTCTGATACGCGGCGACTTTGTTTTAATGGAGTAATCTCTGTTCGATGGTGAGCTTTTAAGTGTTTAACTGCTTCTCAAACGCTTCCAACACTTTGTCGGAGAGATGCGTAACGAATCGTTCGACAGTTTGAAGCTGGATTTTGCATACCGCACAGCCCGGCACGACTACACCTTTACCGCCCTGAGCAACACTCGGCGGATCGTCAACAAAAACGTCGAAGCGGTGTCTCTGAAATTCTGACCTAATAGCCTCAACAAGTCGTTTTTGGCTTTCATTCATGCGGGAAGAGTATCACAAGTGATTCGCTTTATATTCGCCTCCGGTAAATTGCGGCACGCCGGTGATATAATCGCCCGCATGAGCGACATTTATTTGGGCACATCAGCATTCACGGCAGCCGGTTGGCTAGGCTCGTTCTATCCTGTCGGAATGAAACCGTCTGATTATCTCGGATATTATTCCACCAAGTTCGATACGGTTGAAGTTGACAGCACATTTTACAGAAGCCCCGCGCCTTCGATGGTTAGCAATTGGGGCTTGAGAACCACAGAGGGTTTTCTTCTATCGTCCAAAATTCCGAATACGATCACACACGAAAAAATTCTCATGGGTTGCGATGCGGAGTTCGAAACGTTCGTTGACACAATGGACATTCTGGACGAGAAGCTCGGCCCGATGGTTCTTCAGTTCCCGTACTTCAACAAGGAAATTTTCCAAAGCGACGTTCAATTCGTGTAAGCGCTAACGAGAATTGACCCACTTGTGCTCGTCAAAAGTGAGCTAGCCCAAGACCTTCGACAATCGGATTCGCGGCTTTAATTTAAAGTGGACCCATACAGTGATCTACAGCGTGATTTT
>Ga0307374_10003670_pt1 | contig 26078 bp, 18 predicted proteins | sample OX3MG_FD_202532 | JGI IMG/M metagenome (GOLD analysis project Ga0307374, IMG submission 202532) | Soil microbial communities from Risofladan, Vaasa, Finland - OX-3 | ecosystem: Environmental > Terrestrial > Soil > Coastal area > Acid sulfate soil | place: Finland: Risofladan, Vaasa | collected...
ATTCGCTTCCCGGGTCGGGCCGCCCTTCGGAATTACGACCACCCCAGAGCCCGAGGCGGGCTCTGGGGGCCCCGGTTCGCGGCCTTTCGCGCCGATTTTGCCCGCAGGCAAAGCGGCGCGTCCCCCGCGAGTGCGCAAACTGGTTTTGGTCACTCCGCCCAACGTCGTCGCCGGCGGCTGGCGGCAGGCGCTGCCCGAGCTGTTGCGCGCGGCAAAGCTGGGCGGCCACCTCCGCCATCTCGACTTGGCGGCCAAGCGCGAGCTGCTGCGTTGGTTGGTGCGGGCCCCTGCGCGGCTGCCGGCCCGGCTGTAGCAGCGCCGGGCCGGCTGCGCCGCGCGTCCCGCTTGTGAGCCGCCCCGCTGTAACGGCGCGGGGCGGCATGCTCGCGCCGGCGTGGGGGCCCCGCGGCCCCGCGCGGCGCTGCGCTGCTTCGCTGCCGGGCGGGGCCGCGCCGACTTCGCTTCCAGGGGGCGCAGACGCGCCACTGGCGCGTCCGCCCCTGCGGAATTACGACCACCCCAGAACCCGAGACGGGTTCTGGGGACCCCGGTTCGTGGTCTTTCGCGCCGATTTTGCCCGTCGGCAAAGCGGCGCGACCCCCGCAAGATGATCGCCACCGTCAACCACTGCGCGCCCAACTTCCAGCGCTCGGTGCTGGGCCGTAGCATCCTCAGCCCGCTCGACCTGGAGCGCACCTTCGACCTCACCGGCGGCGGCATTTTCCACGGCACTCTCAGCCTCGACCAAATGTTCTCCGCCCGCCCGGCGCTCGGCTACGGCAACTACCGCAGCCCGCTTAAGGGCCTCTACCAATGCGGCTCCGGCACCCACCCCGGCGGCGGCGTCATCGGCGCCCCCGGCCACAACGCCGCCCGCGAGATCCTGCGCGACTGGCGCCGCCACCACTAAAGCCTCACCAAGCCGCACCCCCGCCCGGGCCAAAAGCCGCATCTCACCCTCACGCCGTCCCAACGCTGGCAGCGTTGGGCTCGCCCCAGGGCGGTCCTGGCGTTTGACAACCGATGCGGACGAGTTCCCCGGCGGAGAGCTGGCGGCTGCGGGCGGACTGCGCCCGCTGCGGAGCCGCCGTTTGGCTCGGCGGGGGAAAGGTGTCCCACCGAATCAACTACTTAGCGAAGAAACTTCCAGGTTTTGAAACTATGGATGGCGCGGGCCCCTGCGCGGCTGCGCCGCGCGTCCCGCTTGTGCTCACGCCGACTTGGGGGCCCCGCGGCCCCAAGCCGGCGCTGCGCCTCGCAGGGGCCGCGCCGGAGTCGCTTCCCGGGGGCGGGCCGCCCTTCGGAATTTCGCGGCCTTTCGCGCCGATTTTGCCCGCAGGCAAAGCGGCGCGTCCCCCGCGATGGGTTTGTGGGGATGCGAACAAAAACGGGCGCGCGCAGCGCGCCCTATTCCCCCCGCAGCGCCGGGGCCGGATCCAACCGGCTCGCCCGCCACGCCGGCAGCCAGCAGGCGGCCAGCGCCACCGCCGCCAATGCGGTCAGCACCACACCAAACGTGACCGGGTCGCTGGGCGAAACCCGATACATCAGCCCCGTAAGCAATCGCCCCACCCCCAGCGCTCCCAGACCGCCCAGCGCCAAGCCCACCAGCGCCGGACGCATCCCGCCCGCCACCACCAGCCGCATGATGTCGCCCGACGCCGCGCCCAGCGCCATGCGCACCCCAATCTCGCTGGTGCGCTGCGCCGTGGTATAGGCCACCACGCCGTAGATCCCCAGCGCCGCCAGCAGCAACGCCAGCGCCCCGAACAGCGCAATCATCTCCAGCGTCATCCGCCGTTGCGCCATCGACTGTTGCAGCACCGCCGCCAGCGGTCGGCCGTTCTCCACCGGCACTCCGCTATCCAGGCCCCATACCGCCTGCTCGATCTGCTGCTTGATCGCCGCCGGCGCCAGCCCGCTGCGCACCACCAGGGTCGTGGCGGCGCCCGGCTCGAGCGTATAGGGCAGGTAGACCTCCGGCGTCGCTGCGTGGTCCAGGCCATATTGATGGACGTCGTCCACCACGCCCACCACCTGCGACCAGGGGCCGTTGTCGGAGGCGCTGCGCGGCATGCGAATCGCCTTGCCCAGCGGGTTCTGCCCCGGCCACAGCTTGCGTGCCAAGCTCTCGTCCACGATGGTGGCCATGGTGGGATGGGCGATGTCGTCTTCGGTGAACAGCCGGCCGCGGCGCAGATGGATGCCCATGGCGGCGAAGTAGCCGGGGCTCACGAAATAGGTGTCGTAGATGGAGTTGGCCTGCCCCACCGCCGCCACGGTGGTGATCGGGGGATCGAGCGTCATGTAGGGGCGCGTGTCATAGCTGTTGGGATCGAGCGGCAGCACGCTGACCACGCCTGCGGCGGCGATCGCAGGCTGCGCGGTCAATCGCTCCAGCACCTGCTGCGCGAAGCGGTCTTGGGCGGCGGCGGCTTGATAGCCGGGTCCCGAGAGCACGAAGTCGGCGCTGTAGGCCTGGCTCGGATTGAAGCCGGGCGAAACTTCGAGCACCCGCACAAAGCTCTTGATCACCAACCCGGCGCCCACCGCCAGCACCACCGCCAAGGCCATCTCCGCCGCCACCAACATCCGCCGCGGCCCGGAGCCACTGATGGTTCCGCGACTGCCGCGCAACGCCTCGGCGGCGCCGGTCTGCGCCGACTGCAGCGCCGGCGCCAAGCTCACCAACATCCCGGCCGCCAGGCTCACCAGCGCGGCAAACAGCAGCACCAGCGGATCCAGGCGCAGCTCTTGCAGCCGCGGCAGGTCGGCCCCCGCCCACGGCCGCAGCTCTTGGATGGCCAGGTAGGCCAGCACCACCCCCACCGCGCCCCCCAACAGCCCCAGCAGCGCCCCTTCAGTCACCAACTGCCGCAGCAGCCGAGCCCGCCCCGCCCCCAGCGCCGCCCGCACCGCCATCTCCCGCCGCCGCAGCGCCGCCCGCGCCAGCAGCAGGTTCGCCAAATTGGCGCAAACGATCAGCAGCACCATCCCGGTGGCGCCCAGCAGCAGCCACAGCAACGCGCTCACCGAGCCCACCACCCTCTGCCGCAGCGGCGCCATCGCCACGATCGCATCCGGCGGCATCTCGTTGGGATAGATCCGCGCCAGTTGCCGCTCGATCGCGTTCATCTCCTGCCCCGCCGCCGCCACGCTCGCCCCCGGCGCCAGCCGCCCGATCGCCTCCAGATGCTGGCACGAGCGGCAGGCCGCCGGCGTCGCGGCGTCATAGCCGATCGGCGACCACACCTGCGCCTCCGGCCGGAACGGCTCCGTGTCCAAGCTCGCCGGCATCACTCCGACGATGAGATAGGCCTGGTGGTCGATCTGCGCTGTGCGGCCGACGATGCCGGGGTCGCCGCCAAATCGCCCGCGCCAAAAGCTGTAGCTGAGCAGCACCTCGTGGTTGCGCTGCGGACGGTCCTCGTCCGCGGTGAAATCGCGCCCCAGCATCGGCGCCACCCGCAGGGTGGAGAAAAAGTTGGCGCTGACGTGCTCCCCCGCCAAGACCTGCGGCCGCGAGCCGCCCGCCCCCGCGCCCGTCAGGGTCGGCGACCAGTCGAAATAGGTGGCGATGGAAGAGAACAAGCGCGCCCGCTGCTGCCAGTCCTGCGTCGTCAGCCAGCCCACGTTTTGCCCCGTGCCCTGCCGCTTCGAGGTCGAGGCCAGCGTTACCAGGCGATTCGATTGGGGATAGGGCAACGGGCTCAGCAGCACCGCCCGCACGACGCTGAACAGCGCCACGTTCAGCCCAATGCCCAAACCCAGGGTCGCCACCGCCACCAGCGTAAACAGCGGGCTCCGGCGCAGCAGGCGCGCCCCATAGCGCAGGTCGCGGCCCAGCGCCCGCAGGCTATACCAGTCCCCGGCTGCGCGCACCGCCTCCTTGGTGGCCTCCACCCCGCCCAGCGCCGCCGCCGCTTGCCGCGCCGCCTGCGGCCCGCCGCGCTGCGCCGCCTCCTGCGCCAGGTGAAAGTTCAGCTCCTCGTCCATCTCCCGCTCCTGTTGCACCGGGTGCGCCAACTCGCGCCATCCCAGCCCCAACCGCCGCATCCGGTCCCTCCACAACGTCCGCGCCATGCTCGCCTCCCAGGGCTATAGGTTCTCCACCGCCACGATGCCGCTCACCGCCGCCGCCAGCCGCTCCCACTGCGTCACCTCGCGCTGCAATTGGCGTTCGCCCGAACGCGTCAGCCGGTAGTAGCGCGCCCGCCGGTTGTTCTCCGACGCCGCCCACGCGGCCGCAATCCAGCCCTGCTTCTCCAGCCGCCGCAGCGCCGGATAGAGCGAGCCCTGCCCCACCCGCAGCACCTCGCGCGACATCTGCTGCAGCCGCTGTGCAATCCCAAAGCCGTGCATCTCGCCCAGCGCCAGCGCCTTCAAGATCAGCAAGTCCAGCGTCCCCTGCAGCAGATCGGTCTTGTCTTTGGCCATCGAAGCACTTCTCCACGACATTCGACATGAGCGTACCCCCTCTCCTGTCGGGTGTCAAGGGGGGCCCACCGCCGTAGCGGGCGGGCAGGCGGGGAAACGTCTCCGAGGCCGCTTCCGCTCGCAGGGGTCGCGCCCCTTTGCCCCGCGCCGTTGCGGCGGGGCGGCTCCCAAGCGGGACGCGCGCCGCACCGGGCAGGCGCGCCGCAACCCGCGCCCACCCATGCTCGCGGGCGAACGGCAATTCTCAGCGAAGGCTAGGCCACGAAGCGGCGGCGCGCCACCCACGCCAGCCAGCCAGCCCACGCGCCCGCGAGCCCCAGCAGCGCCGCCCCAATGAGTTTGGCGTGCAGCATCGGCAGCAGCATCCACTCCGCCGCCGGCGCCACCAGCGCCGGCATCAGCGCCGCGCTGAAATAGGCCAGCGGGTTTTCGCGCAGGAAGAGGTGGGCAAAGCCAAACAGCAGCACCAGGTTCAGGGCAGCGAAGATCGCCGCCAGGGCGAACTGTTGCGGGTTGTGGATGGCGGGGAAGCTCCCGACCCACAGCAGCCCAACGCCGGCGCAGCACCAAGCGCGCTGCTTGGGGTTGCGCCAGGCATGCCACAGCACCGGCAGCAAGATGCCCAGCCCGGCGGCGGTCCAGAGCGCGTGCAGCGGCGCGCCCAGCGCATCCGACAAGCCCGGCAGCCACTGCACCAGCCCGCCCGGCGGCGTCGGCAGCGCCGCCATGCCGGCGTTGTTCCAGCGCGCGTTGACCACCACCTGCACCCGTTCCCAGCCCATCATCCAGGCCAGCCCCAGCAGGCCCACCCAGAGTGCGTCCCAGGCGGTCTCGTGCTCCAGTTGCCACCGCGCGTTGGCCACGGTGAGAGAGGTCGCCAGCGGCGCGGTGATCGCCAGCGGCGCCAGCAGCGCCAGCGTGGCGAGAAAGCCCAACAGCCCCGACACCGCCAAGCTGATCGCCACCGACAACACATACCCCGACCAGGGGATGGCGGTGGGATAGCCCGCCAGCGCCGTGGGCACGCTGTTGGCCGCCACCGCCAGCATCACCAAGCCTCCCGCGGCGGCGATCTTGAGCAGCTTCAACCAAGCCAGGCCGCGGCGGCGCGCAAAGCCAAACAGCAGTCCGAAGATGAGTGCGGCGGCGGCGGCGAAGAGCAGGCCTTTCAGCAAACCCAGCGCGACCCCGATCAAGGTGCTCTGCCGATAGGCGCGCAGCCTCGCCTCCGGCACGTGGTACCAAGCGGCGAAGTAGGCCACCTGGCCGCCGGCCAGGTCCGCCTCCACCCGATAGGCGACCGCTCCCGGCAGCGGGGCCGGCCTCGTTCCCGGCGCGGCCTCCCATACGAAGGTGCTGTCGGTGCGCGCCTCGCGCCGCTGCTGCAGCGCCGTCCGCACCGTCATCCCCCTGACGGCGATGCCCTGCGCCCCCAGAAAGCGCGCGGCCTCGTCCTGGGCCGCTGCCAGCGTGGGCGCTGCGCCCGGCGCCGCCTCCGGCAGGCGGTGGGCGAAGGCGATCACCTGCCCGGTGTCGGCCCGCACCGCCACGTCAAACTCCTCCAATTGCAGCACTCGGAAAAAGCGCACCTGCCAGTACTCGCCCGCGACCGTCGGCGGCGGCCCGGAAAAGGCTTCGACCAAGGCCCGCTCGCCCCGCTGCGCAAAGATGTCGGCGGCGGCCACCTGGTTCTCCGGCCCGTGGGCGCGCGACGCCAGCGGGCTCGCCACCATCGCCGCCGTGCGGTAGCCCCCGACATCGAAGCCCTGCTGCTGCAAAAAGCCGCGCGCGGCCGCGATCGCCTGCTGCGGGCTGGTGCGCCACGGCAGCGCCGTGTCCCAGTGCACCAGCGGCACCGCAAACGCCGACAGCAGCGCCGCAGCGATGATCAGCCCCGCCGTCCAGTTCGGCCCCGAGATAGGCACGTAAGGCGGCAACTCCGGCCCCGGCCCCGCCGCAGCGGGCGGCGGCAGCGGCGGCGCCGTGCCCTCGGCGGCGTTGGTCAAGGGCCCCTCCGCCACGAATCCGCCGTTCACCTTGTAGGACACGATCGCCACCAGCAGCGGGGCCAGCGCCAACAGCGCCGTCACCGCCCCGCTCCAGCGCAGGTAGGCATCGTGGGCGCGCAGCAACAGCAGTGCCGTGTAGAGCGCGTCCACCGTGTAGTGCCACACCACCGTGGTCAGAATGCCGAAGCGGATCATGATCCAGCTCAGCAGCACCCCGCCCAGCCCCACCTCCACCCCGCGGATGTAAAAGGGTTCGTTGGGATAGGTGGCGTGCCCAAAGCCCCACAGGAACGAGGCCGCGATCACCGCCACCCAGAGGTAGCGAAACCACTTCTCGAACAGGGGAATCGCCAGCATGCGGAACCCGAACTCCTCCGAGATCGCCGGGAAGAAGCCGCTGAACAGGACGAACGCCCACGGCAGCTTGGTGTTCAGCAAATCGTCATAGGGCACGTCGGCCGGCGCCCAAGCGCCAAAATGGTTGGCGATCAGATAGAAGACCGTCTGGTAGGCGAAAAAGAACGCCGCCAGCGCCAGCCCCAGCACCATGCTGATCAAAAACGCCTTGCTGCGCACCCCGCGCCAGCTCAAAAACTTCGAGAGCGACACCTGCGCCCCAAAGCGTTCGCGGTAGAGCGCCTCCGCCGCCGCCGTCAGGATCAGCAGCAGCACCCCCACCGCCACCGCCGACTCCGCCGCCCCCAGCAGGTTGCCGGCGAGAAACGCCGCCCAGGACTTGGTGGTGTCGTAGTCGAACTGGGCCGCGCCCATCGAGTTCAGCGCCGCCAAAAAGCTCAGCACCGCCCCCGCCAGCCCTATCCACAGCGCCGCCCGCCAGCGGATATCGGCCCGCCGGATGCGCATCACCAGCACGAACACCATCCCCACCGCCAGCACCAGCAGCAGCCCCGTGTCCACCTCGCCGGCGTCCTGGTTCTTCGAGCGCAGCGCCGCAAAGTCGCGCTGCCACTGCTCGGGCACTTTCAAATATTCCTGGTACAGCCCGATCTGGTCGCCCTGCACCCGCACCACGTGCCGGTACTCGGCCTGCGCGAGCGCCCCGCCCGCGCCCGCCTCCAGCGGCGCGCCGTCCTTCCAGGTAAACAGGTAGTCCACCCGGTGCGGACGCACCTCGCGCTCGGCGCCCACGCTTACCCAACTCGACCAGTCGCGGTGCATCACCTGGGCGAGAAACTGCTCCGCCCGCGCCCGCGCCTGGCCTTCGGTCAAGCTCGCGCCCGGCGCGTCGTTGGCAATCTCGTGGTCGAAGCCCACCACCGGCCCCGCCGTCGAGACCGCCACCCGGAACTCCTCCTTGGTCAGCGGCTTGAACCAGCGGTGCTCCCAGCGCCAGAGCGGAATGCGCTGCCGCAGCAGCGCCTCGGTCCGCTCCAAGCCCAGCTCGCGCTCGAGAAAGGTTTTGGCGGTGTCGTCGTAGTCGAACTGCTCGGCGTGCATGTCGCCCGCCGGCGACAGCCCCAGGCTTCGCAAAAAGCTCAGCGCGATCGGCTCCGAGCCCGGACCCGAGACCTGGAAGTCAATCGAAGCCTCGGGAAACGCGCGGTGGAAGTAGCGCGAGACCACCCACAGCGACGATGCCGCCACCGCCACCGCAATCGCGATCAGCCGCCAATCGCGGCCCTGCAGCCGGACCCCGGGCTCCCCAGGTGCCATAGCCTGCCATTCTAAGGGATCGGGCGACCTGAATTCTTGTCGCACGAAGCTCGTGTACACTATTCGCGTGAAAAACATTACCCTGAGTGCCGACGAGCGGCTGATCGAACAGGCCCGCGACACCGCCCGCGCCCGCAAGACCACGCTCAACGCCGAGTTCCGCAAGTGGCTGGAGGACTACACCGGCCGCGCCCGCTGGGTCGAGGAGTACGACGCCCTGATGAAGCGCCTCAGCTACGTGCGCACCGGTGGGCGTGCGTTCACGCGGGAAGAGATGAATGAACGGCGCTAGGTTCTTCCTCGACACCAACGTCTTCCTCTACGCCTTCGACGAGACCCGCCCGGAGCATGCGCGGCGGGCGCAGGCGCTGATCGAGAGCGGGCTGAAAACCGGCCTCGGGGTGGTGAGCTACCAGGTCATGCAAGAGTTCTGCAACGTGGCGCTCAAGGTCATCCGCCCGCTGCGGGCGCCCGATCTCGACGCTTATCTGGACCACACCTTTGCGCGCTTGGAACTGGCCGCCGCCTCGCTCCCGCTGCTTCACCGCGCCCTGCGGCTGAACGAGCGCAATCGCGTCTCTTGGTACAATGCCCTGATCGTGGCCGCCGCGCAGGCGGCCAACTGCCGCGTCCTCTACAGCGAAGACCTCCAACACGGCCAGCAATTCGATCAGGTCCGGGTCGAAAACCCCTTCCTCTGATCAACGCGCGGGCAGGTGTGCGCGGAAGAAGCGGGCGGCCTCGTCCACCAGTTGGACGTGCACGGCGGCGCGGTCCACGCCCGGCGGGTCGTTGCAGATCAGCGGAGCCTGGGCGCGCAGCCAAGCGGTGCAGGGCGCCAGAAAGACAAAGTGGCCAGCGCCCGGAATGACCCGATATTCCGGGCGCTGCGGCAGTTCGGCGCGGATGCGGGCGGCATTGGCCGCCCGCGGCAACACCGCGTCGGCCCCCCCCAGCACAATGCTCACCGGCACGTGCACGCCCGCCAAGCCCGCACGGTTGAAATAAATGCCCACCGGCGCCATGGCGAAGACCGCCCGCACCCGCGGGTCGGGCTTGAGCTTAAGGTCGGGCCGGGTGATGGCCACGCTCCAGCCGGTGCAGAACTCCGGGTCCTTGGGGTAGTCGCGGCAGTACTGGCGCAGCAGCCCGAAATTGGGCCGCGCCCCGGCCAGCAGCAGCGCCGTGTAGCCGCCGGCTGAAAAGCCGGCCGCGCCGATGCGCCGGCGTCGGCATGTGCCCGCATCCGCGGCAGCGCCAACACGGCATCGAGCAGCGCCGAGATCTGCAGCGCCCGCCCGATCAGCACCGTGTCTTTCCCCAAGCCGCTGTGGTCGCGGAAATTGTCGCCCGGGTGGTCGAGGCTGGCGACGATAAAGCCCCGCCGCGCCAGACCGGTGGCCCAATCGTGCAGGTCCCAGCGGCTGCCGCCCGTGCCCGGCGAGAGCGCAATGACGGGGAAGCGGCCGCTGGCCACCGGCAGATTCGCCGTTGCCGCCACGACATATGGACCAAGGGCGGTGGTCTCCGACCACGCTGCCGCCGGGTAATACACCACCGCCGCCATCGCCTTCCCCGCCACCGGATCGCGCACTGTGAAGGTCGCAAACCCCACCCCGGCGATCCCGGTAGCGGCCCCCAGCGGCAGCGCCGCCAGCGTTGCGGTCAGGACGGCGAGCAGCAAGCGGCGGCGCATCATATTAGCGCCGGTAGTTCCAGCTCATGTCCGCCCCCGGCGGCGCAGTCTTGAGGATGCGCTCGAGCATCTGCGGCATGTAGAGCTGCTCCTCCGACATCTTGCGGTAGGTGCCGTCGAAGCAGTGCGGCTGGCGCGCGCCAAAGGTGAAGTCGGCGCTGATCTTGGGGTCGTGGTGCTGGGCGATGGTGGCCTGCATCCGGTAAACGGCATCGTTGAGGTAGTAGGAGTCCATGTCGCCGACATAGACGTGCAGCTTGCCATCGAGCTTGGGCGCCAGCGTCGCCCAGTGGGCATCGAGCCAGGCGTCGAGGTCGTAGTGATCGTGCCAGTATTGTGCCACCTTATGATCAATCACGCCGGTGAGCGGGTTCCAGATGTCGGCGGGGTAGCCGTCCGGACCCACCGGGCCGAACACCGCCTGCCAAACGTCCCACTGGTCGGCGCTGCGCCCGTGGGTGCCGAGCACCAGCTCGCGGTGGTTGGCGCGGTCCATGGTTTGCACGACCGTCCCATCGGGGCGGCGCTGGTCGGGCCGGGCCACATTCGACCAGGGGCCCTGCAGCCAGTAGGCGTTGGCGTCCTTATAGATGTCCACGATCTGGAAATTGCGGAAATCCACCGGGTCGGGCGATGAGCCCCAGGCACCGTTGAAAAAGTCGGGATAGAAGATCTGGTTGGCCAGCGCCTCCCAGCCCCCGGTCGAGCAGCCATAATCCACCCGCGCCCAGCCCTGGCCGATGCCGCGGAACTGCGTCTCCACCGCCGGGATCAGCTCCTGCGTGATGGCGTCGCCGTAGGGCCCGAGGTTGGCCGAGTTCACCGCGTAGCTGTCGTCGTAATAGGGGTTGGCGTGGTTGATGTCCACCCACAGGAACTTGGGCAGCTCGCCCGAGGTCCACTCCGCCCGGATGCGCTGGAAGGCGCGCGCCAAGTCGGGGTCGAAGTGGTTCTGCTCCACCATCACCGGATAGTGGGCATCGGGGTGCGCCGCAAATCCCTCCGGCAACACCACCGTCGCATTCAAGAACATCGGCTGGCCCCAAAACCTTGTCAGCAGCTTGCTCTGGATGGTGATGTGCTTGATCCAGTCGGTGTCGGGCGGCGGCGGAATCGGCGGAATCACTTGGGTGAGCGCGATGCGCAGCACGCCCGGGGCGCGTGGGTCGAAGTGCACCTGCATCGGCGCGCTATAAAAGTTGCCGGGCTTGCGCGTCATCTCCTGGCCCTCGCCCTCGTCCTGCGGCAGCAGTAGGGTAGGGCCGTCGGCGCGGTGGAAGGTGGTGTAGCGGTTGAACAACGCTTGCACCGTGTAGTCGCCGGCGGGCAGATCGCGCAGGCTGGTGAGCGGGTACCCATAGACGCTGGCGTCGAACACCGCCGCCGAGCCCGCCTTCCACCCCAGCACGTCTGTGCCGAAGAACTGCTGGCTGCCGATTTGATCGCCGATCTCGAAGCGCGGCTCAGCGGGCCCGCGGCGAACGCGCCCGGCGGCTGTACCCGCCGGCTCGGGACGGGCGACGTAAAAGAACACGCGCCCATTGAGCGGCTTGGCCGAAAGCGAGGCCGGGTAGGTGACCTCGACCCGCGTCTGCGCCCAAACCGCGGCGGGCAGCATGAGCCCCAATAGCAGCATCCGGATTTTCTTCATCGCGCTTTTTAGCATAGCGGATAGGATAGGCACATGAGCCCCGACGAACTGATCCTGGCCCACAAGGCCTACCTCTTCCCGGCCATTTTCCACTATTTCGACCAGCCGCTGGTGCTGGAGCGCGCCCAGGACCAGTTCTGCTATGACACCGACGGCAACCAGTATTTGGACTTTTTCGGCGGCATCGTCACCGTCTCGGTCGGCCACGGCAACGCCCAGGTGCAGCAGGCGATGCGGCAGCAGATGGAAAAGCTGGTGCACGTCTCCACCTGTTTTGCCACCGAGCCCATGGTGGCGCTGGCGGAAAAGCTGGCCCGCATCAGCCCCACCCCGTCGGCCGACGGCCGGCCGGCCAAGACGTTTTTCACCAACAGCGGCACCGAGGCCGACGAGACCGCCATCCTCGCCGCCCGCCTCTACACCGGCTCCAGCGAGGTGATCGCGCTGCGCCACGGCTACCACGGCCGCTCGGCGCTGGCCATGGCGCTCACCGGCCACGCTGCCTGGCGGCTGGGGCCGGCGCTGACGCCCGGCATCATCCATGCCCACAACGCCTACTGCTACCGCTGCCCGTTCGGGTTGAGCTACCCCGACTGCGGCGTGCGCTGCGCCACCGATGTCGAGGAGCTGATCAAGACCTCGACCTCGGGCAAGGTGGCGGCGGTGATCGCCGAGCCCATCCAGGGCGTCGGCGGCTTCATCACCCCGCCGCCGGAGTATTTCAAGATCGTGGCCGACATCGTCCGCCGCCACGGCGGGCTGTTCATCAGCGACGAGGTGCAGACCGCCTGGGGACGCACCGGCACCAAGTGGTTCGGCATCGAGCACTGGGGCGTGGCTCCCGACATCATCACCTCCGCCAAGGGCCTAGGCAACGGCATGCCGATCGGCGTAACCATCGCCCGCGCCGAGGTGGCCGACGCCTACAAGGGGATGACCATCTCCACCTTCGGCGGCAACCCCGTCGCCACCGCCGCCGGCAAGGCGGTGCTGGACTTCATCGAAGAGCAACATCTGCAGGCCAACACCCAGAAGGTCGGCGACCATCTCAAGGCCGGTCTGCAACGCCTGCAGGAAAAACACCCGCTCATCGGCGAGGTGCGCGGCATGGGGCTGCTGCTGGGGGTCGAGCTGGTGCGCGACCGCCGCACCAAGGAGCCCGCCGCTCAGCAGACCAACGCCCTGCTGGCCCGCTGCCGCGAGCAGCGCATTCTAGTGGGCAAGGGCGGGCTCTACGGCAACGTCATCCGCATCTCCCCGCCCATGAACATCTCCACCGACGACGCCGACGAGTTCCTGCGCCGCTTCGACCGCAGCCTCGCCGCCCTGGCCAGCTAACCGCGGTCGGGGGGCAAGCCCTCAGGGCAGCGTGTAGCGCAGGTCCACGTAGCCCATGCCGGCATGCGCGTTTTTGGGCTCCCCAGCGGCCACACTATACGGGCTGCGGGTCAGGTACGCGGCTTGGGTCAGGAGCTGCAGCACGCCATAATCGGCCGACTTCCAGAAGGTGTGCACCACGCCCAAGCTGAATTCCTGGATGGAGCGGTTGATCGCCCCGGAGGAGCCCGGAAACCCGTAGCCCACCGGCGTTGCCCCCGTCAGATCGAAGTTGGGGCGGATGTAGACCCCGCCGTAGTAGCCATAGAACAGGTAGCCCGGATTGACTTGGTACTCCAAGCCAGCGATGCCGCCGCTGGCGCGCACCGGCGAGACCTGTCCGTTGTTGCGGATCACCAAGTCCGGCGCCATGCCGAACAAGTATCGCCCGCCGCCGTCGCCCCAGAAGCTGCTCGCCAGCAGCCGCAGCCCCGGCGCCACCACCAGGTTCCCGTTCAGCGACAACCCGCCGCCGCTGGCGTGGTTGGTCAGGTTGGTCGCCGGGTTGAAGGCACGGAAGGTGCTGCCCAGCGCCGCCACCTCCAAATGCACGCCATTGCCGTCGGCGCGCGAGTCGTACGCAGCCTTGGCGATCACATCCGGCGTGAAGCCGGGAACGGAAAAGTTCGAGCTGCCGTTGTCCACCTGCCCCGCGAACGGCCCCCCTGCCCCGCCCGGCAGCGTCGCCTGCGGCGCCCCCGCGCTCCCGCCGATGTAGGGCTCGCCGTTCTCCACCGAGATCCCGGCGGCGAACCGCCGCGACGCGTGGTAGACCAGCCGGAACTGCGGCTGCCGCACAACTGCCAGGCCCACTTGGAAGTTGGTGTCGGCATTGACGCTGAAGTAAACGTCGGCGGTCATGGGCGACAGCCCCACCCGGTTGGGCTGGAGCAGGCTCCAGTCCTGCCCCGCCAGCACCTCCCAGGCGCCATGGTGGACATCCAAGAAATAGATCCGCAAGCGCAGGGTGTCGCTGTTGCTCGACACCGCCACGTTGGCCGGCTGGTTGCCCAGAAAGTCCGTCTCCACATTGGCGAAAAAGTCGGTGCCGCCGCGGTGGCCGCTTACCTTGAGCGTCAACCGCGAAAATTGGGCGCTCTCGCGCAGCTCCGTCAGCCGCCCGGCCACGGTGTTGCTGTAGGGAATGGCGGCGAAGTTGGTGCCGATGCCGCTGCCCACCGCGGTCGAGCGGAACACGGTGCTGAAATCGAGAAATCCGCCCGGGGCGAACTGCAGCGCCCCGATCTGAAAGGAGAGCGGGTTGGCCGGAGCCGGCGTTTGTGCGCGCGCCGCGCACGCCGCCGCCGCGAGCAGTGCCAGCACGGCCAAGCCGCGCGGCCAGGAGGAGAATCGGAAATTTCGGATCATGCGGTCTATGTCCCTGCGGACATACTGCCGCAAATTGCCCTGTCGGCCCAGTACCCGGGCAGCTACGGCCGCTGGAAGACCGCTTCAGCCGCGCTTGTGCAGCTGGTCCGCGCCAGCCATCGCAGTTGCGGCGGGGCCCACGGGCGGCCCCGCCCCCTAGCTAGCGGGCGGGGCGCAACCCCCGATGGGAGGAAATGAAGAGAACTTCAGGGAAGCGTGTAGCGCAGGTCCACGAAACCCATGCCGGTATGCGCGTTCTTGGGTGCCCCGGCGGCCACGCCGTACGGGCTGCGGGTCAGGTACGAGGCTTGGGTGATGAGCTGCAGCGCGCCGTAATTCGCCGACTTCCAGAAGGTGTGCACCACGCCCACCGTGAACTCCTGGATGGAGCGGTTGATCGCCCCGGACGAACCCGGAAAGCCGTAGCCCACCGGCGTCGCTCCGGACAGGTCGAAATTGGGGTGAATGTAGACGCCGCCGTAGTAGCCGTAGAGCAGGTAGCTGGGATTGACCTGGTACTCCAGGCCGGCAATGCCGCCGCTGGCGCGCACCGGCGACACCTGGCCGGTGTTGCGGATGACCAGATCCGGTGCCATGCCGAAGAAGTAGCGGCCGCCGCCGTCGCCCCAGAAGCTGCTGGCCAGCAGCCGCAGCCCCGGCGCCACCACCGCATTGCCGTTGAGCGACAGGCCACCGCCCGTTGCATGGTTGGTCACGTTGGTGGCGGGATTGAAGGCGCGGAAAGTGCTGCCCAGCGCCGCCACCTCCAGGTGCAGGCCATTGCCGTCGGCGCGCGAATCATACGCCGCCTTGGCGATCACATCCGGCGTAAAGCCGGGGGCGGAAAAGTTCGAGCTGCCGTTGTCCACCTGGCCGGTGAAGGGGCCGGCGCCACCGCCGGGTAGGGTCGCCTGCGGCGCGCCTGCGCTGCCGCCGATGTAGGGTTCGCTGTTCTCCACCGAGACGCCGGCGGAGAACTGCGGCGAGGCGTGGTAGATCAAGCGGAACTGGGGTTGGCGCGTCCAGGTCAGGCCCACCTGGTAGTTGGTGTCCATATTCTGGCTGAAGAAGATGTCGGCGGGCATGGGCGAGAGGCCGAGCCGATTCGGGGTCAGGAAGCTCCAGTCCTGGCCGGCCAGCACCTCCCAGTTCCCGTGGCGCACGTCCACAAAGTACACGCGCAGCCGCATGGTGGCGCTATTGCTCGACACCGCCACGTTGGCCGGCTGGTTGCCCAGGAAGTCGGTCTCCAGATAGGCAAACATGTCGGTGCCGTCGTGGGTGCCGCTCACCTTGAGCGAGAGCCGCGAGTTCTGGGCGCTCTCGCGCAGCTCGGTCAGGCGGCCGGCCACGGTGTTGTTGTAGGGAATGGCGGCGAAGTTGGTGCCGATGCCGCTGCCCACCGCAGTCGAGCGGAACACGGTGGTGAAGTCGAGAAAACCGCCGGGGGCGAACTGCAGCGCCCCGATCTGGAAGGAGAGCGGGCTGGCCGGGGCCGGCGTTTGGGCGCTCGCTGCCGCCGCCAGCAGTGCCAACGCGACCATGCCGCGCGCACAAGAGAGGAACGATTGCGATCGAATCATATGTTTATAGTCCTGCCACATATGCTGCCGCAGGTTGTCCTTTTAGCCCCGTGACAGGTCGGTTACAACGCGCACGGGTCCTAGAAAACATGAGGGTTGCGGGCCGAACTGCATCGGCGCTACCCTCGTAGAAGAACCATGGCCACCTGTCCTGTTTGCCGCCAACCCGTCACCGACCACGACCGCTTCTGCCCCACTTGCGGCGCCGCGCTCTCTCGGCCGGCCGCGGCGCCTCTTGCCGCCGCCATGCCGCCGGCGACCGCCGCCCCCTCCTCCGGCCGCCTGGGCGGTGCCAGCTACAGCATCGTTGGCTACGAAATGCAGGCCGCGGTGGTGGCGCTGCCGCCCGGGCAAACCGTCATGGCCGAGCCCGGCGTGCTGCTCTACATGCGCGGCGCGGTCGAGATGAACACCGGCATGACCGGCGGTCTAATGTCGGGGGTGAAGCGCGCGCTGGCGGGCGACTCCTTCTTTCTGGCGCACTTTTCCGGCGATGCCGGCGGCGGCGAGGCCGCCTTTGCCGCCCCTTATCCTGGCACCATCCACCCGCTGGCGATTGGCCAGCAGCAGTGGCTCTGCCAGCGCCACTCCTTCCTGTGCTGCAGCCCCGGTGTGACGCTGTCGGTGGCGCTCAGCCAGAAGCTGGGCTATGGCCTGTTCAGCGGCGAGGGCTTCATCCTGCAGACCCTGGCCGGCCAGGGCGACGCCTTGGTGCACGCCGGCGGACACTTCATCCGGCTAGAACTGGGCGCGGGCGAGCAGATACGGGTGGACACCGGCAGCGTGGTAGCGTTTGACGCCGGGGTGGGCTACACCATCGAGTTCGTCAAAGGCTTCAAGAACCTGCTGTTCGGCGGCGAGGGCATGTTCTTCATCGTGCTCACCGGCCCGGGCACGGTGATCCTGCAGACGCTGTCGTTCGACCGGCTGGTGAGCCGCATCGCCGCCTCCGCCTCCAGCCAAGGCGGCGTCGGCGCCAACCCGGTGGGCACCGCCGTCGGCCTGGGCGCGCTGGGCGCCGTCCTCGGCGGCCTCATGGGCGGCGGCAGCAGCGGCTCGGGCGGCCCCGGCGGCAACTTCTGACCAGCGCCGCGCGTCGGCTGCCGCCGCCAGGTGGCGCCCTCGCGAAGCGGCGGAGGCCGACTGCGATCATACTTCCCGGCCGCCTACTTCCGCGGTCCCCGCCCCCAAGCTGGCGAAAGACTCCTTGCTGCGCGCCTCGGCCTCCAATTTGTCTTTGAAGCAGTGCCATTTCGCGAGCGCGACGAGCGCCCCGCGGCTGCGGAGCTGGGCCGCTTCGCGCTCGATGACCCTAAACACGCCCTGAATCGCCGACTCAGCCCTGTCGAAGCAGCCCTGGCCTGGTTGGCCGGTCAGCACGCGCAGCATCGCGGGAATATAGTCACGTCGTGGTCCACTTTCAGCAAATGGCTTTTCTCTGATGCTGCCGCGAGGTCGGGCGAGACAGCGATCCGCGGGTAATGCGCGAGGCGCGATTCGATCTCGTATGCATCGTTCATTGCTCGCCCGGCAATGACGCCGTTGCGGTGGTGCAACTGGCCCACGGCCGCCCCGCCGCGTATCAGCATGCCGCGCCGGATCGCTTCCGCTGCGAGGCCGCCCGCTGTTTGTTCCGCGACATCGAGCCCGAGTTGGGCTGGAATCGCAGGGGCCAATTCTGCGAGGCGCGACATGGGGAAGCTGAAAACGACGTGGTCTGAGAACGTTTGAAACGGCGGGCCTAAACTCAAATTCCTCACTCCCGCCGTCTAAGATTCGCTTCTTTAACGTGAAGTCGCCCCGCCCCGCCGCCAGGTCGTCGAGCGTCTGAATGATACCGTTGAGACGTTGGGCGTCAGCGTCGGCAACCGCCCTTGCGAACCCAAGAAAGTCGACAAAAAATACGAGATGGTCTTCCATGTCGGCGCACACGCGCCCGGCGCGCCCGCTAATTCCCCGTCCACGCCGGCAGGCGGTCGGGGACGGGCGCGCCGGCGGCGGTGAACTCCTGTTCGAGCTGGGGCAGGGTGGTCTGCGCCAGGCGCCGCAGTTGCGGCAGCAGCGCGGCCAGCACCGCCGAGGCGATCTGGTAGTCGTCGAGCGAGGTTTGCGTCGGCGGCGAGAGCGAGTTGCGCTCGGCGCCGGCGGCGTTGTTGAGGCGCGCGCCGAGCGAGGGCGGGCCGGCCGCGCCGCCGCCGCCAAAGCCGCCGCCGCGCAGTTGCTGGCTGAGCGCGTCAAACTCTTTTTGCGCCGCCTCGGTGTGGTCAATCAGCGCTTGGTGATTGACCGGATAGGCGGCGGCGGTGGCGCGCAGCGTGGCGAGCTGGCTGCCGAGCTGGGTAGCGAAGCCCTGGGTCGCGTTCACCGCGGCCTGCAGCTTTTGCAGCTTCTGCTCGAAGGCATCGTGGGCCTGAAGCGACGCCACCACTGGCATGCTGTGGGGGTCGGCGACCACGGTGAGCGATTGTGGTGCGCCCAGCGCGGTCCATTGGCCCTGCCAGTGTTGGTAGAGCGCGACCCGATAGCTGCCGGGAAGCACCAGCGCACCGGGCGTGCCGCCGCCCTCGGGCGGAGCCACCGGCCCGGCGGGACCGCCCCGGCCGCCGCGGCCGGCTAGCGCCGGCGGCGCAGCGCCGCCGCGTCCGCGCCCGGCGCCCGTGGGCGAGGCCAGCGCGCGCAGGTCCCAGCTCACCCGCCCCAGTCCGGCTCGCGCCGGCACGCCCAGCACCCGGACAGGGTGCCCGGTGGCGTCGCTGATGATCAGGCTGTAGGCGGGCGGCGCTTGCGCCGCCTGCGCCGCCAACTCGGCGGCGGTGGGGTAGGGCTTGAAGTCGCTGCCCGCGCGCTCGGCGGCGCGCTCGCGCCGCTGCATCGCCTGGCGGTCGGTCTGCGGTACCGAGCGGATCCAATAACTCAGCAGCGCCACCGGCCCTAGGTTCTGGGCGGTGAAGAAGGCGGCGCCATTGTCGGACTTGCCGGGGGCGCCGTACTGGGCGTCCTGCAGATACTCCAGTGCCGGGCGCGGCGGCAGCGCCGTGCCCGCTTCGGCGCGGGTGGCGGCGTCGAGATGGCGCAGCGGAGTGTAGTCGTCGAGCACGTAGATGCCGCGCCCGAAGGTGCCCACCACCAGGTCGTGCTCGCGCCGCTGGATCTCGACATCGCGCACCGCGATGGTGGGCAGGCCGCGGAACTCGGTCCAGTGTCCACCGCCGTCGGTCGAGAAGTAGAGCCCGAACTCGGTGCCCACGAACAGCAGATTCGGATCCACGTCGTCCTGGGCGAGGGACAGCACCGGCCCGTCGGCGGGCAGGTTGGCGGCGATCGAGGTCCAGGTGGCGCCCTGGTCGGTGCTCTTTAGCAGGTAGGGCTTGAAGTCGTTGTTCTTGTGGTTCTCAAACGCGGCGTAGACGGTGTTGACGTCGGTCTGTGAGGCCAGCACGCGGTTCACCAGCGTCTCATCGGGCACGCCCGGGAATTTGTCGTAGCGCGTCCAATGCGCGCCGTCGTCGTGGCTCACCTGGATCAAGCCGTCGTCGGTGCCGACGTAGAGCAGCCCCTGCTGCTTGGGCGACTCGTCCACGGTCATGATCTTGCCGAACGGATCGGTGGAGGCGTTCTTGGCCACCGCGTCCGGCCCCCAGATGCGGCCCATCACCGGCAGGGCGTCGCGGTCGAGTCCGCGCGTCAGGTCGCCGCTGATCTCCTTCCAGGTGTTGCCGCGGTCGTCGCTCTGGAACAGCTTGTTGGCACCCATGTAGAGGCGGTTGTGGTCGAAGGGGCTGACGAAGAAGGGCACGTCCCAACCCCAGCGGAAGCCATCTTCGCGGGCGCCGGGCTGGGGCTGGATGCCGACCTGCTCGTGGGTGCGGAGGTTGACGCGGTCAATGCCGCCACCCTGCGACTCGGAGTACACGATGTTGGGATCGGTCGGATCCACGGCGTTGTGGAAGCCGTCGCCGCCGTGGGTGATGCGCCAGGCGGCGCTGGTGAGGCCGTTCGAGGAGTAGACGCGCGAGGGGCCACCCTCGTCGTTGTTGTCCTGGGTGCCGCCGTAGATGTTGTAGAAGGGCTCCGCGTTGTCGGTGGCCACGTCCACGAACTGGCCCAGCGGCAGGTTGGTTTTCCATTCCCACGAGGCGGCGCGGTCCCAGCTCTCATAGAGGCCGCCGTCGCAGCCGACCAGGTAGTGGTCGTTGTCGGCCGGGTCCACCCAGAGCACGTGGTTGTCTACGTGTTTGTTGGGCTCGCCCAGCAAACCGAAGGTGCGACCGCCGTCATTGGAGACCGAAATCAGGGTGTCGAGCTCGTAGATGCGGCCCGGCAGCTTGGGGTCGGCGATGATCTGCGAGTAGTACATCGCCCCCGGCTGGATAGGGTTGCGCTTCTGCCAGGTGGCGCCGCCGTCGGTGGAGAGAAAGACGCCGCCGGCGCGATTGGCGGCCTCCACGGTGGCGTAGATGCGGCGGGGATCGGCGGGTGAGATGGCCAGCCCGATGCGGCCCAGGTCGCCTGCGGGCAGGCCGGCGCGCAACCGCGTCCAGCTCTTGCCGGCGTCGGTGGTTTTGTAAATGCCGCTGTCCGGCCCGCCGTCAATCAACGTGTAGACGTGGCGCTCGCGTTGGTAGGCGGCGGCGTAGAGCACGTCCGGGTTGCGCGGGTCCATCACCAAATCGCTGGCGCCGGTGTGGTCGCTGATGGAGAGCACGTTGCTCCAGCTCTTGCCGCCGTCGGTGCTCTTGAACACGCCGCGCTCGCCGCCCGAGGCCCACACTGGCCCCTCGGCGGCGACGTAGACGGTATTGGAGTCGCGCGGATCAATGATGATGCGGCCGATGTGCTGCGAGGTCTTGAGTCCCAGGTTGCGCCAGGTGGCGCCGCCGTCGTCGGAGCGGTAGACGCCGTCGCCATAGCTCACCGTGCGCTGCGCGTTGTTTTCGCCGGTGCCCACCCAAACAGTGTTGGGATGGTTGGGGTCGAGCGCGACGGTGCCGATCGAGTAGGAACCCTCGTGTTCGAAGACGGGGGTGAAGGTCGCGCCGTCGTTGGTGGTTTTCCACACCCCGCCGCTGGCGGCGGCGACATAGTAGGTGCTGGCGTGGCCGGGCACGACGGCAAGGGCGACGATGCGGCCGCTGACGATGCCGGGGCCGATGGCGCGGAAATGCAACCCGGCGACGGTGGCCGAGGTGACGCCGCCCTGGGCGCCGCTCGCGCCGCGCCCGATGCCTTGGGACAGGGCGCAGACCGCCAGCAACAGCGCAACGGCAAGGGTACGGAGGGAGGAGCGCGAAGACATGCCGTGATGCTACCCCGCCGCCGCCGCCGGGTCCAGTGCGGCGAATGCTATGACCGCGCCAGCATCAGCCTGGCGGGCGCGAAGCGGGCGAAGTCGGCGGCGTTCTCCGTGGCCAGCGCCGCTCGGGCGCGGAGGGCCACGGCGGCGATCTGGCAGTCGGCGAAGGAGCCGCGGCGGCGCCCGCCTACGTTGAACAGGCGCGCCGCCAGCTCGGCGTCCGTCTCGAGGAAGGGGATGGGTGCGCCCAGGATCTGGCGAGCATCGGCTTGTTCGCCCGGCAGCAGGGGCCCGCACAGAAATTCGCTCCACGCGATGGTGCTGACCCCCAGGCGTGCCCCGCTGGCCAGCAGAGCGCGCACCCGGCGGCTCTCCTCGGTCCCGCTCCGCCCCATGCGGATGACGAGGTTGGCGTCGAGGTGGACCGTCATGCCGGACTGTGCTTGCGTGCTGGCCGGGCGCGGCGGAGCATCTTGCGGGTTGCGGCCTGTCGCTCCAGGCGTATTTCGCGCGACATTCGAACATCTGCTTCTCGGTGAGGCGGCCCATGGAATCTTGCAGCCGGTCGAGCGCCGCCAGCCGGTCGGCGGTGGTGGGATCCGGAGCCTCGCGGATGAGCTTGCGCAGGGTGGCCGAGCGGGAGAGCTTCCAGTGGCGGGCCAAGCGCTCCAGGCGCTCGACCGTCTCCGGGTCGAGGGCGTAGGTGGAGCGGATGGTGGGGCTGGCCATGCCCCTAGGTTATGACCATAACGGTGGCGGTGCAAGCCGGCCATGGCGCCGCGGCGGGGCTCCGCATATTCTGGGGTGGCATGGCCAGCCTTCCACCAGCAGGGCCGCCGACGCCTCCGGGGCTGAGCACGGACGAGGCCGCGTCGCGGCTGCGCCAATTCGGTCCCAACCGCGTTGCCGAGGTGCGGCGGCATCCGCTGCGGGTGCTGCTGGGCCGCTTCTGGGCGCCGGTGCCGTGGATGCTGGAGGCGACCATTGTCTTGGAGCTGGTGGCGCGCCGGCGGCCCGAGGCGCTCATCATCGCCTGCCTGCTGCTGTTCAACGCGGTGCTGGGAGCGGTGCAGGAGAACCAGGCGGACCGGGCGCTGGCGCTGCTGCGGCAGCGGTTGGCGGTGGGGGCGCGGGTGCGGCGCGACGGCCGCTGGCAGCCGCTGCCGGCCGAAGAGCTCGTCCCCGGCGATGTGATCCATCTGCGGGTGGGCGACTTGGCGCCGGCGGATGTGCGCCTGTTCGAGGGCGCGGTCTCGGCGGATGAATCGGATCTGACGGGCGAGTCGCTGCCGGTGGAGAAGGCCGCCGGGGCGCTGGTCTACGCCGGCTCGCGGCTGCGGCGGGGCGAGGCCAGCGGCGAGGTGACCGCGACCGGCAGCCGCACCTACTTCGGCAAAACCGCCGAGCTGGTCAAGACCGCCAAGACGCCCAGCCACTTGGAGGCGCTGATCCTGGCCATCGTGCGCCAGCTCGTGCTGGTGGACGGGGTGTTGGTGGCGATCCTGCTGGCCTACGCGGGAATCACCCATCTGCCCTGGTCGCAGGCGCTGCCGTTTGCGCTGATCCTGCTGGTGGCGTCGGTGCCGGTGGCGCTGCCGGCGACCTTCACGGTGGCGACCGCGCTGGGGGCGATGGAGATGGCGCGGGAGGCGGTGCTGGTGACGCGGCTGTCGGCGATCGAGGAAGCGGCGGCGATGGATGTGCTGTGCACCGACAAGACCGGCACGTTGACCCAGAACCGGCTGGCGGTGGGCGAGGTTTGGGCGGCGGCGGGCGGGTCTGCGGCCGAGGTGCTGCGCTGGGCGGCGCTGGCGTCCGAGGCGGCGACCCAGGACCCGCTCGACCTGGCCATTCTGGCCGCGGCCGGCGTTGAGCCGGACCCGACGCCGCGGCGCCTCGGCTTCGAGCCCTTCGATCCGGCGACGAAGCGCTCCGAGGGGCGGTATGCATCCGCGGGCGGGACGTGGCGGGCGGTCAAGGGCGCGCCCGACGTAGTGATGGGGCTGGCCGGCGGCGCGGAGGCCGCCGCGGCAGCGGCGGCCACGCGGATGGCGGCGCGCGGCGCGCGCGTGCTGGCGGTCGCGGCCGACCGGGGCGAGGGACTGCAGCTGGCGGGGCTGGTGGCGCTCGAGGACCCGCTGCGGCCGGACTCGGCGGCGCTGGTCGCAGCGCTGCAAGGGTTGGGGGTGCGCGTCATCATGGTCACCGGCGACAGCGCCGCCACCGCGCGCGCGGTGGCGGCGGCGGTGGGGGTGCGGGAGCAAGACGTTTTCGCCGGGGTGTTTCCGGAAGACAAGCTGCGGCTGGTGGAGCGGCTGCAGCGCGGCGGCCACGTGGTGGGCATGACCGGCGACGGCGTCAACGACGCGCCCGCGCTGAAGCGCGCCGAGGCCGGCATCGCCGTGGCCAGCGCCACCGACGTGGCCAAGGCGGCGGCCAGCATGGTGCTGACCGAGAGCGGCCTGTCCGGGGTCGAGCGCGCGGTCGAGACCGGGCGCCGCATCTACCAGCGCATGCTGACCTACATCCTCAACAAGATCATGAAGACGCTGGAGATCGGCGTCTTCGTCAGCGTGGGGGTGATGCTCACCGGCCGGTTCGTGATCAGCCCGCTGCTGATCGTGCTGCTGCTGTTCACCAACGACTTCGTCACCATGGCCATCGCCACCGACCGGGTGGGGTTTTCGGCAAGCCCCGACCGCTGGCAGGTGGGCAGGCTCATGCGCACCGCCGGGACGCTGGCGGCGATGGTGCTGGTGCTCTCGTTCGCGGTGCTGGCGGTGGGGCTGCTCGTGCTGCACCTGCCGCTCGCCCAGTTGCAGACCCTGGTGTTTGTGATGCTGGTGTTCACCGGCCAGGGCAACGTCTATCTGGTGCGCGAGCGCGGGCGGTTGTGGCATTCGCGCCCCAGCCGCTGGCTGGTGGCCAGCTCGCTTGCCGACGTGGCGGTGGTCAGCCTGCTGGCGACCCGCGGCATCCTGATGGCGCCGCTGCCCCTGCCGCTGGTGGGGGCGCTGCTGGGGGTGGTGGCGCTCTACCTGCTGGCGATGGACGCGGCCAAGGTCCGCATCCTGCGCCGGCTGGGGTGAGCTACGGCTGGCTGGGTTGGGAGGAGCGGGCCAGGGTGCGCTCGATGGCTTGGCGCAGCTCGAGCTCGAAGGTCTCGGGCACGAAGCCGGACTGGCGGTAGACGACGCGGCCCTGGGGGTTAAAGATCATCGTGGTGGGGAGAGAATCCACGCCGAGGTAGGGGCCCAGGCCGGCGTCCAGCCAGGTGGTCGAGCTCCAGCCGTGGGCGGCGAGGAAGGGCGCGACCTTGCCCTGGTCCTCGTCCTCGTTGACCGCCAAAAAGATCACGCTGTGATTGTTGGCGAACTCGCGCCGGAGGGCGGCGATCAAGGGGTGCTGCACCAGGCAGGGGCCGCACCAGGTGGCCCAGAAGTCCACCACCACCACCTTGCCGGCGTCCTGGGCGAGGCGGTGGGTGGACTTGCCGTCGAGCGAGGCGAGGGCAAAGGCGGTGGCGCTGGCGGCGCCGGTGTTGGCCGAGGCGCGGGGGGCGAGGGCGGCGGTTTCGGCGGCATCGCGGGCGGCGACATCGTCGAAGCGGCGCAGGATGAGGTCGCCGAAGCCCTGCTGGCTGCCGTGGTGGAATTGCTGGTAGAGCGCGCCCGCCTGGGCGCGGAGCTTGGCGCGGGCGGCGATGGTGGAGCCGGGCAAGGCGAGGGCGAGGGCGAAGGCGTCCACCGCCTGCGGGATCTTGCCTTGGGCGACGTAGACCTGGGCGAGGTGCTCGGCCGCCTCTTCGCTTTGGCTTTGCCGCAGGCTCTTCACCAGTTGGGGTTCGGCGAGGTCGTAGTGGCCGAGGGCTTGTTGGGCGGTGCCCTGAAAGAGCGAGGCGAGCGAGCGCAGGCGGGCGAGGTCGAGGCGCCAGCGGGCGGGGCCCATCTCCTTGGGCGGGGGCTCGGCGGCCTTGGCCTCGACCATGCGGGCGAACAAGGTGGCCTCTTCGAGGGCGCGCTGGCGGTCAGCGGGATCGGACTCGAGCAGCAGCAGGTTGAGCGTTTTGACGCGCTGGGCGAGGTCGGTGGGGTCGAGCGCCTCGAGCTTTTCGTTGTAGAGCAGGACGCGGCGGTCGTCGCTGAGCTGGGTGGCGTCGTCGAGGATGGCGGTGTAGACCTGGGCGAGCTCGGGAGCCTTGGGGTACTTTTGGGCGAAGGCCTCAAGGGCGCGCATCTGCTGGCCGGGCTCGGTGAGGCCCATCAGGCGCTCGAGCTGGGCTTGGCGGGCGGCCTCGGCGGCGGCGGCGCTTTGCGAGGGCGGAGGTGCGGTTTGGGCGGCGAGGCCGACGGCCACCAGCCCGGCGAAGGCGAGGGCGGCGAAGGCGGCGCGGGACGCGCGGCGCGGGCGAGGGAATAACTGCATCGGAAGCTGCCCCAATTGTGGCATAAGCGCGGCATTTGGGGCCAGAACCGGCCCCAAGCGGCGGTCGCGGCGGGGGGAATCCAGTTGGTAACGGTCGGGATGGCGCTCAGTCCTGGGGACCGGCGAGGCGCTCGTAGAGGCGTTGAAACTCGTCGAGGTCGTGGTAGGCGATCTCGATGACGCCGCGGTTGCGTTTGCCGGCGCGGATGGCGACCTTGGCGCCGAGGGCGCGGGCGAGTTGCTCTTCGGCCTCGCGCTCGTTGGGATCGCGGGGCGGGGCGGGCTCGGCCGGGGCGAGGGGGTGGAGCAGGCGGGCGACGTGGTGTTCGACGCGGCGGGCGCTCCAGCCCTGGGAGGCGATCAACACGGCGAGAGAGCGTTGCAGCTCGGGTTCAAGGCCGATGAGGGGGCGGGTCTGGCCGGGGGTGAGGGCGCCGGTGCGGAGCTGTTCCAGCACGGCGGTGTCAAGGCGGAGCAGGCGCAGGTAGTTGGCGATGGTGGCGCGGTCTTTGCCGGTGCGCTCGGCGATCTGTTCCTGGGTGAGGCGGAAGCGCTGGCCCAGCTC
>Ga0307374_10003672_pt1 | contig 26075 bp, 27 predicted proteins | sample OX3MG_FD_202532 | JGI IMG/M metagenome (GOLD analysis project Ga0307374, IMG submission 202532) | Soil microbial communities from Risofladan, Vaasa, Finland - OX-3 | ecosystem: Environmental > Terrestrial > Soil > Coastal area > Acid sulfate soil | place: Finland: Risofladan, Vaasa | collected...
AGTTCTGCAGATGGCCCGACGCCTCCCAGGTGCGCGGATGCTGCAGGATGGCGCTGTCGAGGCCGACGACGTCGCTGCGCGTCGTCACCATCGCGCGCCACCACGCCTCCTTGACGTTGCGCTTGAGTTCGATGCCAAGCGGGCCGTAGTCCCAGGTCGAACCGAGGCCGCCGTAGATCTCGCTGGCGGGAAAGACGATTCCGCGGCGCTTGCAGAGATTTACCAGCTTCTCCATCGTGACCGCGCGCTTGGTGCTCGCGGCCGATGCTTCCTCGGTTTCGTGTGCGGACAAAAAAGAACCTCCCGCGCGGCGGCCAGCCCGCCGGCACCTTCGCCAGAATCCGACGCATAGCGCCGGCGCGATGATCAACGTCCCGCGAGCCTAAAAACGTACCATGCAGTGGCCGCCCCGGCAAATTTCCCCGGCCCGGCCCCCGGCGCCGCGCCGCGTGGCTTCCTCGTTCCGACGGCCTGTAATATGGTCGGAGATATATTGAGACGCGGCGGCGGTATCCGTGCACCGGAGGAGCGACATCCCATGCAAAACCCGAGATCGAAGTTTCACGCAGGCGCGCGATTCCGCCTGATGCTCGCGGCGATCGCGATGGCAGTTGTGGCCGCCGGATGCAGCCATCGCGTAGTCGCCAGCGCGGGCGAGCATACGGTCAAGGTCTTTCCCGACCAGGCGACCTACGACAAGGTGGCGAAGATGAAATCCGAGGGCGGCGCAATGGGAATGTTGGGCGGAATCGGCGCGAACCTGGCGGCCAAGGAAGTGGACGACCAGACGCCGGTGCGGATCGTAACCAGCAACGACGAAGGCAGCGTAATCGAAGTGACCGACGGGCCGTTCAAGGGCGTCAAGGGGTTCGTCCCCAAGCAAAACGTCAACTGATGATGCGCGCCGCGAGTCAGGCTACAATGCCGCCGAGCCGCGCTCGCCGGTGCGAATCCGCACCACCTCCTCCATCGGCATCACGAAGATTTTCCCGTCGCCGATCCGGCCGGTGCGCGCGGCGCGCTCGATAGTATCGACCACCTGCGCCGTCAGTTCATCCGAGACGATTATCTCCAGCTTCACCTTGGGCAGAAAATCGACCACGTACTCAGCGCCGCGGTAGAGTTCGGTATGGCCCTTCTGGCGCCCGAAGCCCTTCACTTCGCTGACCGTGAGCCCCTGCACCCCGATGCTCGAGAGCGCCTCTTTGACCTCGTCGAGTTTGAACGGCTTGATGATCGCCTCCACCTTCTTCATATGACTCCTCCCGGCGCGCAGCCGGACGGACGCGCCTTCCCCTTTTCGACCAAGCTTATCTGTTCCAGATAAGCGCCGGCTCGTGCAAGCCCCCTCTTCGGCGCGGCGCGGTGAGCTTCCGGTGGGCATCAGCGAGTCCATGAGCAATCTTCGCGCCTTGCGTGGCGTGGAGATTTGGCGCGAATCAACAAGTGGAGCAACGAGAACGTACCGGCGGGAACAGGGAGCGGCCCTCCAACTGCTGCCTGAAGCGGCAGCCGGGTGTCTATTGCGAAGCCGCCCAAGCACCTGACAGGACCCGCCAGCGGAGGCGGCCTAGACGCCCGCGGTGCCTCCGCCGGGGTCCGTGCGGCCAACCGGCCGCTCCTCACCGCCAATCAAACGCGCAATATTTTCGCGATGGCGCAGCAGCACCAGCGCCGTCATCATGATCGCCAAGCCGACGTAGGGCCGTGGCAGACCCAGCATCGCGGCGGCGGGCGGCAGGACAATCGCCGCGCAAATCGAGGCCAGCGAAACGATCCGGGCAAGCGCGAACACGACGGCGAAAACTCCCAGCGCGATCAGTCCCGGAAGTGGCGCTATCCCGAGCCATATTCCGAGCGACGCCGAAACTCCCTTGCCGCCCTTGAAGCGCAGGAACACCGAGCTTATCGCGCCGATGAACGCGCCAAGTCCCACAATTGCGATGACCGCGGACGACAGCCCCGCCATCCGCGCCGCCAGCACCGGGATCATCCCCTTGAGCAGGTCGCCGACGAAGGTGATCGCGCCGGCGCCTTTGCCGCCCGCCCGCGTCACGTTGGTCATCCCTATATTGCCCGAGCCGACGCCGCGCGGATCGAAGCCGAAGGCGCGGCCGACCAGCACACCCACGGGGATCGATCCGAACAGGTAGGCGCCGATAAAGAGGAGCGCGATGCTCAGCAAGTGTGGCCTTTCGCGCGAAAGAGAAAATGGTCGGGGTGACTGGATTTGAACCAGCGACTTCTGCGTCCCGAACGCAGCGCTCTAGCCAGGCTGAGCTACACCCCGTGCGTCAAGGTTTCCAAACCGGGTCCCAGTTATAGCATCGCCGCGCGCGTCATTGCGAGCAGTCGTTTTCAAACTCGCGCCACCCGCTCGCGCATCCTGGCGATTATCTCGCGGTAGTCTCCATGGCCGAAAATTCCCGACCCGGAGACGAATACGTTGGCTCCCGCTTCGGCCACCGCGCCGATATTGTCGATTTTCACCCCGCCATCGACCTCGACGTCGACCTTGAGCCCGCGCCGTTCGATTTCGCGCCGCACCGCACGCAGCTTCTCCAGGCTCTCGGCAATGAAGCCCTGTCCGCCGAAGCCTGGATGCACGCTCATCACCAGGATCATGTCGAGATTCCCGGCCGCCGCGAGCACCCGCTCGACCGGGGTCTCCGGATTGATCGCAACCGAGGCGCGCGCGCCGAGCTCGCGGATCCGCGCGGCGATTCCCGGCAGGTCGTCGCAAACCTCCGCATGCACCGAAATCGAATTGGCGCCGGCCTCGACGAAGGCCCGCAAGTAGCGCGCAGGCTCCGAAATCATAAGATGCGCGTCGAGCGGAAGGCGGGTTATCTTGCGCAACGATTTCAGCACCGGCACGCCGATCGAGAGGTTCGGCACGAAATGGCCGTCCATCACGTCGAAATGAATCAGGTCGGCGCCGGCCTCCTCGACCCGGCGGATCTCCTCGCCCAGGCGCGTGAAGTCGGCCGACAGGATCGACGGCGCAATCTTATGCTCGAGTCCCATGGGCAAAGACTATCGCCTCGTCCGCCGCGCGGCAAAAGGCGCGTTCATCGCCGACGCATCCGGGCGGCGAAAAAGCCGTCGAGGCCGCCGCGCTCGGGACTGGTCGACATCGTCCCGTCGCCTTGAAGCCAGCGCGCAAGGTACGCCAACTGCGGGCGCTCGATCGCGAACTCCGGATGCCCCCCGAGAAAGCCGCGCACCACGCCCGGCCCTTCCTGCGGCGCCAGACTGCACACGGCGTACACGATCACACCGCCCGGCCGGACCAACGCGGCCGCATGCTCGAGCATCGGGCGCTGCAGCTCGGCCATCCGGCCAAAATCGCTCGCCGCCAGGCGCCATCGTATCTCCGGATGTTCCCGCAGCGTGCCCGTCCCGGTACACGGCGCGTCGAGCAGGACGAAGCCGGCGGATCCGGTGCGCAGCGGCGGCGCCGCGGCGAGGTCCGCGCGCGCGAATAAGATATTGCGATGGCCCAGGCGCCGGGCAAGGTCGCGCGCCGCCTTGAGCCCGCGCAAATTCAGATCGAGCGCGACGACGCGTCCCCGCGTATCGGCCAGTTCCGCAAGATGGGCCGTCTTGCCCCCCGGCGCGGCGGCGCAATCGATCACGGTAGCGCCCGCCGACGGCGCCAGCATCCGGGCGACCAGTTGCGAGGCCTCGGATTGCGGATGGAACAGCCCGGCGCGGTACGAATCGGAGTCGAAGTCGGCCGCGCCCTCGAGTACCGCGGTTTCCGGAAGATGCTCGCCGGAGCTTATCCTGATGCCGTCGGCCGCCATTCGCGCGACGATCTCTTCGCCAGTGCCGCGCGCCAGGTTCAGGCGCATCACGTTCGGCGCGGCTTCGTTATCGGCTGCCATCAGCGCCTCGGCCCGTACCACGCCGAACCATTCGATGAAGCACGCCACCAGCCATCGCGGATGCGAGTACGCAACCGCGAGATACCCGACCTCGTCCGCCGCGCGATCGGGCATCGTGGCCACGCCGCGCGCGGCACGCCGCAGCACGGCGTTGACCAGGCCGCCGGCGCCGCGCCCCGCCGCGGCGCACGCGAGCGATACGGCGGTGTCGACCGCCGCGTGCGCGGGTACGCGGCTTAAATGGCGCATCTGGAACAGCCCGAGCCTGAGCGCTCCCAGCACTGTCAGCTCGAGTTTTTCCAGCGGCTGCGTGCATAGCTGCGCCAGTTCATAGTCCAACCTGCCGCGCCAGGCGAGCGTGCCGAGCACCAGCCGCGTCAGCAGACGGCGGTCGGGCGGGGTGAAGGCGGCGAGGCGATGGCCGAGCATCACGTCGGCGAAGGCCGCGTGGCTTTCGACGCGGACGAGGATTTCGAGCGCGGCGCGGCGGACCATCAGGCCCGCCGCGCCGCGCTCGGACGCAGCGGGCAGGTCAGCGGCCGTGGCTGGAACGCCGGAGCCGCCGCGCGGAGCGATAGGCGGGCGGCGCGTCATCCCAGGCGCTCGCCTGGGATGACGCGCCGCCCGCGCAGAAATTCCGCCGCGCCCATCCGCTTGCGCCCGGCCGCCTGCACCTCGGCGAGCACGACTCGGCCGCGTCCGCATTGTACGGCAACGTCGGGCTTCATCCGCACGATCGTGCCGGCCGCGGCGACGGACTCGCCGCCGGCCGCCGTAGCGCCGGGCGCGCCCGGCGCTACGGAATCATCGAGCGCCGCCCGCCATATCAGCAGCTCATCGCCGCCAAACCGCGTGCGCGCGACCGGCCATGGATCGTACGCGCGCACCATCCGCTCGATCCGCGCCGCGTCGGCGCTCCAATCGATAACCGCGTCGGCCTTGCTCACGGGCGCGGTGTAAGTGGCGACGTTCTCGTCCTGCGGCGTCTCGACGAGCTGTCCGTGGCGGAGCTTCTCCAGCGCTTCGAGCAGCGCCGCCGCGCCCAACTCGGCGAGCTTCCCTTTGAGCGTCCCCTGAGTCTCGTCGGGCGCAATCGGAATCGCGCGCGCGAGCAGGATTGGCCCCGCATCCATCCGGCTGGTTATCCGCATGATCGTGATGCCGGTTTCGCCGTCGCCAGCGAGGATCGCACCCTCTACCGGCGAGGCGCCGCGATGGCGCGGCAGGAGCGAGGCGTGAACGTTGAGTGGCATGATTCGCGCCGCCGCCAGCACCGGGTCGGGCAGGATTCGTCCGTAGGCGGCGACCGCCAGCAAGTCGGGATCGAGCGCGCGCAGCGCGGCGAGAAATTCCGTGGTGCGAATCTTCGCCGGTCTGAGCAGCGGGAATCCGCGGCGCTCCGCCACCGCTCCGACCTCGCTCGGCTCGAGCCTGAGCCCGCGTCCGCGTGGCTGGTCTGGACGCGTAACCACGCCGACGATCGCGAAACCCCGACCGGCAGCGTCGGCCAGCCGCGCGAGGATATGGGCCGCCAGCGCCGGCGTGCCCATGAAGACGATTCTCAACGGTTTGTCGATTTCAGATCCGGACGCTGGAGGGTCGCTGGCCATCGGCCTTGCCCTCCTTTATCAGCTTGGCGAGTTTACGCCGGTAAAGTTCGCGCTTGATACGGCTGATACGGTCGATGAAGAGCTTGCCGTCGAGATGGTCGATCTCATGCTGCAGCGCGACCGCGAGCAGGTCGTCCGCTTCGATCTCGATCTCTTTCTCCTCGGGTGTCCACGCACGCACCAGCACGCGCGCGGCGCGTTTCACGTCGGCGGTATAATCGACCACCGAGAGGCATCCCTCCTCCCAGATAATCGAGCCCTCGGCCTCGACGATTCTCGGATTGATAAGCCGCAGCAGTTTCTTGCCGGGGTTCTGATGGTCGGTGTCGAGTACCACCACGCGGCGCGAATCGCCGACCTGGGGCGCTGCCAAGCCCACGCCCGGCGCCGCGTACATCGTCTGCACCATGCTCTCGATGAAGCTCGTGAGGCCGCCGTCGATGTTGGCGACCGGCTGTGCCGGGTCCTTGAGGGCGGGGTCGGGAAACTTGTGGATGTTGAGCAGAGCCATCGTTCGGTGTTTTCAGGGATTGTTTTCAGGGCAAAATCTATCAGAGCGTCCCGCGTGTCGAAAGGCGTAAGTCGGCCGCCCAGCGCGTGCTATTCGATAAATCCGTGCTCGCGCAGAAACGATTCCATCGCACGGATACATTCGTCGGGACGCTCGATTTGCAAAAAGTGCGTGGTCTCGGCGATCGCTTCGTATTCGACCGCGGTCTCCTCGGCGATCGCGCGCCCGATTAGCGCCGGCGGCTGCTTGTGCTCGTTTGCGGGGTCGCCGCAAATCAGCTTGCACGGCACCGGCAGGTCTTTCATCCGCGGCCATATCGTTGCGTCGCGATTGCTCTCGAAGACATGGGCCTCAAGCTCGCGCGGGCAGGCCAGCACCCAGTCGCCCGCAGCCTCGTCGCGACGCAGCGTGGCGCGCGCCATCAACTCATATGCCTCCGGACGCCAGCGCTTGAACTGCGGCACATGAGCAAAAAGCTGCGCCAGGTCATCCGGGCTCCTGTAGCGCTCGGTGCGGCGGCGCGCACGCGCCGCAATCTCTCCCTCGTGCGATATCTGCACCGCCTGCAAGGGATGGCCTTCGCGCGGATGAATCGGCGGATCGAATAGCACCAGCGGATCCCAGCGCCGGCCCCTCTCCAGCGTATGCATCACCGCGGTCACTGCGGACAGGGAATGGAACACGCCGGCCGTCGGTTTCGCGCCCCATCGTTCGCGGATCGTATGCCAGAGGCGCTCGTCGTCCGCGATAAATCTTTTCCAGTGATGATGCGCCGGATGATGCGGCGGGTTCTGGCCATGGTTGCGGAAGTCGTAAACGATTACGTCGTAGCGATCGAGTAGCCGTCCCCAGAACGAAAAATAGCCATCGATCGCAAGCGCGTTGCCGTGGCTCAGCACCAGGCGCGGCGCGTCGCCGACGCCATGGCGGCGCAGACGGATCACCGCGCCGTCCTCCATAACCGTCTCGACCACGGCGTGCGGCGCGGGGATTGTCATCTGTGTCATTTGCGCCATCGTGAGGCCTAGCTTAGCAATTTCGCTCGGCATTTCTCGCCGGAAGCTCTGAGTCGCCTCGCCATAGTGCATATTTATGTTTTGACATTGCCAACAACGCTTACCGTGGTTATGATTTGTCTATGGACAACGACGCCGTTTTAGTCTCCACCATGAACGACATTCCCGGCTACAAGGTTGTGGCCGTCTATGGCGAAGTTTTCGGCCTGATTTGCCGGGCGCGCAATGCCTTTTCCAATATGGGCGCGGGGCTGCGCACGATATTCGGCGGCGAGGTCGCCGGCTATACGCAACTGCTCTCCGACAGCCGGCAACAGGCCATCGACCGACTCCGCCTGGCCGCTATGGAGAAGGGCGGCAACGCCGTGCTCGCGATGCGCTTCGATTGCAACGAGATCGGCAACATCATGAGCGAGATCGCGGCCTACGGCACGTCGGTTCGAATAGAAAAGATCTAAGCGGTGCGTGCCGGCGCCATTACGGGCCACCGCGCGGACTGATCGGCGAACAAACTCCGCGCCGATCGCCGCGCGGCGCGCTCGTAACGGAAAAGCCCGGCCGCCCGCATAACGGGCGGGTTGACCTAATCGGTACGCTCGACGTGGTAGCCCTTGGAGCTAATCAGCCATTCACCATCGACCCGATGATACGTGAGGTGATCCACGTATACGCTCTTGTTGATCCTGACGCGTACCTTCACGAGCGCCTGGGTCGGTGACGCGAAATCCATCAGCAGGATCTCTTCTTCGCGAGGCGCGCTGAGCGATTTCGGCGACGGCCGGCTGGCGGTCAGCTCCTTGTACCCCTGAGATGTGAACATCGCCATCTTGCCTTCGCGGAGCCCATGCAGTTGGGCGGACGGACGAAAAACGCGATCCCAGCGCGAAGTGTCGCCGTCGTACATGAGGTCGAAATACTGCTGCACCGCCGCGGTCAGGCTCTCGATGCTGGAATGATCAATCATGGTGCTCCTTCAAATCGGACGTAGTAGTAGCGTGTACGTCTATCAGACGTACATGGGCCCTCACCAGCCGTGGCCCGGGCTCTCACGGTCTCAAAGCATGTTGACCGGGTCGAGGTCGATACCGACGAAGACGCCGCCGCGCGTGTCGCGCGCGCCAAGCTGCGCCTGCATCGAGCCGAGCGCCGCGCGCATCGCGGCCGCCTCGGTCGATCTCACCACCACCTGCCATCGATAGCGCCCGCGCAACCGCTCGATCGGCGCCGGCGCAGGTCCCAGCACACGCATCGCGTCGCTCTTGGCGTCCTTGGCCTGGTTCCTGAGCGCCTTGGCAGCCCGCTCCGCCATCGCGGCGACCGCGGCCGCTTCCGCCCCCTCGATTCGCACCAGCGCCATCCGCGAGAACGGCGGCCATCCCAGTTCCTGGCGCAATCGCAGCTCGCGCCGGATAAAGCGCTCGTAATCCTGATCGCGCGCGGCGCGGATACTGTAGTGATGGGGCGCGTAGGTCTGGATTAACACCCGCCCCAGACGCTCGCCGCGGCCCGCGCGCCCGGCCACCTGGGTCAGCAGTTGAAAGGTGCGCTCGGCGGCGCGGAAGTCGGGTAGGTTGAGCCCCAGGTCGGCCAGCACCACGCCGACCAGAGTCACGCCTGGCAGGTCGAAGCCCTTGGTGATCATTTGCGTGCCGACCATCACGTCGATCTCGCCGCGGCGCAGCCGCTCGACCAGTTCCAGGCGCATCCCGCGCCGCCCGCTGGTATCGCTGTCCATCCGCTCGATGCGCGCCTGCGGCAGCATCGCGCAGAGCGCCTCCGTGAGCCGCTCGGTGCCGAAGCCCTGGCCCACCAGCCCGAAGCCGTTGCACTCGGGACACGCTTCGGGAGCCGGCGCGTGCGCGCCGCACCAATGGCATCGCAGGGAGCGGTCGCGCATGTGGAAGGTCATGCTGACGCTGCAATTGGCGCACGAGATCACGACGCCGCAGAGATGGCATTGGAGAAAGTTATGAAAGCCGCGGCGGTTGAGAAACACCACGCTCTGTCCGCCCGCGGCGAGGTTGGCGCGCAGCGCGTCGAGCAGCGGCGCCGAGAGCGGCACCGCCCGCGGCTCGTCGTGCTTTTTCGCGGCGCCGGCCGCCACGCCGTTGCGTTCGCGCGCAAGATCCTTTTTGAATTCCTGTCGCAGGTCGACTATCTCGACCTCCGCCATCGGCCGCTCCAGCACCCGGCGCGCCATCCGCAGCAGCCGGTAACGTCCCCGCCTGGCGTTGTAAAACGACTCGGAAGACGGCGTCGCCGAGCCCAGCACCACTGGGCATGGCGCGAGCCGCCCCAGCATCACGGCGAGGTCGCGCGCGTTGTAGCGAATTCCTTCTTCCTGTTTGTAGGCGGGGTCGTGCTCCTCGTCGACCACGATCAGCCCCAGGCCGTTTAGCGGAGCGAAGATCGCCGAGCGCGGACCGATCATGATTCGCGCCTGGCCCTCCAGCGCCGCCATCCAGCTGGCCCATCGCTCGGCCACGTTCTGCGCGCTGTGCGCCACGGCCACCAGCGGACCGAAGCGGGCACGAAACGACCTGACGATCTGATCCGCCAGCGCTATCTCAGGCACCAGCAACAGCACCTGCCGGCCCGCTTCCAGAGCCGCCGCGGCGAGCTTCAGGTAGACCTCCGTCTTGCCGCTGGCGGTGACGCCCCACAACAGAAAAACGCCCTCGCGCGCGTCGACGACGGCGGGCAGCATGGTCTCGATCGCAGCCGCCTGCTCGGGCATCAAGTCGAATTCGCCGCCGCCCGGCGCATCAGAGGCGTCCGCGCCGCCGGTTGTGAGGTCCGGATATGGCGTTGCGCCGGTTCGTGGCGCCGCTTCGACCTCGACGATTCCGCGCTCGGCGAGCGCACGGACCGCGACGCGCGCGCCCGGTATCCGTTCCTCCAGATCTTCCAAGGTGAGCGCCTCTGGCGCGGCCTCGCCGAGCAGACGAACGATTTCGCGCTGCTTGACCCCACGAAGTTTCATTGCCGCCGGACCGCCGGGTGCAAGCCGCGCGGCGCTGGCGACGCGATGGCGGCCGCGGGTGGCCTCCACCGTCTCCACGATTCGCTCGGCGACGAGCCGCGCGAGCGCCGAGGCGACTTCGCGCCGCTCGCCCAGCCGGGCGAGCTCGCGCGCCGTCATCGCGCGACGCCCGAGCGCTGCGACGATCGCGCGCTCCATCGGCGCCAGCGTCGCTTCGCGCAAGGTGTCGGGTGGCGCGGCGAGCCGAAAGACCTTGCGCGATTCGACCCGCGCGGCGGCCGGAACCACGCTCTGCATCGCGTCGCCGAGCGGCACCATGTAGTAGGACGCCATGAACTCGATGAGCCCGAGATGGGTGCGGTCGTAGAGCGGACGCGCCTGGGGCAGCTCGAGGATCGGCTTAAGTTCGCCGGCGCCGGCCTCCAGGGCATCGCCGACCGCGGTCACGATGCCGGTCAGGCGGCGCGAGCGCAGCGGCACGATCACCCGATGGCCGCACTCAACGCGGCCCTCGAGCGCCGGCGGAATCGCGTAGGTCAGCTGCCCCACGCCACGCCCCGCGCCGATAAGGATCACCTTCGCCTGCATCACGATTGCCATTGGCAATTTACATGGCGCAAGCACCCGGGCAACCGCTCTCGCGCGGCGGCGCACGCAAGACCGCCCTGCAACAATCGGACGCGGGTGAAAGAAATTCGGGGGCTTGCCGGGAAGATCGGCCTCAGGCAGGCAGCCTGCGCGCGCTCAGCGCAAGCACGATTTCAGTCCACCCGTCGAAGATCATATCGATACCGATGAAGAGTCCGATTACCCAGAGCCCCGAGACCGGCCACGCATCCCAGATCATGACGCCGAGCACGATCGAAATCGCGCCGTTGAGGATGAGCCATCCGCGATGGTGCGGCGCCGTCGAAAGAGCGATGAAGAGGCGGAACACTCCGGCAACGATCAGGACTATTGCGATCAGCAATGTCAGTACAACAGCCGCCCGCGCGGGATTTGCGACCATCACGAGACCCACGACGGCATACAGCACGCCGCCCAGTAAATTGACGAAAAAGCCGCTCCACGGCCGGCGCGTGAAGCCATGGACCACCTCGAACAGGCCGGCGATGATCAGCAGCCAGCCCAAAAACATCACCGAGACGACCGTCATCTCGACCGTGTACCCGATGGCTACCAGGCCGAGGATGACCAGCGCGATTCCTATAACGAGGAACCACGTCGAATGTTCGCGCACTTCCTCGATTCCGGTATTCAGCACTCGTGGAGTCATGGTCTTGTCTCCTATGACGCGCCGTGCGTTGGCCCGAAAATGATCTCGCGTTGCGTTAGCGGTAGCATGGTCGTGTCCCGATGCGCCACCGACCGCCGGTTGCGCCGAACGGGGCCCCAAGCCGGCGGGCGGCGCGGCTGAAAGCTGGTCGGCGAAGGCGTAGTCGTAGTGGCGCGGGGCCGAATGTGTTAACAGATCGGAGCGACGTCCGCTCTCAGTGTCGGACCCGCCTCGTCGATGATCGGAATTATCGCCGCTGGGTCCAACCGATCGGCCGTTGCCGCAAGTGGGCCGGCGGGGCACTGCAAGAACAGTTTCGATCTTCGCGCAAAGGTTAGTATGCGATGACGACCGCGACCATAAAGGGCTCCTTCCTGGCGGCGGCGCGGCAATTCACCGAGAACCTCTACCATTGCTCGCGTTGCAATTACTGCGTCGAGGCGTCATGGGAGGAAAAGGGGCTGCGCCACGTATGCCCCACCCTGCTCCATCATAGCCCCGCGCTCAGCTACTCGGGCAAAGGCTACCTAGCGACGGCACGCGCGCTGGCCGACGGCGAAGAGCTGTCGGCGGCCACCGTGGCGGATCGGGTCTTTGCCTGCACCACCTGCGGCAATTGCGAAGAAGCCTGTCCGATCGGACTGCAGCCGGCGCAACTGGTCAAGGCGATGCGCGCCGACTTGGTCGATCGCGGCCTTGCGCCCGACAGCGCCCTCGAGCTCGCAGGCAACATCGCCGGCAATGGCAATCCCGACGGCCTGCCTGCCGCCGGGCGTTATACCTGGGCGAGCGAACTTCGGACCGACTCCGGCTCCGCGCCGGAATTCCTATATCTGCCCGGCTGCGCCGCCTGCTACGGCAAACCCGCCGAGGCGCGCGCCACCGTGGCCCTGCTGACCGCCGCGGGGGTGCGAGTCGCGATGCTCGCGGGCGATCGCGATCGATGCTGCGGCGCGCCGCTGTTCGAAACCGGCCAGCTCGCGGCGGGCCGCCGGCACGGAGTCGAGCTGCTCGAAGCGATCCGCGACTCGGGCGCCTCCGCGGTGCTGACCTCGGGCGCCGAATGTCTCGAGAGCTTCCGCGTCCACTATCCGCAATATCTGCAAGCGAGCGGCGCGGCAACCGCGACGCATCCGCTGGAGCTGCTCGCCGATCGAATCTCGACGCATGCCCTGAAACTGGTCGCGCGCAAGGATTCGCCGCCGCCGGCCGCGGTCGCGATGCTCGATAGCTGCCACCTCAGCAAAAAGGGACACGGCGGCCTGGCCGAGACCGGATACCCGCGGCTCGCCCGCGCGCTCCTCGCGGCGCTCGGATGCCGGGTGGTGCCGGACGAATCGGCGGCGCGCTTTGCGCTTTGTTGCGGCGCGGCGGGCGGCATGGCGCACATCCATCCGGATTCGGCGCGGCGGATGGCGCTGGGGAGACTCGAATCGTTGCGCGAGCTGGGAGCCGGCGCGATCGTCTCGGCGAGTCCGCTCTGTGCGAGTCACCTCGAGCGGTCGTGCGCAGGGGGCACAACCCCGGTCTACGGCCTGTGCGAATTCATAATGGCCCATTTCGAAGCGCGTGGGTAAATCGAATCATGGAAAAGCATTCGCTCGCCAGCGAGCTCGCGGGTACTTCCGCGGTGGTACTCGAAGATCAGATCGATCTGCTCAACTACCGGCGCGACGCCTCGGTCTGTGCGGCTGGCGACCCGGCGGTCGCGGTCCGTGTCGGCAGCGCCGACGAGATCGGGCGGGTGGTCAAGGCGGCCCGCGAAACCGATCAGCCGATCTATATCCGGGGCGCCGGATCGACCTACGCCGGCGGCGCCAACCCGACCCGCGGCGGCATCGTGATCGACGTTTCGCCGATGAATCGGATTGTCGAGATCGACCGCGGCCGCGGCCTGGTGATTGTCGAGCCGGGCGTGACCTACGGCGAATTGCTCGCGGTGCTAGAGCGCGAAAGCCTGACCGTTGGGATCGTGCCGCTTACGGGAGCCTCGGGAACCATCGGCGGGGCCATCGCCTCGCATGGACTAGGAACCGGGTCGCCGAAATATCAGAGCACTGGCGACGAGGTCGCGGGGCTCGAAGTCGTGCTGCCCGACGGCGAACTGCTCAGGACCGGCAGCGCGGCACTGGCTGGCGCCGGCTTCTTTCAGCGCTATGCGATCGGCCCCGACCTGACCGGACTTTTCCTGGGCGCCAACGGCACACTGGGCGTCATTACGAAACTCGCGCTGTGGGTGCATCCGCTGCCGCCGCATCAGGAAACTCTGACGCTCGGCTTTTCCGACTACGCGGCGGGCGCGCGCTTCACCGCCCATGCGCAACTGCACGAATTGTTTCGCAACGTCTGGTATGGCGCCGGCTACGAGGACAAGGCGGTTGCCGCGCGCGTCAGCGCGGCGCGGCCCGATCTCGCCGGCGGCTCGATGCCGGGTTTTTGCCTGGGCCTCGACCTGCGGGGCGATCCGCGGGAGGTTGCCGCCGATCGCCTGCGCCTTATCGAACAGGCCGGCCGCTTCGAGGGCGGCGAGTTCGCGCCCTTCGACGAAGTCTTCTTCGGCAAGCTCAGGCGCGATTTCAGCTTCTGGTACGGCTACGCGGGTTATTTCTCGCGCTCGATGTGCGCCCTGCTGATGACTTCGATGCCGGCCGAGACGGCGCCGCGTTTTTTCGCGCTGGTCGATCGAATGCGCGCCCTACACTCCGACTTCGTCTGGGCCGGCGGAACGGTGCTCTGCCGGCGCGGCGTCCATGGCGCGGTGATAATGTTTTACGACGAACAGCATCAGTGGCCCGCCGCGCAGGCCGCCGCCGCGGGCACGTGCGCGGAGTTGCTCGAGATCGGCTGTGTGCCTTACAAGGTCGGCAAGATGTGGGCGCCCCTGATGGATCGATTCGGCGCCTACTACCGGACCCTGCGCGTGCTCAAGCGGAGTCTCGATCCGAAGTCGCTGTTCTGTCCCGACAACCTCGCGCTCTGAGCCGCCGAGACAGAACGCGACAGCGCGGCGGCAAGGCGCTCAGTCTGTTTCGATCGGCAGCGAATCATCCTTGGCCCATTCGCCCATCGAGCCGTCATACAAGGTGAGGTTCGGGTATCCGAGCTGGTACAACATGAACAAATCGACCGTGGCCGAAATCCCTCCTCCGCAGTAGCAGATCACGTTCTTCGATTTCTCGACCCCGGTCGCATCGAACTTCGCCAGTGCGTCATCCAATGGCACGAACGCTTTGGTCTCGGAATCGAGCAGGGTCGCCGCCGACACATTCACACTGCCCGGAACCCGCCCCGGACGGCCATAGCGGCTGGGGCGCTTGCCGCCATGCAAATCAGGCGACAGCGCGTTGACGATGACCGTGCGTGGATCGCCAAGCGCGGTCCGCACCTGCTCTTTGCCTACGAACAACCCGGGACGAAGCTGCGCGATAAATTCCGCCTTGGGATACGCGCAGGGCTCGGTCGAAACCGGACGGCCCTCCGCGCGCCATTTCTCCCAACCGCCATCGAGAATCGCCGCGTTGTCGAACCCGAACGCCCGCAGCATCCACCATACGCGCGTCGCCCACATGATATTGCCCGCGCTGTACAGCACGACCCTGGCGCCTTCACCGATGCCGTGGCGCGACATGGCCGCGGCGAATTCGTCGGCGGACGGCAGCATGAAGCGCAACTTCGTGGTGTTATCCGACAGCTCCCCCTGGATATCGAGAAACCCCGCGCCCGGAATATGTCCCGCGTCATAGTCCGCCTTTCCGCTGACGATGAGATAGGGAAATTCCGAGCCGGGCTCGGCACGCTGCAAATGCGTCGTGCAATCGAAGATGCGCAAGTTGGTATCGGCGCAATGTGCCGCGAGCCAATCGGTCCGCACCAGCGCGTTGGGATCGTGGTATGCGATAGTGTTCTCCGACATGTCCTGCTCCTAATCGATAGTCAGCGTGTTTCGTTGCGAGGCCACTCGATCAGAACGTATACCGTTTGCCGACGGCCAACGGGTCCAACGCGCCATCTCCGAAAGTGTTGGCCAGTGCATTGACCGCTCGCCAGCCGGTGCAGTGTCCGGCTGCGATGACGCGCGGGTTCAATTCCGACAGGGCCGCAACCGTCTCAGGGATGATTTCCTCGTTCGCGCCGGAAAGATGGAAACCGCCCATTACCGCGTGAATCGGCGTGTCGGCGACACACTCGCGGGCGTGCTTCAATACATTCACCACCCCGGCGTGCGAGCACGCCGTGAACACGATCAGCCCTTTTCCTTCGACCTTTACCATCAAAAACCGCTCGTCCATCAGCAACGGGTCGGGCATCCAGTTCCCGTCCGCGTTCTTTTGATAATGCGCCGGCAGTCCGCGCTCGAACGGCGTCACCCGCGGAATTTCGCCACTGAGATAGAACATGTCGTCGAGAAAGATCCGGGGTTCTCCGGTGCAGGTGACGTGCGCTCCGCGCGCCGTCAAAACCTCGATCCCCGGGACGTCCTTCATGGGCATCATTTCGCCATTAGGCAAACGACGGGCCCGTGAGCGGAACATCCCAGGATGCGCATAGTACGGGACCGACCCGCCTCCGTTGCGCCCGCGAACAAGGTCGAGCGCCTTCAGCATTCCTCCGGCGTGATCCCAGTGCCCGTGCGATAGCACGACGCTCTCGACGATGCCCAGCTCGACGCCGAGCCGCCCGGCGTTGCGCTCGAACGCATATTCCTCCGGCCCGCTGTCGAAAAGAACCGTGTGCCGGTGCGCTCCCCGAGTAGCCGTGATCAGAAGGGAAAGGCCGTGACAGGCGCAGCAAAGCGAGTCACCCGACAGTTCCCGCATCCCGCGGCGCTCCAGATAGGCGAACTCCGACTCGGCGTGGGCGGGAATGCTCGACAGGCTGTCGGTCGCATTATCGACCAGAACCTGAATCTCGATCTTGTCAACCGGCGTGGGACTACCCATTCAAACCTCTTGGTATGGGATTGGGGACCGCTGGATACTCAAACTCTGTTTTCCGCGTACACGAGCAGCAATCGCCGCGAGGATTCCTACTTCTTCGCCTTGAGCGGATCGTCGAACTCGGTGGTAAAGCCGCCGGCCTTGAGCGCCTCGACACAACAGGCGATATCCTCTTCTATCGTACCACCGCTGGCGCCCACGGCGCCCAGAAAATCGCCCTTTTCCACGATCGGCAGGCCGCCCGCCACGATGCAGATGCGCGAGTCGGTGTGCTGCAGGCCATAACCAAAGGCCTCGGGCATCATGATTGGCCGCAGCATCGCGGTGGGCCGCTTGAACGCAATCGCGGTCCAGGCCTTCTTGATTGCGATGTCGACGTTGGCGATCCGCCCGCCCTCGGGCCGCTCGAGGCCGCGCAGATGGCCGCCGAAATCCACGATCGCGATCGTGCTCGGTTTGCCCACCTCCTGGGCCTTGCGATTTGCCGCCTGCAGCATCTTGCGAATCTCTTCGAGTGTAACTTCACGCATCTGTCTTATAACTCCTGATTCCATGTTTTCGTAATGCTTTCGTAATCTGCGTCCGCGTCGCTCCTAGCGCTCGCCCCCGTGCCATTTCTCCATGTGCGTCCGATGTGTGTCCAGGTAGAAGGCTGGCCCGTAGAACTTGTCGTAGAAGCCGGCATCCAGATGATGTGCCTGCGTATAGGCGCGCATGTAGAAGGTCGGCACCGTCGCGGGAAATCGGCCGTAAGTGTCGAACATATACTGCGCGGCTTCGCCCAGCATTTCCACGAAGTCCGCGGTGTAACGCTCGACGCGTGCCTGGACTGAAGCGCTGTCCCGAAACGGACCGGGCCGCGCGGGATCGAAGGTGCCGCCGGAACCGAATTTCCGATCGCTAAACTTCATCGCCGCCGCGCGCATATCCGCGCAATAAGGCGGACACAGCCCTTCGAATTGACCATCGATGCCGACCGGATTGGGGGCCGCAAGTTTGCGATCGCGCGAAAAACGGAACCCCATCCCCTTGATGCCGTCGGCTTCGAACGCACCCATCAGACTCGGCGGATTGATGCCGGTAAACAACCATCCGCCCAATCCCATCGCCTGCAGCGCAAGCGTCATGTTGTGACAAATCAGCGCCAGTTCCATCGCGCCCGTCGCCAGGCAGTACTGATCGAAGTCCACGATCGAAAAGCGCTTGTTGCCGTCGAGCATCCCACGATCGATCCAGGGTTCGAGGTTGCCGCAGATCCGATTGTGATTGGGGTCAAACGGCGTGAAGCCCATGCCCATGTAAACCGCGAGCAAATCGAACATCTGCTCGGAAAGATCGATCACGGGAGCGAAAACCGTAGTCCCCGGCTTATTGGCGTTCCACAGATTGTGTGCGCTGGTGTGAGGAGCCTTGATCGGTACCGTCACCCGACCGTCGGCCAGCCTGGTGCAGTGCCGCTTGACGAATTCGATCAGCTGCGAAGGACTGGTGTCTTCGAGCCGGCCGAGCGCCGTGGGGTCGAGGTCGCGAAACCGGGTCAGGAAAGTCCCGCTGTCGTCGGTAAAAGTCAACTCGGAGGCGTAGATACCCGCGCCGCTTGGATAAGTCCGGCCGAGCAGGCGGATTGGATAGTTGCAGCCCGTATCGGGCACGCCCGCGGCGGTATGCTCCATCGAGGTGTTCCAGCCGCTGATGCCGGCGCCGCAGAGGATAAGAATCGTGCGCTCGAGATCATTGAGCGGAATTGGCGCAAGCTTCGACTCATAGGCCAAGGGTCCGTCAGGAATCGTCATGCCCCGGCCGAAGCGGCGCGCGCGCCGGCCAAATATCGCCTTAAACAGCGGAAATTCCAGCAGATCTCCCACGAGTGCCGTATCGACGGCATCCTGTTCTTTCTTTCCCATCGCACAACTCCTGAAGTGTCGAAAGTAGCCTGTTCCCGCCGCGACGGCCGGAGCTCGATTCACGCGCCGACTTTCATGTGCCGCGCGCTACGAGCGCGTAGTGATACTTGAACAGGCGCTCGCCCTCGATCCGCAAACCCATCCGCTCCATCCGCTCACGCGCTTCGGCGGCGTTATAAACATGGTCTCGTGGAGGACCCACCGGCCGTTCGACGCCGGCGTTCCAGTCGACGACGAGCGCGGCTGCGCCCGGCTTGAGCAGGGCGGCCATCGCGCGCAGCGCCTCATCGCCAACTTCGTGCAAGACGTTGAGCGCGAGGACGCGATCGGCCGTTCCATCGAACTTCGCAATTTCGTCGGTATGAACCGGGGTGAGATTCGGGAGTTTCCGTGCCGCCGGCTTCGCGCGCAGCAGGTCGAGCATCTCCCGCTGCTCGTCGAGCGCAATCACCTCCAGGTCGGGCCGCGACCGTGCGAGTTCGATCGCATAGGTCCCGGTGCCCGTGCCGAAATCGACGACACGACCGCCGGCCGGCGCCGCCAGCATCGCGAAGACCTCGTCCGGCGGCAGGTACTCCAGGCGCGCCGGGTCGTCGAGCAGCGCCGCCCGGGCCGGGTCGAAGCGCTCGGGCTGACGCGCGCCGTGCCGATCGTCATCGCCGTGCGCCCCGTGGTGATGTCCGCCATGATGGCGCGGGTCGTGCTGCTTCTTTTCCATGGGAAACCTGCCGCACCGGCTAATCGCGACTTGCCGCGCGGCTGCTGACGGAACATAGGGCAATGCCGAACTCGATGGCAAGGGCTCGATCGAGCGCCGCGCTCGATGTGCGCGACGCGATGATGAAGTTACCCGGGCCCCGCTATATTTCCGAACTGAAGGGGTTCGCGATCTTCGTCGGCCACCAACGCGATTTCCGCGGCTGACCCAACCGGTTGCGCAGGATACCGACGCCAGGGAGTTCCAGCTCGATTAAGTCTCCCGGGCTCAAGCGCTCGCCGAATTCGAGTCGGCAGCCGTTGCCCACCGTGCCGGAGCCGATGATGTCGCCGGGCTGAATCGAATCGCCCTGCGAGATGTATGCGACCAGTTGCCGCGGCGTCCACAGCATCCGCGAGGTATCGCCCTCGGTGGTTATCTTGCCGTTGACGCGGCCGACCGGCTTGAGTTGATTGATTTGCAGGCCGTCGATGCCGCCGAACTCATCGATCGTCGTGATCCACGGACCGAGCGCGGTCGCGAAATCCTTGCTCTTGGTGGGCCCCAGGCCGAGTTGGCCCTCTTTACCCTGGATATCGCGCGCGCTGAAATCATTGTAGATAGTCAGGCCGAAAAAGCAGTCGCCCGCTTCCTCGGGAGTCAGGTTATGAGCGGTACGGCCGATTACGAATCCGAGTTCGAATTCGTAGTCCATGTATTCGGTGTAGCCGGGCCATTCCACTTCGGCCTCATGGCCGATGAGGGTGGCTGCCGAGGCCTTATAGTAGGCCGGAAGCTCGAGAAAAATCGGACTAATCTTCATATTGACGCGTTTCACCGCCTGCTCGATATGCCTGACGAAGGTCAGGCAATCGCGCACGACCAACGGGTCGGTGGCGGAGAGCCACGTCAAGCCGCCGATCGGACGCGAGGCATCGGCGCCATGCGTCGCATCGGCTTCGCGCGCGCTGTCGAGAAAACGTTCGCCCAGCGCGATTGCCGCGGCCATGCTGGGAGGAAAGACCGCTGCGGCATAGCGCCGCGCCGCGTTCTCATTTGCCCCATGCGCCATCAGACGGCGCATTTCGGCTGTGGCAAGGTCCACCACCCTGCCCTCCTCCGGATGCACCGCGACGATCCGGCCGACCGGACCGTCAACGCCCTGTGCCGCAATTCTTCCGAGTTTCATCTTTTTCCCTCTTTGCTCCGCTCGCTGTTGCCGGCGCTGCAATGTCTACGCCATGGTCCGCCGCCACTCGGGCAAATGCCGCCCTGGCCATCTGGCGCCGTGACTTTCCCAACCGTTCGCCGCGTCCGTCCAGCGAGATTCTATTCAAACAATCACGAGATCGACTACCGCCGCGAAACCGGGCCTTCCCGGCACCGCTGGAAACACCGTCTACCAAAACCGGCTAAACCCTTGTAGCGGAACGCTGTTCGATCTATACGACGGGTCGGAAGCGAAAAGTCGAAACGGAAATCCCGGCCAGGATGCTCGTGACGCGCAAGCGGTTCGCCGGCGGAATCGGTCGAGGATTTGCCGTTTCTAAGACGACCGATTACAAAGACTTGTCATGTCGGAAGCGCCCCACCACCGAATGGTCACCAACTGACTGTTTTTATTTTACAAGGTGCGATATCGTCAATAATGCGGGTTTGAACCCGCCCTGCGTGGAGGAGTCATGAACGAAACCTGGCAATTGGACGGCGAATACTTCGAGTCCTGCAACTGCGAACTGGTATGTCCCTGTCTCCTGGTAAGGGGCTCGAAGCCCACCGAGGGGCATTGCGACGCAGTCGTCGCTTTCCGTATCAAGTCGGGCAAATACGGCACTACAGACCTCTCGGGCCTCAACGCCGTCACCGTCATCTACACGCCGGGAGTCATGACCGACGGCAAGTGGACCATGGGCTCCTACGTCGACGAACGGGCCAACGACGCGCAGCGCGCGGCACTCGAGAAGATTTTTACCGCTCAGGCCGGGGGCCCGCTCGCGCGCTTCGCGCCACTCGTCGCCCATCGCCTGCCGGCCCGTCCCGCGGCGATCGGTTTCACCAGCGAAGGCAGCACCCGCAAGCTATCGATCGCCGGCATAACCGAGATCACCGTGCAGGGCGTGGCAGGTTTCAACGGCGAACAGGTCTGGCTCGACAATGTCGGCCACTTCGCCTCCAAGAGGCTGGCCGCGGCCAAGGGAACGGCGAGTCATTTCAAGGACCAGGGACTGAGTTTCGATAACAGCGGCCGCAACGGACACTTCGCCGACATTCATTGGTCAAACGCATAACGGGTCGAACGCATCACGCCGGCCCGCCCGCGATCCGGCCTCCAACGGCACTCGTTCGGCAAACATGAACGCCGCCCCTTCACCAGGATGGCAGCCATGTTTCCGAACGAGCCCACGGGCTTTCCCCGCCCTGCCAAGTCTGGTTGAATCGACTGGCGCGCAAGCGGCCAACTGCCGTCTGCGCCGACGGACGGTCTCAAGATGTTGCGTTTCCTGACAGCCGGCGAGTCGCATGGCCCCGAACTGGTCGCAGTGGTGGAAGGCTACCCGGCCGGCTTCGACATCGATCTCGCGAAGATCAACTACGACCTCGCGCGCCGCCAGAAGGGCTACGGACGGGGTGGACGGATGGCGATCGAGCGCGACGAGGTGCGGGTGGTCTCGGGCATCCGCTTCGGGCGCTCGATCGGCAGCCCCATCACGCTCATCGTCGAAAATCGCGACTTCAAAAACTGGCACAAGCGGATGTCGGTCGATCCCGCCGACCGCGACGCCGCCGAGCCGGTCACGCGGCCGCGCCCCGGCCATGCCGATCTGGCCGGCGTGCTCAAATACAACCTCGACGACATCCGCGACGTGCTCGAGCGCGCCTCGGCCCGCGAGACCACGATGCGGGTCGCGATCGGCTCGCTCGCCAAGCTGATTCTCGAACCCTTCGGCGTCACCACGCTCGGCTACGTCGCGAGCATCGGCTCGATCGAAGCGCGCACGCCCGTCGACCTGAGTATCGAGGATTTGACCCGTATCACCGAGGCTTCGCAGGTGCGCGTCGCCGACCCCGAAGCCGAGCGCGCGATAATCGCCGAGATCGACGAATGCAAAAAAACCGGCGACACGCTCGGCGGCGTGGTCGAAGTGGTCGCGACCGGATTGCCGGTCGGTCTGGGCAGCCACGTGCAATGGGACCGCAAGCTCGACGGCCGCCTGGCGCACGTGCTGCTGAGCCTGCAGGCGGTCAAGGGCGTCGAGCTGGGACTGGGCTTTCGCGCCGCGGCGACGCGCGGTTCGGCGCTCCATGATGAAATCGCCTACGACCCAGCGGCCCGCCGCTTCATCCGCCATTCCAACAATTCCGGCGGCACCGAGGGCGGGATGAGCACCGGCGAGCCGCTGCGCGTGCGCGTGGCCTTCAAGCCGCTGTCGACCCTGATGCGGCCGTTGCGCTCGGCCGACATCCGGACCAAGGCCGAGTCGGTCGGCAACACCGAGCGCTCCGATGTGTGCGCGATTCCGGCCGCCGCGGTCATCGCCGAGGCGGTGGTCGCGTTCGAACTGGCCGGCGCGTTCGTGGAAAAATTCGGCGGCGATTCGCGCGCCGAAATCGCGCGCAATTACGAAGGCTACCTCGAGCAGGTGCGCAATTTTTGACGCCGCCGGAGCCCAGCACAATGGCTCCCAAGTTGATCCTCACGGGCTTCATGGCGACCGGCAAGAGCGCGGTCGGCCGCGCGGCCGCGGCGCGGCTGGGATGGCGCTTGGTCGATAGCGACGCCGAACTGGTGGCCCGCGCGGGCAAGCCGATTGCGGCGATTTTCGCCGAGCACGGCGAAGCGCACTTCCGCGCGCTCGAGCGCGAGGTGATCGCCGCGCTGGCGAGCGATCCTGCGCGCTGTCCGCAATGCGGCGCCCCGCGACCGGCCGTGATCTCGACCGGCGGCGGCGCGCTGGTCGACGAGCGCAACTACGCCGCGCTCAAGCGCTCGGGCGTGATCGTCTGCCTGAGCGCGCGGCCCGAGGTGATCGCGTCGCGCGTGAGGCGCTCGCGCCATGCGCGGCCCAAGCTGCTCGAGGGCGGCAAGCCGCTCGAAGCGCGAATCGCCGAACTGATGGAAGAGCGGCGCGCCGCCTACGCGCGCGCCGATTTCACCGTGGACACTTCCGACCTTTCGGTCGCCCAGTCGGCCGAGCGCGTGCTGGAAATCTTCGGCCGGCACGGAAGGAGCGGCCATCGATGCGCACCTTCCGCGTAGAACTCGGGCCCGACGCGCATCCGGTCCACGTCGGGCCCGGCGCGCTCGACCAAACGGGGCGGCTCGCGCGCGAAGCGGGGCTTGCCGCCGGGCGCGCGCTGATCGTGACCGATTCCAACGTCGCGCGGCTCTATGGCGAACGCGCGGCCGCCGCACTCGAGGCGGCGGGCTTCGCGCCGCGAACCCTGGAGGTGGCGGCTGGCGAGCGGAGCAAATCGCTCGCCACACTGGAGCGCGTTTACGACGCGATCGTCGAGGCTGAACTGGACCGCGGCGGCGCCGTGTTCGCGCTGGGCGGCGGCGTGGTCGGCGACCTGGCCGGCTTCGCCGCCGCGACCTACATGCGTGGCGTGGCGCTGGTGCAAATCCCGACCACGATGGTCGCGCAGGTGGATTCCGCGCTGGGCGGCAAGACCGCGGTCAACCATCCGCGGGCGAAAAACCTGATCGGCGCGTTTTACCAGCCGCGGCTCGTCGTGGCCGACGTCGCGACGCTCGCAAGCCTGCCCGCGCGCGAGTTTCGCGAGGGGCTCGCCGAGGTCATCAAATACGGCGCGATCATGGATGCGCCGATGGTCGAGGCGCTGGAGCGCGGGCTCGACGCGATTGAGCGCCGCGAGCTCGTGGCGCTCGAGGAAATCGTCACCCGATCGCTGCATCATAAGGCGACGGTGGTGGCGAACGACACGCGCGAGGGCGGTCTCCGCAAGATCCTTAACTACGGTCACACCGTGGGGCATGCGCTCGAAGCATCGTCGGGCTACGGCAATTTGCTGCACGGCGAGGCGGTGGCGATGGGGATGGTCGCGGCGGGAAAACTCTCGCAAGCGTTTGCGGGTCTCGAGGCCACCGAGGCCCAACGGCTGGAGCGACTGATCGCGCAGGCGGGGTTGCCGACCGCGATGCCCGCGAGGTGGCGCGGCGAGGAGTTCGTACGTGCGATACGCCTGGACAAGAAGCGCGACGGCGACGGGGTCGAGTTCGTGCTGCTCGATCGGCTGGGTCACGCGCTGGTCCGCAAGCTCACTTTCGCCCAGATTCTGGCTCATCTCGGCTAGCCAATCCGGCTTTTGCCGTTAGCATTAGCTGTGCGCTGCCCCTGGCGCGCGAAGTTATGCACAATCTTTCGATCATTGTTGATATTTATGATCGGTCCAAATCTTTACATCCAAAGAATCAGGCATAGACTAGCGCGCGTCAGATAGAGGTTGGGCGGGCGGATTGTGGGGGTGGAGCGTCTTGCGGGCATTTGCCCTTCTTATCCGAGCGCTTTCATCAAAGTGGTCGGCTCGAGCGCCCAAAAGTCGTACTTAGGGGGTGGTGATGGACAATCGTGAGATCAATCCGGTGACGGCGGTGGATTTCGACGCGGTCGCACGACGCGTGATGACCGTGCAAGACGTGTCGACCTACCTGCGGGTACATCCGTCGACCGTCTACCGCCTGCTCAAGCGCAACGAGTTGCCGGCCTTCCGGGTCGGCAGCGACTGGCGCTTCAACGTCGAAGCGATCGACCGCTGGCGATCGCAGATGGAGGCCGGTGCGCACGTGCTCGACAAGTAGCGCGTCTGGGCTCCGGCTGAAAATGAGGCGGGCCGGTCAGAAGGGCCGGTTCGTCACGATGCGCGTGGCTCTCGATTCACCTCGCGTTCGAGTTACCCCTCGAAGTAGTTGCGCGGGTTCTCGACCATCAGCGTCTGGATTTTTTCGTCGCTGACGCCTGCCTTGCGCAGCGCTGGCAGGATGTTCTTGAAGATGTGAGTCGGCTCCCAATTGCGGATTCCCTTCTCGATCTCGGGCGTCAAGTCCAGACCGCGACCGAGCCAGCACGCGACCGAGTCGTGCGAGAGCACAATCTGCTTCTCGAAGCCGACGCCCAAAAGCCCAATCAGCGCGGCCAGCCGCAGCCGGTCGGGATGCAGGAAGTCCAGCCCGAAGCGATCGAAGCCCAGGTAGCATCCGCGGTCGAGCATGTCGGTGTGGTAGCGCAGGTCCGACGCACCGCAGCTATGACCGACGATCACGTGTGTGAGATCGACGCCTTCGGCGGCAAAGATGTCGAGCTGCTCGCGGCCCATCGTGCCGTCGTCGGTATGGGTGGTAAGCGGCGCGCCGGTCTTTAGATGCGCGCGGGCGGCGGCGCGCAGACATTTCTCTTCGTACTCGGTGATCTTGTCCTTGGAGGTCGCGCACTTGATCACGCCGGCTTTGACGCCGGTGCCGGCGATTCCCTCGGTCAGCTCGGCCACGTAAACGTCGGCGATCTCACCGATCGGGCGCTGCTTGAAGTAGGCGGTATTGCCGAGGTCTTCCTTGTAGAGGCCGGTCGCGCAGATCAGCTGAACGCCGGCCAAGCTGGCGGCCTCGGCCATGAAGTTCACGTCGCGTCCGATGTCCATTGGGCACGGATCGAGAAAGGTGCCCAGGCCGAGGTCGCGCAGTTCCTTGAGCCGGTCGGTGGCGAACTTGAGCGCCTCCTTGCGCTCGAAGCGCGGCACCGTGCAGTCCAGTTCCCATCCGCCCCATCCGACCATCAGATGCTCGTGCATCAGCGTCGTGCCGAGCTTGTCGGTGGTGGTGGTCCCGCTAACGGTGTTGATCGTTTTCATGGATCGCCCCCGCTCCGCGCGCCGGCGCGAGGGCCGGGCGGAGTATCACAAAATTAGCGTCAGCGGCGCGCTTGGGTCAAACGCGGCGGCCGCGACGGATGCGCGCGGCTCCGCGCGAGCGGTCAGCCTTCGGTGTCGTGCGAGAATATGGAGTGGATGAGGATGATCGCGACGCCAACCGTGATCGCGCTGTCGGCGATATTGAAGACCGGGTAGCTCCACGCGTAATAGTGGACGTAAATGAAATCGACGACGCAGCCACGCACGACCCGGTCGAACAGATTGCCCGCGGCACCTCCCATGATCAGCGCAAACGCGGCCGACACGACCGGCGAACGCGCGCCGCGGGCGAGCAGTACCCCGAGCACCACCACCGCGGCACCG
>Ga0307374_10003677_pt1 | contig 26050 bp, 23 predicted proteins | sample OX3MG_FD_202532 | JGI IMG/M metagenome (GOLD analysis project Ga0307374, IMG submission 202532) | Soil microbial communities from Risofladan, Vaasa, Finland - OX-3 | ecosystem: Environmental > Terrestrial > Soil > Coastal area > Acid sulfate soil | place: Finland: Risofladan, Vaasa | collected...
ACATCGCCCGCGGCCCCTCCAAGGGCGGCATTCGCTACCACCCCGACGTCACTGTCGACGAGGTGCGCGCGCTCTCAATGTGGATGACCTGGAAGTGCGCGCTCATGGGCATCCCCTTCGGCGGCGCGAAGGGCGGCATCGCCTGCGACCCCAAGAAGATGTCGCGGCGCGAGCTCGAGGGCATGACCCGCCGCTACACGAGCGAGATCATCAACGAGATCGGGCCGGAGAAGGACATCCCGGCGCCGGACGTCGGCACCGACGGCACGACGATGGCCTGGATCTTCGACACGTTCTCGATGAACAAGGGTCACTCGGTCCTCGGCGTCGTGACCGGCAAGCCGCTCATCATCGGCGGCTCGCTCGGACGCGAAGAGGCGACCTCCCGCGGCGCGCTGTTCGTGCTGCGTGACGCAGTCGCGAAGCTCGACAAGTCGCTCGCCGGCCAGAAGGTCGTCGTGCAGGGCTTCGGCAACGTCGGCAGCTACCTCGCGCAGTTCCTCCATCAGGAGGGCTCGATCGTGGTAGGCATCTCCGACTCGACGGTCGCGCTCTACAACCCGAAGGGGATCGACATCCCGGCCGCATTCGCGCACAAGCGCGAGACCGGCTCCCTGAAGGGCGTCAAGGACGCCGAGGTGATCACCGACGCCGAGCTCCTCGAGCTCGACTGCGACATCCTCGCGCCCTGCGCGCTCGAGCAGGTCATCACCGAGGAGAACGCCGATCGGATCAAGGCGTCCATCATCTGCGAGGGAGCGAACGGCCCGGTCACGCCGCAGGCCGACGCGATCCTCGAGGAGAAGGGAATCCTCATCCTCCCCGACGTCCTCGCGAACGCGGGCGGCGTCGTCGTGTCCTACTTCGAGTGGGTCCAGGGCCTCCAGGAGTACTTCTGGAAGGAGGTCGAGGTGAACGCGAAGCTCAACGACATCATGAGCAAGGCGTTCGACGAGACCTGGGAACTGGCGCAGACCCGGAAGCTCCCGATGCGCGTTGCCGCCTACGGACTCGCTGTGCAGCGGGTCGCCGAGGCGACGCTTACACGCGGGATCTATCCGTAAACACCGAAGTCACCCTCTACACCGCGGCGGGCTGCCATCTCTGCGAGGCAGCCCGCCGCGTCGTGTTCAAGGCGCGCGACGAGCTCGGCTTCGAGCTGCGTGAGGTTGCGATCGACGGCGACCCGGCACTCGAGGCGGAGTACCGCGAGTGGATCCCGGTCGTCGAGATCGGCGGGAAGCGGCGGTTCGTCTATCACGTGCATCCCGACGCGCTGCGACGGGCGTTGTCTCATTAAGCATTCAGTGCAGTAACCGGGGAGTGCCAGTGTCTCCGCCCTAGCGGCCGTTTGTTGAACGACGTTTGCTCGCGGAGGGAAGACCGCGCTCTTCCCGGAGCGGAAGCTCGGCTGGTCCGTGCCCGACCCGGAAGGAGGGGGCACGTGGGGGAACCATGGGTTCCCCCACGGTTGTCGATGCGACCTCGTAGAGCCTGCTGCTAGAACGGCTGCGTGACGGATCGTCTCAACGTCGGGGTCGCGGCGCGCCTCTCCCGGTACCTCCAGGTGCTGACGCAGGCGCGGAAGATGGGGAAGTCGCGCATCTCGTCGCAGGAGATCGCGGAGTACACGAACATCAACGCGACACAGATCCGGCGCGACCTCTCGACGTTCGGGAAGTTCGGCAAGCGTGGCGTCGGCTACTCCATCGAGGGTCTGCTCGACGTGATCCGCAAGATTCTCCGCACGCAGGGCCAGCACAACGTCGCGCTCGTCGGGGCCGGGCGGCTCGGCCAGGCGATCGCATCGTCGTCGATCTTCGATGAGCACGGGATCAGCATCGCCGCGGTCGTCGACACCGATGCGGGGAAGGTCGGGCAGCCGATCGGCCGCGTCTCGGTCGAGCCCTACGAGCGGCTCGGCGACCTCGTGCGCGAGCACAACGTCGTCGTCGGCGTCCTCGCGGTGCCGGCGGATTCGGCGCAGCGGGCGGCCGACGATCTCGTCGCCGCCGGCGTGAAGATCGTCTTCAACTACTCCGAGGCGCTGCTCGAGACGCCGCCCGACGTGACCGTGTACACGTCGAACCCCGCGGTCGAGCTGCTGTACGCGCTCTATTTCCATCTGACGTAGCGCTTGACGACATGTCGTCGCACGACATATAGTGCGGGCATGGAGATTCGGCGCTCGACGTACTTCGTCCTCGCGGCGCTGCTCGACGGGCCGCTCCACGGCTACGCGATCATCGGTCGTGCCGCGGATCTCTCGGGCGGAGAAGTGCGGCTCAGCACGGGGACGCTTTTCGGAGCGCTCGACCGGCTCGTCGAGTCCGGACTCGTCGAGGCGGGGGAGGAGGAGAAGGTCGAGGGTCGCGTCCGGCGCTCGTACACGTTGACGCAGGACGGCCACGCTGCGCTCTCCGCCGAAGCGGCGCGCATGCGGCGCGCGGCGCGGGTGGTGGAGGCGAGAGTCGCAAGGGCGGCGACGTGATGCGCCGAGTGCTTCGGCTCGCGTGCTGCGCCTTCCCGAGCGGCCATCGCGCACGGCAGAGCGACGAGGTGGTCGATACGGCATTGCTCGCGGTTGACGGCTCGGCGTGGCGCGGGGCTCGCGAAGCGCTGTCGCTCGTCGCCGCCGGGATGGAGCAACGGTTGCGCGCCGAGTGTCACCGGTCAGTCCGCGACGGTTTCACGCCGCTCGCGGTCGTACTCGCAGTGGTCAACCTCGCGGTAGCCCTGTCCGGGGTCCTATTGGCGGCCGATCGACTGCCGCTCTACAACAACGCTGGCCGCCCGCCGAATTACCCATTCGTCGTCGACTGGTGGTGGATTGCGTTCACGGCTGCGGCCGCCGCGATCGTCCTCGGTCTGGTGCTTGGCAATCGCCGCCTCGCGGTCGCTGCGGGGATAGCGAACCTCGCCCTCGTCGGCTACGACGCACTTTTCCTCGTGAACGGGACGGACTGGTTCAGCGGTCATCTGGCGGTCTTTACGTACGGTCAGCCGCTTGCCTTCCCCGTCGGTAGGCATTGGCTTCCGGCGGCGATCGTGCTGGCTCTCGCCACTGCTGCGGCGCCTCTGCGCCGGCTGCCGCTCACGAACTTCCCGCTGACGCTCGTTGCCACCGTGCCGCTGGTTGTGCTGGCGCGGGAGATCCCGGGCAGTTTCTTCTTCCTGCTCTGTCCGCTGGCAGCGATCGTCGCGCTTGCGATCGCATTCGGCGGCGTCGCGCCGAGGCTCGCGGTGCTTGCGGTCGGCGGCGTCCTTGGGGCCCTTCCGAGTGAGGTCGTGTACCTGGCGCACGGGTCTATCCACCGCGATCCCTTCGTGACGTGGGCCGTCGCCGCCGTCCTTGCTCTCGGTCTCCTTCTGCCGCTCGCGCAGCTGGCTCGCCGCCGCCTGACATAGCGTCCGCCTCGTGCGCGTCCTTCTCTGGCACGGGTACTTGCTTGCGGGTACCGGGTCGAACGTCTACACCCGGTCGATCGCGCGCGAGTGGAGTGAGGCCGGGCACGACGTCACGGTCGTCTGTCAGGAGCGGCATCCCGAGCGGTTCGACCTCGGCGGCGCGCGCGTCGTCGTCCCCGATCTGCCCGGCGGGCTCCTCCCTGTGTTCGTCCTCGACGAGTACGAAGGGCTCGAGGCGCGGCTGCTCACGGACTTCACGGAGGAGGAGCGGGCCGCGTACGTCGAGGCGAACGCCGCGGCACTGCGCGAGCTCGGGCCGGCGGATCTCGTCTTCGCGAACCATGTCCTGCTCGGCGCGCCGGTCGGCGCCGCGAGCGGGATTCCGTACCGCGTGAAGGCGCACGGCTCCGAGCTCGAGTACGCCATGCGCGGCCGTCCGGACCTCGCGCGCTGGGGCGCCGAGACGCTCGCCGGGGCGGACGTCGTCTACGCCGGCTCCGAGCACATCCGCGCAGTGCTCGACGACGTGTGCGGTCACACCGATCGCGTCGAGATCGTCCCGCCGGGCGTCGACGTCGAGGAGTTCCGCCCGGAGCCGCGCGACGAGGCGCTCGCCGCGCTGGTGCGTGAGGCGCGGGACGTGCCGGTGAGCTTCGAGGACTTCTTCGCGGAGGATGCGCCCACCGTCCTCTACTTCGGGAAGCTCATCGAGAACAAGGGCGTCCAGGTGCTGCTCGAGGCGCTCGACGGGCTCGACGCGCGCGCGGTCGTCGTCGGCTTCGGCGACTACCGCGCCGAGCTCGAGAGTCTCGCGCCGCCGGGGACGCTCTTCACCGGCCAGCTCGAGCACCGGCATCTGCGGCACCTCCTGCCGCTCTGCGATGTCGCGGTCGTGCCGTCGATCTTCCCCGAGGCGTTCGGGATGGTCGCGGCGGAAGCTGCAGCGGCGGGCGTGCTGCCGGTCGTCTCCGCGCACTCGGGCCTCGCCGAGGTCGCAGCGGGGCTCGGGGCCAAGGTCGGGGCGGAGACGGCCGAGTTGCTGAGCTTTCCCGCCGGCGATGCCGACGCGCTGCGCGTCCGTCTCGCGGCGATCCTCGCCCTGCCGCCGGAGCGGCGCGCCGAGCTCGGCCTCGCCGCGCGCCGGGTCGTGGAGGAGCGGTGGAGCTGGCGCGTCGTCGCCAAACGTCTCCTCGCCTGACCCGCACGGACCCGTCCCGACCGGACGCGTCCGGGGTCAGACCCCACCATGTCTCGAACGGACACGAGGTCGCATGGTTAAGCCCTGCGGTGTCCAAGTCAGACATGTCCGGTACCTGCTACCGGACATGTCTGAAGCAGACGTGTTCCTTGTCTACGCCCTTCCGCTCTGATACTTGCGACACGCGGGGTCGGAGCGGCTTGGGCGTGTCCCTTTCGGCCACGGCCGGTAGCAGCTACCGGCCTAGGCGCTTTGAGACGTGTCCGGCGGTTGCCTCGATTTGCGCGAGTAGGCTTTTCGCGTGGGCGACGAGCAGAAGCTCGGGTACGAGGAGATGCTCGCGCAGTCGCGCGCGGCGTTCGAATCCGTGCCCGATTTCACCCTCGCGGTCGAGGAGGAATTCGCGCTCCTCGATCCCGAGACGCTCGAGCTCACGAACCGCTTCGAGGAGCTGCAGGCCGCCGCGCCCGGCACCGAGCTCGACGGGCATCTCGTCGGCGAGCTCATCGCCTCGGAAGTCGAGATCCGCACCGGGCGTTGCGAAACGTTCGCCGAGGCGGCAGTGCTGCTCGGCGAGCGCCGCGAGCAGCTCCGTGCCCTCGCCGACGCGCTTGGGATCGGCCTCTCCGCAGCGGGAACCCACCCGTGGAGCCCGTGGCAGGAGCAGCGGATCATCGACACGCCGCACTACCGCCGCAACGACGAGCTCCTGCGCTACGTCGTCTGGCGCAACAACACGTTCGGCCTCCACGTCCACGTCGGCGTCAACGGCGCCGACCGCGCGATCAAGGTCTGCTCGGCGCTACGCGCCTACCTCCCGGAGCTGCTCGCCCTCTCGGCGAGCTCGCCGTTCGTCGAGGGGGTCAACAGCGGGCTCCACTCGGCGCGCACGCAGATCTTCACGCGGATGTTCCCACGCTGCGGCGTCCCCGACGCGTTCGGCAGCTGGGACGAGTGGGAGCGCTACGTCCGCTTCCTCTACGAGACGGGCTCGATCACCGAGCACACGCAGATCTGGTGGAGCGTGCGGCCGCACCTCATGTTCCCGACCGTGGAGATCCGGATCTGTGACGCGCAGCCCGACATCGCGGAGTCGCGCGCACTCGCCGCGCTCGTGTACTCGCTCACCGCTCGCATCGCGCGGGCCATCGACGACGGCGAGGCGCTGCCCGACCTCCCGCATCGCCTGATCGAGGAGAACCTCTGGCGCGCCATCCGCTACGGCCTGTCCGGCGAGTTGCTCGACTTCGACCGGGGTGTTCCGGTGCCGGCGCGCGCGCGTCTCGAGCAGCTCGTCGAGTGGGTGCGCCCGGTTGCGGAGGAGCTCGGCGCGGCCGACTTCCTCGCGATCCCCGAGCGAAACGCTGCGGAACGGCAGATTGCCCGCCACGAGGAAGGTGCTTCTATGCGGGGAATCTTTGAGGATCTGATACAAACAGGCCGCGCCGAGCAGTCTCGGCGCTGACTTTGTAACGACGTCGTCGTAACGCCTCGGAGGGAGCCTCGATGAGTTGGTTCATGCATCACGCCGTGCTGTTCGCGCTGCTGTGCGCGGGCGCGGCAGTCGTCTACGGCATCGGCCTGACCATCTGGCTGCTGCGGCAGCCGGCCGGGAACGAGCGGATGCAGGAGATCTCGCGCGCCGTGCAGGAAGGCGCAGCCGCGTACCTGAAACGCCAGTACATGACGATCGCGGTCGTCGCGATCGCCCCCTTCCTGCTGCTCGGCTTCTACCGCTCGCTCGGGTGGGGAACGGCGATCGGCTTCCTCGTCGGCGCCGTTCTGTCGGCGGCCGCGGGCTTCATCGGCATGAACGTCGCCGTGCGCTCGAACTCTCGCACCGCGGAGGCGGCGCGCGGCGGGCTGCCGCCGGCGCTCAACGTTGCGTTCCGCGCGGGCTCGGTCACCGGTCTCCTCGTCGTGGGCCTCGGCCTGTTCGGCGTCGCCGGTTACTACTGGATCCTCACCGCCGGTTTCAACGACTCGCCGGAGCGGGCGATCCACGCTCTCGTCGGCCTCGCTTTCGGCGGCTCGCTCATCTCCGTCTTCGCCCGGCTCGGCGGCGGCATCTACACGAAGGCCGCCGACGTCGGCGCCGACCTCGTCGGCAAGATCGAAGCCGGGATTCCGGAGGACGATCCGCGCAACCCGGCAGTGATCGCGGACAACGTCGGCGACAACGTCGGCGACTGCGCCGGCATGGCGGCCGACCTGTTCGAGACGTACGCCGTGACTGCGGTCGCCGTGATGCTGCTCGGCGTCACCACGGCTTCGGCGGCGGGCAAGAGCCTCTGGCTCCTGCCGCTCGCGATCGGCGCGGTCTCGATCATCGCCTCGATCATCGGCGTCCAGTTCGCGCGCGTCCGCGAGGGCGGGAACGTCATGAACGCGCTCTACCGCGCGGTCCTCGTCGCGACGCTGATCTCCGCGGTGATCTTCATCCCGGTGATCAAGGCCTTCGCCGGGTCGCCTTCGCCATTAGCGCCACCCCCGACCTACTCGTTCGGCGAGCTCTACGGCTCGGCGTTGATTGGCCTTGCGATCACGGCGCTCCTCGTCGGGATCACGGAGTTCTACACCGGCACGCGCTGGAATCCCGTCAAGTCGATCGCGAAGGCCTCCCAGACCGGGCACGCGACGAACATCATCGAAGGCCTCGCCGTCGGGATGCAGGCGACGGCTCTGCCGGTGATCGTCATCGCGGCGGGGATCCTCGTCGCCAACCACTTCGCCGGCCTGTTCGGGATCGGCGTCGCCGTCATGGCGCAGCTCTCCATGACCGGCCTCATCGTCGCGCTCGACGCGTACGGCCCTGTGACCGACAACGCGGGCGGCATCGCCGAGATGGCTGACCTCCCGCCGGAGGTTCGCGCGATCACCGATCCGCTCGACGCGGTCGGGAACACGACGAAGGCAGTGACGAAGGGTTACGCGATCGGCTCGGCTGCGCTCGCCGCCCTCGTCCTCTTCGGCTCGTATTCCGACGGCCTGCACACGCAGGCGAAGCTCGGCTCCGTGCTCTCCAGCGTCACGTTCCAGCTCAACGACCCCTGGGTCATCGCCGGTCTCTTGATCGGCGGTCTCATGCCGTTCCTCTTCGCCTCGCTCGCGATGCAGGCGGTCGGTCGCGTCGGCGGCGAGGTCGTCGAGGAGGTGCGCCGCCAGTTCCGCGAGCACCCGGGGATCATGGAGGGCACCGAGCGGCCGGAGTACGGCCCGGCGATCGACATCGTCACGAAGTCGGCGATTCGCAGCATGATGCTGCCGGCCCTCGTGCCGATCGCCTTCCCGATCATCGTCGGGATCATCAATGCGCAGATGCTCGGCGGTCTCCTGATCGGGACGATCGTGACCGGTCTCTTCCTCGCGATCGCGATGACGGCGGGGGGTGGCGCGTGGGACAACGCGAAGAAGCTCATCGAGGACGGCCTCTACGGCGGCAAGGGCTCCGACGCCCACGCGGCCGCGGTTACCGGTGACACCGTCGGCGATCCGTACAAGGACACCGCCGGTCCGGCGATCAACCCCATGATCAAGATCACGAACATCGTCGCGATCCTGATCATTCCGCTCATCATCTCGATCCACGGTTAGGACACAGCGGCCAGGAGTACCGTTCTCGTCCGTGAGGGCGAGAGCGGAGCTCCTGGTCGGAATCCTCGCGAGCGCGGGCGCGGTCGTGCTCGTCAGCGCGGTCGTCGAGCTCCTGAAGGGGCACGTCCCGGTCGTCAGTCTCGGCGCGCTGTACGTCCTCGCGGTTCTCCCGGTCGCGGTCGTCTGGGGGACGGGACTCGCGGCCGCGGTCGCGGTGGCGAGCATGCTCGTCTTCAACTGGTTCTTCCTGCCGCCGTTCCACACGTTCCAGCTGAAGGACGGCACGAACTGGCTCGCCCTCGTCGTGTACCTCGCGATCGCGTTCACGGTGAGCGCTCTCGCGGCGCGGGCGCGCGCGCGACGGGAGGACGCAGAGCAGCGGCGCGCCGAGGCGCACGCCCTGGCGGAGGCGGCGCTCGACCTGCTGCGCGGGCGGACGCTCGACGAGGAGCTCGGCCGTCTCGCATCGCTCGCCGCCGACGTGCTCGGCGTCGATGCCGCGCGCCTCGAGCTCGGCGAGCGCCCTGCCGGCGACGGTGAGCGGGCGCTGCCCGTCCAGGTCGGCCTTCGCGCCGTTGCAACGCTGTTTGTCGACGAGGAGGCGATCGTCGACGACGCGGTGCGCGAGCGGTTCCTTCCCTCTCTCGCGGCGCTGCTCGCGGTCGCGGTCGAGCGGAGTCACCTCGAGTCCGAAGCGCTCGAAGCCGAGGCGCTGCGCCGTAGCGACGCGCTCAAGACTGCGCTTCTCCGCGCGGTCTCGCACGATCTCCGCTCGCCGCTCACCGCGATCCTTGCGTCCGCGGAGGCGCTCGCGAGCCCCGGCCTCGTGCTCGAGGACAGCGACCGGCTCGGGCTCGCCGAGGGGATTCGCGACGAGGCGACGCGGCTCGACCGCGTCGTCGCGCAGCTCCTCGACCTCTCGCGACTCGAGGCCGGCGATGCCGCACCGCATCGCGAGCTCTGGCACGTCGACGAGCTCGTCGGCCAGGCACTCGCCGGTCTCGGCGACACGGCGGAGCGCGTGCGGCTCGAGATCGCTCCCGAGGAGCCGCCGGTCGAGGTGGACGCGGCGCAGGTCGAGCGCGTGCTCGCGAACGTGCTCGAGAACGCGCTCCGCTACTCGCCGAGCGGATCTGGCGTCATCGTCCGCGCCGAGCACGGCGCCACCGAGCTCCGACTCCACGTCGTCGACCGTGGGCCGGGTCTGCCTTCGGAGGAACGCGACGCGCTCTTCAAGCCGTTCCGGCGTGGCGAGACGGGCCGCGGCTCAGGGCTCGGCCTCGCGATCGCACGCGGCTTCGCCGAGGCGAACGGCGGACGGCTCTGGGCGCAGGACGATCCGGGCGGCGGGCACATCGTGCTGTCGCTGCCGCTGGCCGAGCGGCCGACACCGGTGCGCGTATGAGCGCCCGCGTCCTCGTCGTGGACGACGAGCCGCAGATCCTCCGCGCCCTGCGGACGAGCCTGCGCGGCGCCGGCTACGAGGTCGAGACCGCGGAGACCGCCGAGCAGGCGCTGACGCTGCTCGCCGCCAACCCGCCCGACGCGGTCGTCCTCGACCTCGTGCTGCCGGACGCGAGCGGCATCGAGGTCTGCCGCGAGCTGCGGACATGGAGCAGCGCTCCCGTGATCGTCCTCTCTGTCGTCGGCGACGAGACGGAGAAGGTCGCGGCGCTCGACGCGGGCGCGGACGACTACGTGACGAAGCCGTTCGGCATCGAGGAGCTGCTCGCACGGCTGCGTGCCGCGCTGCGGCGGGTCGACGCGCCCGCGGAGCCGGTCGTCGTGATCGGCGAGCTGAGGATCGACCTCGAGAAGCGCGCGGTCTCGGTCGGCGGCAAGCCGGTGCAGCTGACGCCGCACGAGTTCTCCCTGCTGCGCGTGCTCGCGCGCAACCCGGGCAAGCTCCTCACGCACACGATGCTGCTGCGCGAGGTGTGGGGAAGGGGATACGGCGAGGAGTCGCACTACCTCCACGTCTACGTCTCGCAGCTGCGCCGGAAGCTCGAGCCGGATCCTGCCCGCCCGCGCTACATCCTCACGGAGCCCGGAGCGGGGTATCGGCTGGCCGAGCCGGTCTTGAGCACTTCCTGAGGCGAGCAGCCGAATCCTGACCTCGTGCTGATCCGGGCGGTCCTACCGTCTAGGCATGGCGTCTCATGCCCACCGCTTCGGCTTGCTCGAGCTGCCGCGTCCTGGACGCGCCGCGTTGCCGCTCCTCGCGCTCGCGCTCGCGGCTCTCGTCCTCGAGGCCGATCCGGCGCTGCGGCTGGCCGGCGCTGCAGCGGCCGGCTGCTTCGCCGTCGCAGCCGGTGTGCGAATCGCATACGCGAGAGTCGCGCTCGGGCGGATCCGGCGCTCGGCCGACCGGCTGATCCTCGCGGACGCGCCCGGCCAGGAGGCGTCGGAGATCGTCCGCTGGCGCAGCCACGAGCTCGTCGCCCCTGCATCGCGCCGTGCGCTCGCGCGAGAGCTGGCGCAGACCCTGCGACACCTCGACCGGGATGCCATGCCGTCGGCGTCGCCTCTGCGCAGGATCGCCGCCCGCCGCCACGAGGATCTCTTGGAGCGCCTCGAGGAGCGGATGCTCGACGACCGGCCGGTCACCGCCCGCGGGATGCTCCTGCTCCAACGGCTCCTGCGCGAGCCGGGCAGCCCTCTCTACGACGCAGCGAGCGAGCGTGAGCTCGCCCGCGCGATCGCCGCGGCCGTCGCGGAGCTCGAGGCATGACCGTCACCGAGGAGGCCGCGCTCGAGCCGAAGCGCCTCCGCCGCGTCCTCGTCGGGAAGCCGATGCGGACGGGGCAGATGAACGAGACGCTCCTCCCGAAGTGGCTCGCGCTCCCGATCTTCGCGTCCGACCCGCTCTCGTCGGTCGCGTACGCGACGGAGTCGGCGCTGGTCGTCCTCATCGCGGTCTCCGCGTCGTCGGCCCATCTCGTCTTCCCGATCTCGATCGGGATCGCGTTCCTGCTCGGCATCGTCGTCCTCTCGTACCGTCAGACCGTCCGCGTCTACGAGACGAGCGGCGGCGCGTACGTCGTCGCCCGGGAGAACCTCGGGACGACGCCGAGCCTCGTCGCCGCGGCGGCGCTCCTCACCGACTACGTCCTGACGGTCGCCGTCTCGATCTCCGCCGGGATCTTCGCGATCACGTCGTTCGTGCCTTCGCTGCAGGGGGACAAGGTCGAGCTCTCGCTTCTCTGCCTCCTCGTCATCGTCCTCGCGAACCTTCGCGGCGTGCGCGAGTCGGGACTGCTGTTCGCGCTGCCGACGTACGCGTTCGTCACCTCGATCGTCGTGCTCGTCGGGGTCGGTCTCGTGCAGGACGTCACCGGCCACCTGCACCGCGCCGTCGTGCCGCATCCCTTGCCTGCCGGCCTCGGGGCGGTCGGGGTGTTCGTCCTCCTCCGTGCGTTCTCGTCCGGCTCGACGGCTTTGACCGGCGTGGAGGCGATCGCGAACGGCGTCAACGCCTTCCGGCATCCGCAGGGGAAGAACGCCGCGAAGACGCTTGCCGTCCTCGGCGGCCTCGCGATCGCGATGTTCCTCGGCGTCTCGTTCCTCGCCGTGCACGTCCACGCGCTGCCGAGCTCGACCGACTCCGTCGTCTCGCAAGTCGCGCGAGCGGTGTTCCAGCCGGGCACGTTCGGCGGGTTCATGTACTACGCGGTGCAGGGGACGACGCTCCTCGTCCTCGTGCTCGCCGCGAACACGTCGTTCCAGGGCTTTCCGCGGCTCTCGGCGCTGCTCGCCCGTGACCGCTTCGCGCCGCGGCAGTTCTCGAACCTCGGCGACCGCCTCGTCTTCTCGAACGGGATGCTCGTGCTCGCCGCAGCGGCGACGGCGCTGCTCGTCATCTACAAGGCGAACACCAACAGCCTCATCCACCTCTACGTGATCGGCGTTTTCACGGCGTTCACGCTCTCGCAGGCGGGGATGGTGCGTTACTGGCTGCGCGTCCGCGGCTCGGGCTGGCAGAGGAAGCTGGCCGTCAACATGGTCGGCGCGTCGGCGACCGGGCTCGTGACGGTGATCGTCGTGTGGACGAAGTTCGCGGAGGGCGCGTGGCTCGTGACCGTGGCGATCCCCGTCCTCGTCGTGGCGATGCTCGGCGTGCGGCGGCACTACGACCGGGTCGCGCGGCGGCTCCGCGCCGGTGCGGCAGCGGTCGCCGCGGCGCCGGCGGCGCGGAACCGCACGCTCCTCGTCGTCGAGTCCCTCGACGAGGCGACGGAGCGCGGCCTCGCGCTCGCGCGCCACATCTCGCCGGACGGGCTTCGCGCGATCCACGTCCCGCGCCACGGCACCGATTCGGGGATCGGCCCGCGGTGGTTCCACTTCTCGGGCGGAACGCCGCTTCTCGAGAAGCTCGACCGTCGCGGCGGCGCGGTCGAGACGGTTCTCGACCAGGTGTGGAGGTTGCCGCGCGGCGAGTCCGACTTCGTGACCGTCGTGATCCCCGAGCAGTTCCGGCGCCGCTCGCTCATCGAGCAGGCGCGGCATCCGTTCGAGTTCGCGCTGAAGCTGCGGCTGCTGACCGAGGCGAGCGTCGTCGTCCTCGACGTGCCCACCGTGGACGAGGCGCCGCCGGCCGAGCGCGCGCTCGCCGTGCGGATCTTCGTCTCCGGCGCCAACGCCGCCTCGATGCGCGCCGTCAACTGGGCGCAGGCGGTCGCGGTCCCCAACACGAAGGCCGTCAACTTCGCCTTCGACGAAACGGAGGCCGCCGCGATTCGCCGCGAGTGGAAGGCCGAGAGCGCGGGCGTGCGGCTCGAAGTGCTCGCCGCCCCGTACCGAGACATCGGCGACCCGATGCTCGCCTACCTCCGCGAGCTCACGGCGGAGGGGGACGACGTGCTCGTCGTTCTGCCGGAGCTCATCCTCCGCGGCTGGCGCCGGCTCCTCCACAACCAGCGCGCGCTCTACGTCAAGCGCCTCCTCCTGCTTGAGCCGCACGTCCTCCTCGCTTCGGTTCCCTATCCGCTCGTTCGATGAGGCTGCCCGACGTTCGCGTTCTGCACTATCGAGCGCGGCGGCTGGCGCGTCGGGCCGGTTCGATCGCCTACCGGACGATCGTCGTGCCGCTACTGGAGCGGGAGGAGACGGAGCATGCGCTCGACCTCGCGTGCAGGCTCGCCGCAGACCGCCGCGCGCGGGTCGTCCTCGTCGCGCCGCTCGAGGTCGACCGGGAGCTGCCGCTCGACGCGAGCTTCGACGGCGAGCTGCGTGCGCTGCGCGACCGGCTCGAGTCGGCCGTGGCGGTCGCGTCGTCGTACGGCGTCGGCGTGCGGCGCGAGATCGTCCGCACGCGCTCCGGGCTGTTCGGCGAGGAGGTCGCACGCATCGTCGCGGAGCGCCGCGCGGAGCTCGTCGTCGTCGGCGCGCCGGTCGAGTCGAGGCGCGGCTTCAAGCGCGCGTTCCCTCGCGAAGTCCTGCTCCTCCTGCGCGCAGTGCCGTGCCGCGTGATGATCGCGACCGGTCCGGTCGCCGGAGCCGGGACTAGTGGTCGGCTCGGCGCCGGGTCGACCACTACAGTCCCGCCGTGGCTAGACGGAGACGGCAGGCACACGAGCTCGAGCGGGTTCTCGGAGCGAACGCGCTCTTCGCCACCGCGTACGGCAACGTCGGCTCGTCGATCTACTACGCCCTCGGCGTAACTGCGTTCTTCGCGCTCGGCCTGACGCCGATCGTCTTCGTCATCGCGGGCCTGTTCTTCGCGGCGACCGCCGCGACGTACGCGGAGGGAACGGTCAGCTTCCCCGAGGCAGGCGGTTCGTCGAGCTTCGCGCGCCACGCCTACAACGAGCTCGTCTCGTTCGGGGCGGCGTGGGCGCAGATGCTCAACTACATCATCACGATCGCCATCTCGGCGTTCTTCGTGCCGCACTACCTCTCGATCTTCTGGGCGCCGTTGCGGACGAACCCGTGGGACATCATCGGCGGCGCCGCCGTCATCGTCGTCCTCGTCGCCCTCAACATCGTCGGCATCCAGGAGTCGGCGAAGATCAACATCAGCCTGGCGGCGATCGACTTCGCGACCCAGGTGCTGCTCGTCCTCCTCGGGTTCGCTCTCGTCTTGAGCCCGCACACGCTCGTCCACAACGTCCACTTCGGAACGGCGCCGACGTGGAGCCACTTCCTGCTCGCGATCCCGATCGCGATGATCGCGTACACGGGGATCGAGACCGTCTCCAACCTGTCGGAGGAAGCGCGCGACCCCGTGCGCACGGTCCCGCGCTCGATCCTCATGGTCGCCATCGCGGTCTTCGCCATCTACTTCACGCTGCCGCTGGTCGCCCTCTCGGCCATGCCCGTGCGCCACGGAGTGACGGTGCTCGGGACGACGTTCGCCGCCGACCCGGTGCTCGGCGTCGTCGAGCACCTCGGCATCGGCGGAGCCCTTCTTTCGGTGCTCAAGATCTACGTCGGGCTGCTTGCGGCCACGATCCTCTTTATCGCGACGAACGCGGGCGTGATCGGGGCCTCGCGCATCACGTACGCGATGGCGGGCTACCGCCAGCTGCCGACGATCTTCCGGCGCCTGCACCCGAAGTTCAAGACGCCGTGGATCGCGCTCGTGGTGTTCGCCGGCTTCATCTCGATCCTCGTCCTGCTTCCCGGGAAGACGAACTTCCTCGGGACGATGTACTCGTTCGGCGCGATGCTCTCGTTCACGATCGCGCACGCGTCGGTGATCCAGCTCCGGCGGAAGCAGGCGGGCGGCGACATCCCGTGGCGGGCGAGGCCGAACTTCCGCTGGCGCGGAGTCGACTGGCCGCTCTTCGCGGTGATCGGCGTCCTCGGGACGGGGCTGTCGTGGGTCGACGTCGTGATCCAGTACCCGAGCACCCGGTACGCCGGCCTCGGCTGGCTGGGATTCGGCTTCGTGGTCTACGTCATCTATCGGCGTCAGATCCTCAAGGTGCCGCTGCGCGAGACGATGCGCGCGCCGGTCGAGTACGGCCGCGCCGCCGCGCTCGAGTTCCGCACCATCCTCGTCCCCATCGCGCCCGGCTATCCGTCGGACGAGGCGATGGACTTCGCGTGCCGCCTCGCTGCCGAGCGGCGTGCCTCGATCGTCGCCGTCACCGCCATCCAGATTCCGCTCGACCTGCCGCTCGACACGCTCCTGCCCCAGGAGGTGGAGGAGGCGAACGCGCAGCTCGACGAGGCACGCGCGATCGGCGAGTCGTACGGCGTGCGCGTCACGGGCCGCATCGCGCGTACGCGCAACATCGGCCGTGCGATCGTCGACGAGGCGATCCGTCGCGGCTCCGAGGTGATCGTCATGGCCGGACCGCGTCGCGTGCAGCTCCAGCGCGGGCGTCGGCAGATCTTCGGCGACTCGGTCGACTTCGTCCTCCGGCACGCGCCGTGCCGCGTGATGGTCGCGACGGCGGGCGAGAAGGCCGCGTGAGCGGCTTAGGCTTCTACCGGCGCTCGACCGTCGTCTTCGGACTGCTCTCGATCGCAGTCGGGCTCGCGCTCCTGGTCGAAACCGGCGCGCAGGGCGGCGGCTCGGTCGGCTACGCACTCGGCGTGCTCTTCCTCGCGCTCGGGATCGGCCGCCTGTACCTCGTGCGCCGTCGCTAACTGAGGCTAGCCTCCGCGCATGGCTAGGAAGCTCCCGCGGCTCCAACGGGTGCTCGACGCGCCGGCGCTCGCATCCGTCGCGTACGGCGAGGTCGCCTCCTCGCTCTACTTCGCGCTCGGAATCGTCGCTCTGCACGCGCTCGGGATGACACCGGTCGTGCTCGCGTTCGTCGGGCTCCTCTTCCTCGTCGTCACCGCGTCGTATGCGGAGGGGACGGCCTCGATCCCCGGAACCGGCGGTGCCGCCGCGTTCGTGCGCGTCGCGTTCAACGACTTCGCCGGCTTCCTCACCGGCTGGGCGCTCTTCCTCGACTACCTCATCGTCATCGCGCTCTCGGCGCTCTTCGCGCCGCACTACCTCGGGCTGGCGCTCGGGATCCACTCGATCGCGCGCCATCCGGGGGACGTGATCGTCGCGTGCGGAGTGATCGGCGTGATCGCGGTCTCACGCCTCGTCTCCCGCACGAAGCTGTACGCGATCGGCCTCGTCGTGCCGCTCCTCGATCTCGTCACGCAGATCCTTCTCGTCGTCCTCGGCTTCGCGTTCCTCTTCTCGCCGCACGCGCTCGGGCACGGGCTCAACCTCGGGACGCACCCGTCATGGCACGAGCTCGCTTTCGCCGTTCCGCTCGCACTGCTCGCGTACACCGGTCTCGAGACCGTCGCGAACCTCGCGGAGGAGACCCGCGAGCCGGGTCGCGACCTGCCGCGCAGCCTCTTCTCGGCGATCGGCGCCGTCGTGCTCGTCACGGTCCTCATCGCGCTCGTCGGGCTTTCGGCGTTCCCCGCCCACCACGGGACGACCGTGCTCGGAACGAGGTGGCAGCGCGCGCCGCTGATGGGGATCGTCTACGCGCTCGGGCCTCACCTCGGCTACATCATCGAGCACGTCCTGCGTGTCTACGTAGGCCTGACCGGAGCCCTCATCCTCGTCACCGCAGCGATCACGTCGAACTCGGGTTTCGGGCGTCTCGCGCACTCGCTCGGCGAGCACGGCCAGCTGCCGCGTGCGTTCGCCCGCCTGAGCCGTCGCAGCATGCACTCGCCGGCGGCAGTCCTGTCGGCGGCCGGGATCTCGATGGCGCTCCTCGTCGCAACGGCGTTCACCACGAATCCCGTCACCTTCCTCGCGAGCCTCTTCAGCTTCGGAGTCCTCGTCGCGTTCACCGCGGCGCAGCTCGCGGTCGTGAAGCTCCGGTTCAGCATGCCGGACGTCGAGCGCCCGTATCGCGTGCCGCTCAGTGTGCGGATCAAGGGCGGAGACGTCCCGATCCCGACACTTCTCGGGATCGCGGCGACGATGGCGGTCTTCGTTGCCGCGATGGCGACGCACATCGGCGCCCGCTACGCCGGCCCGGCGTGGCTGCTCGTCGGCCTGGTCGTCTATCTCCTCGTTCGCCGGCGCAGCGGCACCGGGTTGCTCGAGCACGTCGAGGCGACGACCGAGCGCGAGCTGCCCGAGGCGGCGTTCTCGAAGATCCTCGTGCCGATGAAGCTCGGCGAGATCGGGGAGGAGATGGTCGCCACCGCTATCAAGCTCGCGCAGGAGCGCGCCGCGAGCGTCGTCGCGATCCACGTCATCCGCGTCCCCCTCGACGTGCCGCTCGATGCCGACCTGCCCGAGGAGGAGGAGCGCGCGAAAGCTTCCCTCGCCGAGGCGGCCGAGCTCGGCGCCGACCTCGGCGTCGAAGTCGAGGGTCGTGCGATCCGGGCGCGATCGATCGGCGAAGCGATCGTCCACGCCGCGGAAGAGACCGGCGCCGATCTCATCCTCCTCGGCTCGTCGCCCCGCTGGCGCCGCCAGTCCCGCTTCTTCTCGCCGACGGTCGACTACGTCCTGCGGAAAGCGCCTGCGGAGGTCCTCGTCGTCGCCTTTCCCCAGGGCGTGCTCGAAGACGCGTAGAAAGCTACGCTCCGCGAGTGCTGAAGGCCCTCGTCATAGGTTGCGGACGCGTTGGCGCGTCGGTTGCGCTCGAGCTCCAGCGAGAGGGTTGGGACGTGACCGTGGTGGACGAGAACGAGGATGCGCTCTCGCGTCTCGGTGACGGCTGGCCCGGCACGTTCATCGTCGGGCATGGCATGGACGCCGACCTCCTGCGCGACTCGGGCATCGAGGACGCTGACGCCGTAGTCGTTGCGACGGACGGCGACAACACCAACATCATCATCGGCCAGGTCGCGCAAAAGCGGTTCGACGTCCGCTGCGTCGTCGTCCGCGTTCTCGACCCGGCGCGTGCGAAGTTCTACTCCGGGCGCGGCCTCGACGTCGTTTGCCCGACCAGCGTCTCAATCGACCGACTGATGGAAGCCGCCCGCACGTGCGCACTCGCCCCAGTAGCGGCGGAGAGCGAGTAGTGCGCCACCCGGTGATAGTCAGGGCACGCCTGGCGGCTGCAAGCCGGCGCGATGGTGCGTCCTCAGTCGCCTCGATAGCTGTGGCCATCGAGGCTCCCTGCGTCCTTCCCTCGCTTGTCTTTCGCTCGCCAGGCGCGCGTGCCTACCACCGGGCGGCGCACTGATGTACGTCATCATCGCGGGCGGCGGCAAGGTCGGCGCGAACGTCGCGCGCTCCCTCCTCGATCTCGGTCACGAGGTGACGCTCATCGAGCAGCGCCGCGACCGCTACGAAGCGCTCGAGGACGAGTTTGAGCACCAGGTGCAGCGCGGCGACGCGACCGAGCTCTATGTGCTCGAGCGCGCCGGCATCGCACGGCCGCCGGACATCATCCTCGCGCTCACCGGCGACGACGAGGACAACATGATCATCGGCCAGATCGCGCGGGAGAAGTACGGCGTCCCCAAGGTCATCGCCCGCGTCAACGACCCGCGCAATCAGGCGCACTTCGACCTCCTCGGCATCTCGCCGACCGTGTGCGCGACGTCGAACATCATGGCCCTCGTTCAGCACGAGGTGCCGGAGCACGACATGATCCACCTCCTCGAGCTGCGCCGCGAGAACCTCGAGATCGTCGAGGTGCAGATCGACGGGGACTCGCCGTCCGTCGGCAAGAGCGTCGAAGCGCTCGCCTTTCCCGAGGGCTCGCGGCTCATCTCCGTCATGCGCGGCGGCCGGGCCGAGATCGCCGTCGGCTCGACCGTGCTCGAGGCGGGCGACCAGGTTCTCGCCATCCTCGAGCCGGGCAAGGAGGACGAGCTTCGCCGCATCCTTCTTCGTCGCTAGTCGTCTCGGTCGTCCTCGCGGCGGTCATCGCCGCGGGCTGCGCCGGCAGTGGCGCCGCGGGCGTCCGGTCGTCCGCGAGCGCCGACTGGACGCGCTTCGGCTACGACGCGAGCCGCTCGAGCGACGATCCGAACGCGACCGGGATCACGGCGGCGAACGTCGCCTCGCTCGTCCGGCATCAGGTGCACCTGCCGGGCACTGTCGACGCGTCGGCGATCTATCTGAAGGGAGTCAGCGTGGGCGGCGCGACGCACGACACGCTCTTCGTCACGACGACGTACGGGATCACGCTCGCGATCGACGCGCACAGCGATTCGATCCTCTGGCACTGGAAGCCGCCGACTTACTCGTCGTTCGCCGGCAGCGCCCAGATCACGACGGCGACGCCGGTCGCCGACCCGAGCCGCACGTGGATCTATGCCGCGTCGCCGGACGGAAAGATCGAGAAACTCTCCGTCGCGAACGGCCACGCCGCCTGGCGCGTCTCGATCACGAAGCTCCCGTCGCGGGAGAAGATCGCCGCGTCGCTCAACTACGCGAACGGTCACGTCATCGCCACCACCGGCGGGTACGTCGGCGACGCGCCGCCGTACCAGGGGCACGTCGCGGTCATCTCCCCGGCCGGGAAGCTTCTCGACGTCTGGAACTCGCTCTGCTCGGGCCGGCGCGGGCTCATCGTCCCGTCGACGTGCCCGGCGAGCGACTCGGCGATCTGGGGGCGCGCCGGCGCGGTCGTCATGCCGGGCAGTGGGAACCTCCTCGTCGCGACCGGGAACGGGCCGTGGAACGGCAAGGCGAACTGGGGCGATGCGGTGCTCGAGCTGTCCCCACTGGCGAAGATGCTTGGCAACTACACGCCGACGAACACTGCGGAGCTGAACGCCACCGACACGGACATCGGCTCGACCTCGCCCGTGTACCTCACGAAGACGCTCATCGCCCAGGGCGGCAAGGACGGGAAGATCCGCCTCCTTTCGCTCGCACGCCTGCGCGGCACGTCGCCGCACAAGGGCCGCGAGCTCCAGATCGTCTCGACGCCGTCCGGCTCCGACCTCTTCACCGCGCCGGCCGTCTGGCGCCAGAGCGGGCACACGTGGCTCATCGCTGCCGACAACGGCGCGACGCAGGCATGGGAGCTCCGCAACGGCCGCCTCCACTCCGTCTGGCACAACGACGTCCCGGGCACGAGCCCGGTCGTCGCCGGCGGCCTCCTGTACGTCTACAACCCGGACGGCGGGCTCAACGTCTACAAGCCGGCGAGCGGGAAGCTCGTGACGACGCTCACCGCGGGCGGCGGGCACTGGAACAGCCCGATCGCGACGGACGGCATCGTCGCACTGCCGGAAGGCAACGCGAACAGCCACGCCACCTCGGGCGTCCTCGACATCTGGAGGTAAGGGAGTTCGCAAGTCCTTCGGACTTGCTCGCTGCTGATGGAACTGCGCCGGCCGGAGAGCGCGGTCTCCGGTCGGCTCCGTGCTCAGGGCTTGCCGGCGCCTTCGTATGCGGGAACAGTTCGTTCGTGGCGCGGCCGGTCGTGCGCCTGCGGCGCAGGAGCGGCGGCGCGCCTCCGTCGGGCCTCCGCGGAAGCCGGCTGAGCCTGTCTTCCGCTCCGGCCTTTGCGCCTTCGCGAGCTATGCGGGGCGGCGGCGTCGAACCGACGGAGCCTGTTGTCCCAGCGCGGCGTACGCGAGCGCCTGCAGCGACTCGTTGAGCGTCGCGAGCTCCTTGCTGATGCGGAGGAAGTTCTCGTCGTTGTCGAGCCGCTTGTTCGTCTTCGCGAGCTCGTCGGCGATGCGGTCGAGGCGCTCGAGGATCAGGTCGAACCGGCGGTCGGAGAGATCGTGCTCCACGGGAGTCATGGTAATTCCGCGAACTCCTCGCGCGAAGAGACGACGACGGCGCCGTCACCGAGCTCGGCACGGACCTCGGCTAGCGTCCCGATCGTCTCGACGTAGCGCGCGGCGCCCGTGTGCGCCAGCGCGAGCTCGGCGAGCTCGCGCGGCGCGTCGGTGAACGCGCCGACCCGGCTGCCGGCGGCCGTCAGGCGTCGCAGCACCGCGTTTGTGTCGGCCCGCGGCCGGAACCACAGCGGCGCGCGGTCGGCGGCGAACCGGTCGAGGAGGGGGCGCCACTCTCCGAGCGCCGAGTCGAGCACCGGTGCCGCCGCCGTGCGGTCGTCCGGCACGGCGAGCTCCACGCGCGTGCGCCGGGACGCATCCTCGAGCCAGGCGTCCCACACGGGCCGCGTGTCCGCGAGCACGGCGTCGAGGTCCACGGCGATCGCGATTCCGGCCACGACCTTCGATGCTAGATTCCCGCCACATACCGGCGAGCGGTGAGGGAACTCCGGTGCGAATCCGGGACGGTCCCGCCGCTGTGAGGGGAGACGCTCTTTCGCCACGACGTCACTGGGCCGCGAGGCCCGGGAAGGCGGCGAGGAGGGAGCCCCGAGTCAGAAGACCTGTCGCCCGCCGACACCCCGAACCCCTCGCGGAAGGAGGATTCGTGCATCGCAATGCTTCTGCATTCCTCGTGGCTCTCGGCGTCGCTCTTGTCGGGGCTCTCGTCGCGGTCTCGTTCTCGGCGGCGGCCGCTCCGGTGGCGAAGGCGCACCGTTATCACCGGATCATCTCGCTCTCGCCGACGATCACGGAGGATCTGTTCGCGATCGGCGCCGGCAAGCAGGTCGTCGCCGTCGACCAGGACTCGAACTACCCGGCCCGCGCGCCGCGGACGAGTCTCTCCGGCTACACGCCGAACGTCGAGGCGATCGCCGGCTACCACCCCGATCTCGTCCTCATCTCCTTCAACCCGCAGGGCTTCGCCGATCAGCTCCGCAAGCTCGGCATCAAGGTCGTGATGGAGCCGGCCTCCGCGAACCTCACGCAGGTCTACAGGCAGATCACCGGTCTCGGCCGGCTCGTCGGGCATGAGGCCGGCGCCGCCTCGGTCGTGCGGCGGATGCGGCGGCGGATGGCGAAGATCGTCGCGAGCGTTCCCGGTGGCCGCCGGCACCTCCGCGTCTACCACGAGCTCGACCAGACGTACTACTCCGCGACGTCGAAGACGTTCATCGGCAGCATCTACAAGCTGTTCGGCTTCTCGAACATCGCCGACGGGCCTGGACAGAGCGCCGGCACGCAGTACCCGCAGCTGTCGGAGGAGTACATCCTCGAGGCGAACCCGCAGATCATCGTCCTCGCCGATACGAAGTGCTGTGGCCAATCCGAGTCGACCGTCGCGGGTCGGCCCGGCTGGAACACGATCGCGGCCGTCGAGCATCACCGCGTCGTCGGGGTCAACGACGACATCGCGTCGCGGTGGGGACCGAGGATCGTCGAGTTCGCCGCCAAGGTCGCGCAGGTCGCCAGGCGCGGCTAGTGGCGATCGCGGCGGAGAGGGTTGAGGCAGCGCCGCGGGTCGAGGCCCGCGGCGTCAGTATTCGCGCCGGTCTCGTCACCGCCGGCTTCCTCCTCGTCGCGCTCGTCGTCGGGCTCGCGGTCGGGCCGTGGCACATCGGGCTCGAGGCGATCCTCCGCTCGGCTCTCGCGTACGTTCCGGGCCTCCACGTCCACGACCCGCTCGGCGTCAGGCCGCACGTCGTCGTCTGGCAGTTCCGAGCGCCGCGGGTCGCGCTCGCCGCGCTCGTCGGCGGCATGCTCGCGATCGCGGGGGCGTCGTACCAGGGCGTCTTCCGGAACCCGCTCGCGGATCCGTACCTGCTCGGCGTCGCGGGCGGAGCCGGCCTGGGCGCGACGCTCGCGATCATCTACGCGGCGAGCGCGGCCGCTGGACGCTGGGCCGTGCCGCTCGCGGCGTTCGGGGGAGCGATCGCGGCGGTCGCGCTGACGTACGCGCTCGGCCGCTCGGCCGGCGCCGCGCGCACGACCGGCGCGCTCGTCCTCGCTGGTGTCACGGTCGCGACGTTCACGGCGGCGGTGCAGACGTTCGTCCAGCAACGCCACACAGACGTCCTCCAGAACGTCTACGCCTGGCTCCTCGGCGGGTTCTCGACGTCGACGTGGAGCGACGTCGCGCTCTGCGCCCCGTACATCGCGCTCAGCTCGCTCGTGCTTCTCCTCCACCGGCGCGTGCTCGACGTCTTGAGCCTCGGCGACGACGAGGCGGCAAGCCTCGGCGTGAACGTCGCGCGCGCGCGGCTGACGATCGTCGTCGCGGCGACGCTCGGGACCGCCGCAGCAGTGTCGGTCAGCGGGCTCATCGCGTTCGTCGGGATCATCGTCCCGCACACGATCCGGCTCCTCGTCTCGACGAGCTACCGCGCCGTGATCCCGCTCTCGCTCGCGGCCGGCGCGGGCTTCCTCGTTCTCACCGACGTGCTCGCGCGGACGATCCTGTCGCCGGCCGAGCTGCCGATCGGCGTCGTCACTGCGTTCTTCGGCGCGCCGTTCTTCGCCGTCGTCCTCCGCACGTCGAGGAGCATGCGGTGATCGAGACGCGCGACCTGTGGGTGCGCTTCGGACCGGTCGCGGCGGTGCGCGGTCTCTCGCTGCGCGCGGAGACCGGCGGCTGGACGGCGCTCATCGGCCCGAACGGCGCGGGGAAGACGTCGGCGTTGCGTGCGCTCGCCGGGCTCGTCCCGTTCGACGGCGAGGTTCGCGTGGAGCAGCAGGACGTCCGCCGTCTCGGGCGCCGCGCGCTCGCGCGCCTCGTCGCCTTCGTGCCGCAGAAGCCCGAGACGCCGCCGGAGCTCACCGTCGCGGAGTACGTCCTCCTCGGCCGCACGCCCCACATCTCGTACCTCGGCGGCGAGGGGAAGCGCGACCGGGAGGCGGCCGCTCGTGCCCTACGCCGTCTCGACCTCGAGGAGTTCGCGCAGCGGCGGCTCGGTTCGCTCAGCGGCGGGGAGCTTCAGCGCGCCGTGCTCGCGCGCGCGCTCGCGCAGGAGGCGCGCATCTTGCTCCTCGACGAGCCGACGACCTCCCTCGATCTCGGCCGCCAGCAGCTCGTCCTCGAGCTCGTCGACGAGCTCCGCGGCGACGGTCTCACGGTTGTCACGACGATGCACGACCTCACGCTCGCGGGGCAGTACGCCGAGCACGTCGTCCTGCTCGACGCCGGCTCCGTCGTTGCGGAGGGCCCGGCCGCGGAAGTCCTCTCTGCGGGGAATGTCGCGGCGCATTACGGGGCGAACGTCCGTGTGATCGAGGACGAGAGCGGCGTCTTCGTCGTGCCCGTTCGCCGCTAGACTGCGCCCCGGCGCTCGGCGCCGTTCTATGCGCAACTGACCCGATCTCACCCCCGGCTCTTGTCGTTCCACGTCGTTGGAGGTCGTTGCGCATGTCTCGCCTTGCCGGCTCGCTCGTCGCGTCCGGAATCACGAAGTCGTTTGGATCGGAAGTCGTCCTCGGGGGCGTCGACCTCGTCGTGCCGCCGCGCGCACGGATCGGCCTCGTCGGCCCGAACGGCACCGGCAAGTCGACGCTCCTCCGTCTGCTCGCCGGGCTCGAGGAGCCGGACGAGGGACGCGTCCGCCGCTCGCCGCCGTCGCTCGCGGTCGGCTATCTCGCGCAGGAGCGCCGCTCCGGCAGCCGTTCCGGCGGAGAGGAGACCCGCTCGGCGCTTGCGACGGTGCTCCGTGAGGAGTTCGACGTCCTCCTCCTCGACGAGCCGACGAACGACCTCGACTTTGCCGGGATCGAATGGCTCGAACGGCAGCTCGCGTCGCAGCCCGGCTCGGTCGTCGTCGTCTCCCACGACCGCGCCTTCCTCGATCGCGTCGTCACGCGCATCGTCGAGCTCGACGAGTGGACGCGCGGCGCCACCGAGTACGCGGGCGGCTGGAGCGAGTACGAGGCCGAGCGCGAGCGGCGCCGCGAGCGGCACGTCCAGCGCTGGGAGGCGTCGGTCGGCGAGCGCAAGCGGATCGAGGAGCAGCAGCGCCGGATGGCCGAGTGGGCGCGCCGCGGCTACGGCCAGGGCCGCAAGAAGAAGAAGTCGAAGGACGTGAAGCGGACGTACGCCGCGAAGCTCAAGAAGGTCGAGACCGTCGAGAAGCCGTACGAGCCGTGGGAGCTCCGCCTCGGGCTTGCGCCGGCGGCGCGCAGCGGAGACGTCGTCGTGCGGCTCGAAGGCGCGGTGGTCGAGCGCGGCACGTTCCGGCTCGGCCCGCTCGACCTCGAGGTCGGCTGGGGCGACCGGCTCGCGATCGCGGGGAAGAACGGGAGCGGCAAGACGACGCTGCTCGACGCGCTTCTCGGCCGGCTCCCGCTCGTAGCGGGGAGCCGCTGGCAGGGCCCGGGGGTCGTCCTCGGCGAGCTCGAGCAGGACCGCGCTGCGCTCTCCGGCGACCGGCCGCTCCTCGACGTCTTCCGCGAGTTCGACACGGAGACGGCGAGGACGCTCCTCGCGAAGTTCGGGCTCGGCGCTGCCGACGTCCTTCGCTCCGCGTCATCGCTCTCGCCCGGTGAGCGCACGCGCGCGGGACTCGCGCTCCTCGCCGCGCGCGGAGTCAACTGCCTCGCCCTCGACGAGCCGACGAACCATCTCGACGTCGAGGCGATCGAGGAGCTCGAGCGTGCGCTCGCCGGCTACGACGGGACGGTGCTCCTCGTCACGCACGACCGTCGCTTCCTCGACGCGTTCTCCGCGACGCGGACGATCGAGCTATGAGCGGTCGAACAGCGCGGCCGACGGCAGGTAGAACGCCGCGATCGCGAACGTCAGCGACACGGCCGCAAGTGGGCTCCAGAAAGTGAGGAGGAAGACCGCGCCGTAGAGCGGGACACCGGGCGCGTAGGCGCGGTCGACGGCCCGCAGCGCTGCGTCGGGCGTGCGCTCCGCGATGAGACGGCGGCCGCGGCGCGCGTACTGCCACCAGAGCTGGTGGAGCGCGGCCACGACTACGAGCGTCCCCGCGTAGGCGAGCGTGGCCGGACGGTTCCCCGTGTTCCGCAGATCCTCCGCGACGAGCCTCGTCGGGAACGGGAGAAAGGCGACCGACAGGAGGAGCAGGTTGTTGATGAACAGCATCGTCCGGTCGACTCGGCCGAGGAGCGAGACGGTGTGGTGGTGGTTCATCCAGATGATCCCGATGGTCACGAAGCTCG
>Ga0307374_10003679_pt1 | contig 26043 bp, 19 predicted proteins | sample OX3MG_FD_202532 | JGI IMG/M metagenome (GOLD analysis project Ga0307374, IMG submission 202532) | Soil microbial communities from Risofladan, Vaasa, Finland - OX-3 | ecosystem: Environmental > Terrestrial > Soil > Coastal area > Acid sulfate soil | place: Finland: Risofladan, Vaasa | collected...
CGGAGGAGACTCGGCGGGCCGCCATCGTGGCCATCACGGCCGACCGTGGACTGGCCGGCGCCTACAACTCCTCGGTCATCCGCACCACCGAACGCCTCATCCGCGAGTACGAGTCGACCGGTGTCGATGTGATGCTCGTCACGACGGGGAAGAAGGCTCAGAACTACTTCCGCTACCGCGGCCGGGCGGCCGAGTCCTTCCTCGGCTTTTCCGAGCGGCCCACCTTCGCCAACGCCCGAGAGGTGGCCGCCGTAGTCATGCGGGCCTTCGAGCAGGGCGAGGTCGACACCGTCAACCTCGTCTACACCCGCTTCCTTTCTCTGGGTTCCCAGCAGGTCACCACCCGCCAGCTCATCCCTCTGTTGCGGGAGGACATCGAGTCCGCCACCGAGGCCGACTCGGCCGAGGACTCCGGCGGAACCATCGTCTATGAGTTCGAGCCCGATCCCGAGGAGATCGTGGAGAAGCTGCTGCCCAGCTGGGTCGAGGCCGAGCTCCTGGTCGCCCTCCTGGAGGGCGCCGCCTCCGAGCAGGCCGCCCGCCAGCGGGCCATGAAGGCCGCCACCGACAATGCCGATGACCTCATCACCCGCCTGACCCGGGTCATGAACCGGGCCCGCCAGGACGCCATCACCACCGAGATCATGGAGATCGTCGGCGGCGCCGAGGCTCTGCGCGCCGCCGGCCGCGCCGATGAGGCACCTCTCATCTCCCAAACCGGTACCGCCGCATGACCGCCCCCGACCGACACCAGGAGCAGGAAGCAATATGACGACCCTCGCCGACAACCCGTCCACCCAGACCAAGAACGGCCGCGTGGTGGCCATCGCCGGCCCGGTGGTCGACGTCGAGTTTCCCCCCGACAGCCTCCCCGAGATCAACCACGCCGTGGAGATGGAGATCGAGCTGGATGGCACCACCTCCACGGTGGTGGCCGAGGTGGCCATGCAGATCGGTGAGGGCCGGGTCCGCTGTGTGTGCATGAAGGCCACCGATGGTCTGCGCCGGGGCACGACGGTGCGCAACACCGGCCGGGGCATCACCGTGCCCGTCGGTGACGCTGTGCTCGGTCACGTGTTCAACGTCCTGGGCGAGCCCCTCGACACCGATCACATCGACGGCATCGAGGATCACTGGGAGATCCATCGCCCATCACCCGCCTTCGACACCCTGGAGCCCAAGGCCCAGGTCTTCGAGACCGGCCTCAAGGTCATCGACCTGCTCGCCCCCTACGTGCAGGGTGGGAAGATCGGCCTGTTCGGCGGCGCCGGAGTGGGCAAGACCGTTCTCATCCAGGAGATGATCCGCCGGGTGGCCGACCAGCACGGCGGCGTGTCCGTCTTCGCCGGGGTGGGAGAGCGGACCCGTGAGGGGACCGACATGTGGCTGGAGATGCAGGAGTCGGGCGTCATCGCCAAGACCGCCCTGGTGTACGGACAGATGGACGAGCCCCCCGGCGTGCGCCTGCGGGTCGGCCTGTCCGCCGTCACGATGGCCGAGTACTTCCGGGACGTCAAGAACCAGGACGTGCTCCTCTTCGTCGACAACATCTTCCGCTTCATCCAGGCCGGTTCCGAGGTCTCCACTTTGCTGGGCCGGATGCCGTCGGCCGTTGGATACCAGCCCACCCTGGCCGATGAGATGGGCGTCCTTCAGGAGCGCATCACCTCGACTCGGGGCCACTCCATCACCTCCCTGCAGGCCGTGTACGTCCCCGCCGATGACTACACCGACCCGGCCCCGTTCACCACCTTCACCCACCTCGACGCCAGCACCAACCTCTCCCGGGACATCTTCGCCCTGGGCATCTTTCCGGCCGTCGATCCACTGGATTCGAGCTCGAACATCCTCGCTCCCGAGATCGTGGGCGACCGCCACTACGCCGTCGCCCGGCGGGTGCAGGAGATCCTCCAGCGTTACCGGGAACTGCAGGACATCATCGCCATCCTCGGCCTCGACGAGCTGTCCGAGGAGGACCGGGTCACCGTGTCCCGGGCCCGTAAGGTGCAGCGCTTCCTGTCCCAGCCCATGTACATGGCCGAGGTCTTCACAAACATTCCCGGCATCTACATGCCGGTGAGCGAGACCGTGGACTCCTTCGAGGCTCTGGTCAGCGGTGAGCTGGATGAGGTTCCCGAGCAGGCCTTCCTCAACGTCGGCGGCGTTGACAGCGTGCTGGAGAAGGCCCGCCAGCTCCAGGGCGAGTAGGTCACCTTGGCCACCACCCACGTCGAGCTGGTCACACCTCAGCGCAACCTCTTCTCCGGGGAGGCCGAGATGGTGACGTGTCGCACCGAGGGCGGTGACATCGCCTTCCTGGCCGACCACATGCCGTACCTCGGCGTGCTTGAGCCCTGCGTCGTGCGGATCATCGGCGAAGGCGGTGACGAGCTGCGCCTGGCCGCCCACGGCGGTTTCGTCGAGGTCCACCACAACCGGGTCACCATCCTGGCCGACGTGGCCGAGCCGGCCGGGGACATCGACCTGGCCCGCGCCCAGCGGGCCCGGGAGGAGGCCGAGAGGGCGGTGGCCGCCGGCAGCGATCCCGAAGCCGAGGTCGCCCTGCGCCGGGCCCAGGCCCGGGTCGAGGCCGCCGGGGGCTGAGCCCCCGACCCGATGCCGCGCCTGCGCCTCGGGGTGGTCCTGCCCGTGCCGGAGCCGGCCGCGGCCGAGATCGACGGCCTGCGCCGGGCCCTCGGGGACGGCGCCCTGGGCCGCATCCCGTCCCACCTGACCCTGGTCCCCCCTGTCAACGTCCCCGTCGAACGCCTCGAGGACGCCGAGGCCCTCCTCACCACCGTGGCCGCCGGCTCGGCCCCCATCGTCGCCACCCTCGGCCCGCCCGCCACCTTCTGGCCGGCGACCCCGGTCATCTACCTGACGCTCGGGTCCACCGCCGAGCCCGCCGTGAATGCTGTCCGGGAGGCTGTCTTCCAGCCCCCCCTCCGGCGAAACTTGACCTTCTCCTTCGTCCCCCACATCACCCTGGCCGACGAGGTGGAGGAGGACCGGATCGGCCCGGCGGTGCGGGCGCTGGCCGACTACACCCGCTCGGTGGTCTTTGATCGGATCACCCTGCTGCAGGAAGGAGAAGGGCGGCGCTGGACGCCCCGGTTCGAGGCCCTGCTCGGGGGCGCCTGGGTCGTGGGCCGGGGCGGCCTGCCCCTCGACCTGAGCGTCAGCTCACTCGCTCCTCCGAGCGACCCGGCCGTCCGGGCCCGTCTGGGACTACCGCCCGGCCTGGTCATCACGGCCCACCGCCAGGCGTCCCCGGCCGGCCTGGCCGAGATCCGCCTCCGCCCCCCGCCCCCCGCCTACATGCGCCTGCCTGACCCGGCCGGAGCCCGGACGGCCTGGCTGACCGAGTTCTACGTCCATCCGGCCGAGCGGGGCACCGGGGTCGGCTCGCACCTCCTGGCCGCTGCTCTGGCCCGGGCTGTCACCGACCTCGGTGCCGATGGGATGGCGTGGCGGAGCGATCGTTGGACGGCCGGCTTAGCCAGCTTCCTCCTCCACCGCGGCTTCGAGGGCGGGGACGACCCCGGCGGCGGAGGGGCGTTGCTTCGTCGTTGCTAGCGGCCGCGCCGGACGCGGTTATGCCGGCACCGAGGGCGCACCACCTCCGGACATGCAACTTCTAGCGCGTCGCAACTTCATATTTCAGGATGGTTACGGAACGAATATCCGTTCTCCATCAGTCGACAAAGCGCGAACTTCTGGCTTGGCTGTTCAAGTTGCATCCCTCATTCCGCGCCACTCGGTGTGAGGTCAGCGGTGACGAGCGGTGGTCAGCTGAAGTCGACCAGGCTGAACTCTTCCAACTTGGACAGCCGGTGCCAGGCCTCGACCTTGCGGACGGTGCCAGAGCGGGACCGGGTGACCAGGGACTGGGTGCTCACGCCCCGGTCCGGCTCGTAGCGGACGCCCCGTAACAGGTCTCCGTCGGTAATGCCGGTGGCGGCGAAGAAGCAGTTGTCCCCCTTGACCAGATCATCGGTCAGGAGAACGGCGTCCACGTCGTAGCCCTCGGCCTCGGCGGTGGCCCGCTCCTCCGGAGTCCTGGGCCATAGGCGGCCCTGGAGCTCACCCCCCATGCACTTGATGGCGCAGGCGGCCAGGATGGCCTCGGGGGTGCCGCCGACACCGAAGAGGATGTCAGCGCCGGAGCCGGGCCAGGCCGTCGACATGACCCCGGCTACGTCCCCGTCCGGGATCAGGCGGACCCGGGCGCCGGCGTCGCGGATCTCGGCGATGAGCTCCCGGTGCCGGTCCCGGTCCAGGACGACGGCGGTGAGATCCCGGATGCTCACCCCTTTGGCCTTGGCTACGGCCTGGAGGTTGTAGGCGACGTCCCTGTCAATGTCGACCAGACCCGCGGCCGTCGGTCCGACGGCCAGCTTGTCCATGTAGACGCATGGCCCGGGGTTGAACATGGTGCCCCGCTCGCTGGCGGCGATCACCGACAGGGCGTTCCCCCGTCCCAGGGCGGTGGGCGTCGTCCCTTCGATGGGATCGACGGCTATGTCGATCAGCGGTGAGGTTCCGTCTCCCACCCGCTCCCCGTTGAAGAGCATCGGGGCCTCGTCTTTTTCGCCCTCCCCGATGACGACGATGCCATCCATGCTGACTGTCTGGAGCATGATCCGCATGGCGTCCACGGCGGCGCCGTCGGCGCCCTCCTTATCGCCTCGCCCCATCCAGCGGGCGCCGGCCATAGCCGCCGCCTCGGTGACCCGGACCAGCTCCATGGCCAGGTTGCGGTCAGGTGATCTGGTGCCGTCGCCCATGGGCGGACGATACCCAGGTCAGGCGGCTCTGCGTACCCGCTGCACTATGCGGTCCCACCAGGCCGGCCGGATCGGGGTGGCCGGAACGATGTCGTCGATCTGCTCGGTACCGACGGGGAGGGCCAGAAGGGTGGGCAGAGTGTCGGCCGGCCGCCGGTCCAGGCGGATGTCTGTGACGGGGGCCCGGCCAGGGGTTGCGGCCCGAAAGCTGTCCAGAGCAGAGACGGCTCGCCCGTCCGGGGTCACCAGCTGGTAGGAGGGGAGTGCAGCGGTGTCGTCCTTCACCCGAGGGCTGTCATCCATCACCGGAGGGGCGTCGTCCATGACCACAGCTGGTGGCCTCTCCAGCAGGACGGCGCCGGACAGATCGAGCACGCCCGAGCGGCCGGGCAAGGCCAGGGAGTCAGCGCCCAGCAGGTCACGGAGGCGGCAGACGGTTTCGGGCAGCAGCCCTGGGCCGGCGGCCGCTTCGACCCCGGCCACCAGCTCCCGGATGAGGTCGCGGGCCTGCCCGACCATGGCCTCGGCCTGCATGCCGGCCTCGGCCAGCAGCTGGTCGGCCTCGAAGCGGGCCTCATTCAGGCGGCGGGCCACCCGTTCGGCGGTGGCCATCCGGACCTTGACCGCCTCTTCCCTCAGGCGCTCGAGCTCTTCGTGGCCGGCCAACTCACAGCGGAGCGCCTCGGCCCGGGCCCGGTCGATGATGGCGGCGGCCTCCTCATCGGCCTCGCTCAGCCACTCGGCTATCTCGGCCTCAGCCCAGGCCCGCGAGTCCGGGTGGACGGGGGCGGTATCAGCGGGCGCCGGTAGGGGGCTCACCCGGGTTATCTCCCAGCTGTCCACCGATCCAAGGTAGCCAGGCACGGTTGCCAATTGGGTGATCCCCGGGCCGCCATACTGACCGGGTGCCAGCGCCCCCGCGACCGATCCGGCGCCATCCCGAAGCCCTGTTCAAGGCGGCCCGAGAGGGTGACCGGACCGCTCTGGCCCGGATGCTGTCCGTCATCGAGCGGGGTGGGGAGGACGCCCGTACGGTGGGGAGACTGGCCTTCGCCGCGTCGGGGACCGGCTACGCGGTGGGCCTGACCGGCGCCCCTGGGGCGGGCAAGTCCACCCTCACCGATCGCCTGATCGCCATCATCCGCCAGGGCGGGGGAGAGGTGGGGGTGCTGGCGGTGGATCCGTCTTCGCCGTATTCGGGGGGCGCCATCCTGGGGGACCGGGTGCGGATGCAGGACCACGCCCTGGACGCCGGCGTCTTCATCCGCTCCATGGCCAGCCGGGGCCACCTGGGCGGGCTGTCCCTGGCCACCCGGGAGGCCATCCGGGCCCTGGAGGCCGTGGGCCTGCCCCTGGTGCTGGTCGAGACGGTGGGGGTGGGTCAAGTGGAGGTCGAGATAGCCGGGGCGGCCGACACGACCGTGGTGGTGGTCAACCCCGGGTGGGGCGACGCCGTGCAGGCCAACAAGGCCGGCCTGCTGGAGATAGCCGACGTGTTCGTCATCAACAAGGCCGATCGGGACGGGGTGCGGGAGACCGAACAGGACCTGCGCCGGATGCTGGAGATGTCAGCGCCGAGCGCCTGGACCCCACCCATCGTGTCCTGCGTGGCCGCCACCGGGTCCAACGTCGAGGAGGTGTGGTCGGCTGTCGAGAGCCACCGGGCCGCCCAGGAGGGGGACGGCAGCCTGGTCCAGAGGCGGGAACGCCGTCTGGAGGAGGAACTCCGGGAGATCGTGCTGCGTCAGCTGGAGGCCCGGGCCTGGGGGCGGTTGAAGGACGATCGTTACAAGGAACTGCTGGCCGACCTCCTCGAACGGCGCGTCGATCCCTACACGGCGGCGGCGGCGCTGACCGAGTTCGACTAGCGGGCCGGCCGCCGCCGGCTAGCGGCTGCGGTCGGCCCAGGTGGCGAAGCCCATGTCCTCGGGCCACACCAGGTCGGGATGGCTGGGCACCACCCGAACGGTGAAGCCGTACCGGCCGGTGGAGTCGCACGTGAACTGGCCGGAGAAGGAGGAGGCACCACCGGCGGCGGCTCCGGTGGGCACCATGGCCACCCGGCGGGTGTCGCTCAGCTCATCGTTATGGCCGACGTGGCCGTGGATGAGCTCGACCCGAACATCGTCGCTGGTGAGGCTGCCCAGATCGACCTCGGCTTCGACCTGGCGGACTCCGCCCAGGTCGGCGCCGGTTTCATCGGGGATGACGGAGCGGACGGCCACGGCCGGCCAGCCCTGGCGGACCCGGGTCTTCCAGGCGGACAATTCCTTGGCCCGCCGGCAGCCGTCCCGGGAGAGGTCATCGGCCCGGGTCGCGGCCGGCTCGTAGATCTCCTCCACGTAGTCGCGAACCATCCGGGTGGCAGCGGCAAAAGGCCCCAGGCTTTTTAGGGACGCCCTCACCTTGGCGATCCATCGCCGGGGGACGACGTGGTCGCTGCGGTCGTAGAAGAGCGGGACGATGTGCTGTTCGAGCAGAGCGAACAAGCTGGCTGCCTCGGTGGCGTCGCGGTGTTCCAGGTCGGGCTCGGCCTCGGCCGAGACGATGGCCCATCCGTTGGACCCGTCGAAGCACTCGTCCCACCAGCCGTCCTGGATGGAGCAGTTGAGGCCGCCGTTGAGGCTGGCCTTGAGGCCGCTGGTCCCGCACGCCTCCTGGGGCCGGCGGGGAGTGTTGAGCCACACGTCGGCGCCTTGGGTTAGGGCCCGGGCGATGGCCATGTCGTAGTCCTCCACGAAGGCGAAGCGGTGGCGCACCTCCGGATCGGCGGCAAAGTGGACGACCTGACGGATGAGCTCCTTGCCCGCATCATCGGCGGGGTGGGCCTTACCCGCGAAGACCATCTGCACGGGGCGATCGCTCGATGTCAGCATGGCCTTGAGCCGGTCGGGGTCGGACATCAGCAGGGTGGCCCGCTTGTAGGTGGCGAAGCGGCGGGCAAATCCGATGGTGAGGATGCGGGGATCGAGGATGTCATCGGCCCAGGCCAGGTCATCCGGTCCCACGCCCCGGCGCTGCATGGCGCGGCGCGTGCGCTGGCGGACGGTGGAGACCAGCCGGTCCCGGGTCTGCTCCCGGACCCGCCACAGTTCGTAGTCGCTGACATCGTCGAGCCGGTCCCAGGCCGACGCCGGTGCCTCGCTCCACGCCGGCAGCACGTGGCGGGTGAGAAAGGCGGACATCTCCGGGCTGGTCCAGCTGGCGCTGTGCACGCCGTTGGTGACCGAGGTGATGGGGACCTCGTCCTCGGGGACCTCGGGCCAGAGGCTGGAGAACATCGAGCGGCTGACCCGGCCGTGCAGCTTGGAGACGGCGTTGGCCATGCCCGAGAGGCGCAGGCCCATGACCGCCATGTTGAACGGAGCCGCGGCCTCGTCCTCAGCCTCATGGCCCAAGTCCATGAGGGCGTCGAAGCTGACCCCGCACTCCTTGGCCCAGGAGGAGAAGTACTTCTCCATCAGCTCGGCCGGGAAGCGGTCGATGCCGGCCGGCACCGGCGTGTGGGTGGTGAAGACCGATGCGCCCCGCACGGCCTCGACCGCCTCGGGGAAGCTGAGGCCGTCATCGACCACCAGGCGGCGGATCCGCTCCAGGCCCAGGAAGCCGGCGTGGCCCTCATTGCTGTGGAAGACCTGGGGTTGCTCGCCCAGCGCCTCCAGGGCCCGCACCCCACCGATGCCGAGAAGAATCTCCTGGCGGAGCCGATGCTCGGTGCCACCACCGTAGAGACGGTCGGTGACCCCGGCCTCCTCGGGCCCGTTCTCCTCCACGTCCGAGTCGAGCAGGTAGAGGCGGACCCGGCCGACGTCGGCCCGCCACACCTGGGCCACCAGGCTCTGGCGGGCCAGCTTGACGCTGACCCGCACCCCGGGGACCAGGCGCAGGGCCATGGCGTGGGGGTCGAGGTCGGGGAAGCGTTCCCGCTGCCAGCCGTCGTCGTCCAGGCTCTGGCGGAAGTAGCCCTGGCGGTAGAGGAGACCCACGCCGATCAGGGGCACCCCGAGGTCGCTGGCCGCCTTCAGGTGGTCCCCGGCCAGAACCCCCAGACCGCCCGAGTACTGGGGGACGGCCTCGGAAATGCCGAATTCGGGGCTGAAGTAGGCCACCGAGCGCAGCGGGCTGTCGGTCCGGTTCTGGAACCAGAAGGCCGAGCCCAGGTAGCGCTGGAGGTCCGAGTACACCTCGGCCATGAAGGCCTTGAAGGCGGGGTCCCGATCGAGCTCCTCCAGGCGTTCGTGGCCGACCCGTCCCAGCACGGCCAGGGGGTCCCCGTCGGTCTCCTGCCAGGCCTGGGGGTCCACCCAGCGGAAGAGGTCCCGGGTGCGACCGTCCCAGGACCAGCGCAGGTTCATGGCCAGCTCCTGGAGCGGCTGGAGGGCCTCTGGAAGCCTGGGCCGCACGGTGAAGCTGTGGAGAGCACGCATCACCGCGACCCTATCGGCGCCGTTCCGGTTTCGGATCGGGACCGGTCGTGGTAGGCCAGATGGGTGACCGGTCGCATCGTGGTGGACTCCGTACGCCCGTCCACGCCCAATCGCTACCCCGCCAAGGCGGTGGTGGGCGAGGCGGTGAGGGTGACGGCCGACGTCTTCAAGGACGGTCACGACATCCTGGCCAGCCGCGCCCGCTGGCGCCGGATTGGGGGTAGCTGGCAGGACATCGAACTGCACGAGACGGTCAACGATGAGTGGGAAGGCACCCTGCGCCCCTCGGAGGCCGGCCTCCACGAGTTCGTGGTCGAGGCGTGGACCGATCGCTACTCGACGTGGCGGCACCGGGTCACGACCAAGCTTTCGGCCGGCCAGGAGGTCGACCTGGAGCTGGAGGAGGGGGCCCGGCTGCTCGAGTCCCGCCGGCCCCGGGGCCGCTCGGCCGCGGTGGCGGCGGCTGCCGCGGCCATCGATGCCGCCGTCGGGGCCCTGCGGGACAAGGATGCCTCCGCCCCTGAGCGGCTGGCTCCGGCGCTGGTGGCCGAGGTGGCGGCGGCCATGGCCGGCCCCCAGGGCTCGCCCGATCTGACCCGCTCGGCACCGTTCCGTCTGCATGTGGACCGGCCCCTGGCCCTGCGGGGGGCGTGGTACGAGCTCTTCCCCCGCTCCGAGGGCGGCCTTCGGGGGGCCGCCGAGCGCCTGGCGGCGGTGGCCGACATGGGCTTCGACGTCGTCTACCTCCCCCCCATCCATCCCATCGGGGGCTCGTTCCGGAAGGGCCGCAACAACACCCTGGTGGCCGGGCCGGATGACCCGGGTAGTCCCTGGGCGATCGGCTCCGAGGCCGGGGGCCACGACGCCATCCACCCCGAACTCGGGGATGCGGACGACCTGCGGGCCTTCATCACCCGGGCCGGGGAGCTGGGCCTCGAGGTGGCCCTCGACTATGCCCTCCAGTGCAGTCCGGACCACCCCTGGGTGCGGGATCATCCGGAGTGGTTCCACCTCCGCCCGGACGGCTCGATCGCCTACGCCGAGAACCCGCCCAAGCGGTACCAGGACATCTTCCCCATCAACTTCTGGCCGGAGCGGGACCAGGATCGGGTCGCCCTCTGGGAGGCCTGCCGGGAGGTCCTGAGGCACTGGATGGGTTTCGGGGTCCGGATCTTCCGGGTCGATAATCCCCACACCAAGCCCATCGCCTTCTGGGAGTGGCTGATCCCCCAGATCCAGGCCGTTGATCCGGGTGTCATCTTCCTGGCCGAGGCCTTCACCCGGCCCAAGGTCATGGCCAGGCTGGCCGAGGTCGGCTTCACCCAGAGCTACACCTACTTCACCTGGCGGAACACGGCGGAGGAGTTGAGGGAATACGTCACCGAGCTGACCCAGGGCCCGGCGGCGGACTACATGCGGCCCAACTTCTGGCCCAATACGCCCGACATCCTCTCCGGTCCGTTGCGGGACGGGCCCCTGTCGGCGTTCCGGATGCGCCTGGCCCTGGCCGCCACCCTGGTCCCGTCCTACGGCATCTACAGCGGCTATGAGTTGGGCGAGAACGAACCCGCCTCCGAGGCCAACGAGGAATACCTCTACTCGGAAAAGTACGAGTTGCGGCAGAGGGACTGGGATGACCCCGAGTCCATCGCGCCGTTCATCGGATTCCTCAACGCCGTGCGCCGCCGGCACCGGGCATTTGACTGGCTGCGCAACGTCACCTTCCACCACAGTGTGAACCCGGCCGTGCTGGCCTACTCCAAGCACACCGACGACCGTTCCGATGTCATGCTGATGGTGGTCAACCTCGACCCAGACGCCACCGCGGAGACGACTCTTTGGATCGACCTGGGTGCCCTCGGCCTGCCCTGGGACCAACCCTATGAGGCCCACGACGAGCTCAGCGGACAGACCTTCGTGTGGAACGGCCCGGAGCCCTATGTCCGCCTCGACCCGGCGGAGACACCAGCTCACATCCTGCATCTGCGGCGGGCCTGACCGATCGTGACCGACGCCCTCCCCGGCGGCTCCGCCGCGCCACGGCGGTCCCGCCGGCCCCGCCGTCCGGCCGTCACCGATCCCGCTCCTACCCCGTGGTTCCAGCACTCCGTGTTCTACGAGGTCCTGGTGCGGGGCTTCTACGACGCCAACGATGACGGCACCGGTGACCTGAAGGGCCTGACCAGCAAGCTCGATTACCTCAGCTGGCTCGGGGTCGACTGCCTGTGGTTGTTGCCCTTCTACCAGTCGCCCCTGCGCGATGGCGGTTACGACATCAGCGACTTCTTCACCATCCTGCCCGAGTACGGGGATCTGGCTGACGCCGTGGAGCTGGTGGAACAGGCCCATCGGCGGGGGATCCGGGTCATTGCCGATCTGGTCATGAACCACACCAGTGACCAGCATCCCTGGTTCCAGGAGTCGCGCCAGGACCGCACCAACCCCAAGGCGGATTGGTACGTGTGGAGCGATGACGACCAGCGCTGGCCCGAGGCTCGCATCATCTTCGTCGACACCGAGAAGTCGAACTGGACCTTCGACCAGACCCGCCAGCAGTACTACTGGCACCGCTTCTTCGCCCATCAGCCCGACCTCAACTTCGATCACCCGGCCGTGGCCGACGCCATGATCGACGTGGTCAAGTTCTGGCTCGATGTCGGCTTGGACGGCTTCCGGCTCGATGCGGTTCCGTACCTGTTCGAGCGGGACGCGAGCAACGGGGAGAACCTGCCCGAGACCCATGACTACCTCAAGCGGCTGCGGGCCGAGGTGGATGCGTCCCATCCAAACAAGGTCCTGCTGGCCGAGGCCAATCAATGGCCGGCCGACGTGGTGGATTACTTCGGGGACGGGGACGAGTGCCACATGTGCTTCCACTTCCCGCTCATGCCCCGCATGTTCATGGCCGTGCGCCGGGAGCAGCGGTATCCGATCACGGAGATCCTGGCTCAGACCCCGGACATCCCCGACGGCTGCCAGTGGGGGATCTTTCTGCGCAACCACGATGAGCTGACCCTGGAGATGGTCACCGACGAAGAGCGCGACTACATGTACGCCGAGTACGCCAAGGACCCCCGGATGCGCCGCAACATCGGGATAGGTCGGCGCCTGGCCCCGCTGGTGGAGAACGACCGCCGGGTGGCCGAGCTGCTCCACGCCATGCTCTTCTCCCTGCCCGGCAGTCCCATCCTCTACTACGGGGACGAATTGCTAATGGGCGACAATATCTACCTGGGTGACCGTGACGGAGTGCGCACCCCGATGCAGTGGTCACCGGACCGCAACGCCGGTTTCAGCCGGGCCGACTTCGCCCAGCTCTATCTGCCCCCGCTCATGGACCCGGTCTATGGCTTCTCGGGTGTGAACGTGGAAGCTCAGATGCGCAATCCGAGCTCGTTCCTTCAGTGGATGCGGCGCATGCTGGATGTCCGCCGCCAGCATCCGATGTTCGGGACGGGCGCTTTCGAGGTCCTCCCGGCCGAGAATCCATCCGTACTGGCCTACGTACGTTGTCACGAAGACGACGCCGGCCATGAGAACGTGGTGCTGTGCGTGAACAATCTGTCCCGCTTCGCCCAGCCCTGCGAGCTCGCCCTGGGTCGGTGGGAGGGGCGCACGCCGGTGGAGCTCCTGGGCCGGGTGCCCTTCCCGCGGGTGGGAGCGTTGCCCTACTTCGTCACCCTGGCGCCGTACGCCTTCTACTGGTTCGACCTGATCGAGGCCCAGGAGGATGCCCCGTGAAGGCCGAGGATCTCGAGGGTCTGTTGGGCGGCCTCACGCCGCTGCTGGAGCCCTACATCGGCCGCCAGCGCTGGGCCCGCCACGATGCTGACGGGGCGGGGCCTGCCGCCCCGGCCGGGCGTCTCTCGATCGCAAAGGCCGAGCTGTTGGAGGGCTACGAGCCCCCCACCCTCTGGCTCCTGGTGCGCCGGGACGGGGACCTGTACCAGCTCCTGATCGGACTGCGGCCCGAGGACGAGCCCCTCGATCTGGGCGAGCGGGACGTGCTGGGCGTCTTCACCGCGGCCGGCGGCACCGCGGCCGGCGGCACCGGTGCCGAAGGAAAAGCGTGGTTCGCCTACGACGGGCTGGCCGACGCCGAGATCGTCCGGCACCTGGCCGCCGCCATGGGAGTCACCGGCGTGGAGGACGCCATCGTCCGCCCGGTGGGAGCCGAACAGTCCAACTCCTCGGTGGTGCTGGGCCAGGAGGTCATCCTCAAGTTGTTCCGGCGCCTGCAGCCGGGCTCCAATCCCGACGTCGAGGTCTCCACCGGCCTGGACCGGGTGGGCTTCAACCATCTCGCCTCTCCCTTGGGCGTGTGGACCCGGGATGGCTACGACCTGGCCGTGGCCCAGGAGTTCCTGGCCGGGGGCAGCGAAGGCTGGGCCCTGGCCCTCACGTCACTGCGGGATCTCTACGCCTCCGAGGAGGAGGATCCGGCCGCCGCCGGGGGAGACTTCGCCTCCGAGGCCAGGCGCATCGGGGAGATGACGGCCCGCATGCACATCGCCCTTGGCAAGGCCTTCGGCGTGCATCCGCCGGCCCTGACCGAGTGGGCCAACGCCCTGGTCGAACAGGTCGACGGGCTGGGATTGGGCCCCAACGTGCGCCGTCGGGCCGAGGAGCTGGCCAGCCGGCTGGTGGCCGTCAAGGACGTGCCGTCCATCCGGGTCCACGGGGATCTCCACCTGGGCCAGGTCATGCGGGCCGACGCCGGCTGGTTCGTCCTCGATTTCGAAGGGGAGCCGGCCCGTCCGGTGGCCGAGCGCCGCCTGCCGTGGCCTCCGGCCAAGGACGTGGCCGGGATGGTCCGTTCCTTCGCCTACGCCGCCGCCGCCGTGCTCCATGAGCGGGAGAGCTCCGAGCGGGAGGCTCTGGAGGGCCGGGCCCGGGCCTGGGAGCAGCGCAACCGGCAGGCGTTCCTGGACGGGTACGCGTCGGTCGAGGGCCTCGAGGCGGTCCTACCCGAAGCGGATTCCGACACCGACGCCTACGGTGTCCTTCTGGATTTCTTCGAGCTGGACAAGGCCATGTACGAACTCGGCTACGAGCGGGCCCACCGCCCCGATTGGGAGCCCATTCCCCTGGCCGCAATCGAAAGGCTGGCGGAGGGGTAGGAAAGATACGTGCCCATGTCCCGTAGCACGACCGCCGAAGTCAAGAAGCTGGTGGCCGGGGAGCACTCCGACCCCCACCGCATCCTCGGTCGCCACGGTCTGGAGGTGCGGGCCTACCGACCCGACGCCTCGGCCATGAGGGTGGTCACGGCCGAGGGTAAGAAGATCGACATGAAGAAGGTGAACCCGGCCGGGGTGTTCCTGGCCACCACCCCGGACGAGTCGGCCTACACCCTGGAGGTCGACTACCCCGACGGCGTCGGGATCACCATCGAGGACCCCTACCGGTTCTGGCCCGCGGTCGGTGAGCTCGACCTGTACCTCCTGGGCGAGGGGCGGCACCGCCGTCTCTGGGAAACCCTCGGGGCCAGAACGATGACGCATCAGGGAGCGTGGGGGACGAGCTTCGCCGTTTGGGCGCCCAGCGCCCGCTCGGTCCGGGTCATCGGGGACTTCAACCTCTGGGACGGGCGTATCCACCCCATGCGCAGCCTCGGTTCCTCGGGCATCTGGGAGGTGTTCCTGCCCGACGTCGGCCAGGGCTGCCGCTACAAGTTCGAGATCCTCACCCAGTCCGGGGAGTTGCGGATCAAGGCCGATCCCTTCGCCCAGGCCGCCGAGTTGCCCCCGGGGACGGCCAGCATCGTGGCCGCCCGGGACACCCACCACTGGCAGGACGGGGCCTGGATGGCCTCACGGAATGAGGGCGGCTACGCCCGGCCGATGTCCGTCTACGAGGTCCACCTCGGCTCCTGGCGCCGCCGCCCCGAAGAGGGCAACCGGGTCCTCAGCTACGACGAATTGGCTCAGGAGCTCCCCGACTACGTGGCCGACATGGGCTTTACCCATGTCGAGCTCATGCCGGTGGCCGAGCACCCCTTCGGCGGCTCGTGGGGCTACCAGGTGTCCTCCTACTTCGCCCCCACCGCCCGCCACGGCGGCCCCGACGGCTTCCGCCGGCTGGTCGACGCCTTCCACCGCCAGGGCGTCGGCGTCATCGTGGACTGGGTCCCGGCCCACTTCCCCCGGGACGACTGGGCCCTGGCCCGCTTTGACGGCACCGCCCTGTTCGAGCACGCCGATCCCCGCCAGGGGGCCCATCCCGACTGGGGCACCCTGGTCTTCAACTACGGGCGCAACGAGGTGCGGAACTTTCTCATCTCCAACGCCCTGTTCTGGTTGGAGTCGTTCCACATCGACGGCCTGCGGGTCGACGCGGTGGCCTCCATGCTCTACCTCGACTACTCCCGCAAGGAGGGCGAGTGGGTCCCCAACCAGTACGGCGGTCGGGAGAACCTCGACGCCATAGCCTTCCTGCGGGAGCTCAACGACGTGGTGGCCGCCGAACACCCTGGTGCCGTCACCCTGGCCGAGGAATCGACGGCCTGGCCCGGGGTGTCCCAGCCCACCAATGACGGCGGGCTCGGGTTCACCTACAAGTGGAACATGGGCTGGATGCACGACACCCTCGAGTACTTCGAGAAGGACCCGATCTACCGCCGCTACCACCACGACCGGCTGACCTTCGGCCTCCTCTACGCCTTCAGCGAGCATTTCGTGCTGCCCCTCTCCCACGACGAAGTTGTCCACGGCAAGGGTTCGCTCCTCGCCAAGATGCCCGGTGACCAGTGGCAGCGCTTCGCCAACCTCCGCTCCCTCCTGGCCTGGATGTGGGCCCATCCCGGTAAGAACCTGGTCTTCATGGGCGCCGAACTGGCCCAGCCCTCCGAATGGGGTCACGACCGCAGCCTGGACTGGCACCTGCTCGAGTACCCCGAGCACCGGGGCATGTCGGAGCTGGTCCGCTCTCTCAACCGGGCCTATCAGGCCCACCCCAGCCTCTGGGAGTCCGACTTCAGCGACGCCGGCTTCCGCTGGATCGACGCCAGCGACTCGGATTCGAACGTGCTGTCCTTCCTCCGGACCGGCGGATCGGGCGGCCCGGTGGCCTGCATCGCCAATCTGGCTCCCGTGCCCCGCCCGGGTTACCGGATCGGCCTGCCCCGCGGGGGGTCATGGGCCGAGGTCCTCAACACCGACGCCCTGGAGTTGGGTGGCTCGGGGGTCGGCAACGCCGGGCGGGTATGGGGGGCCGATCACTCCTGGCACGGCCTGCCCTTCTCGGCCGACCTGACGCTCCCACCCCTCGGAGTCCTCTGGTTGGCGCCGGAGGACTAGGGGGTCAGGTCGGCCGTAGCCCGGAGGGCGTCGGCGGCCTCTTCGGGCGCCACCACGTTGATGGGCACCCCGGTCCCCATCTCGAAGGCGGCCGCCGTGGTCAGTTTGGGCATCAGGTGGGCATGCCAGTGGAAGCTGCCCGAGGCCCGGTAGGGGGCCGAGTGGAAGACCAGGTTGAAGGCCGGGTTGCCCAGCCGGTCGCCCAGGCGCCTGAGCACGTCCCGGATGGCCCGGCCCACTCGGGCCAGGTCGGTATCGGAGGAGTCGTTGAGGTGGGCGTCGTGGTGGCGGGGCACGACCAGCATCTCGAAGGGCAGGCTGCTCCAGAAGGGGCAGATGACCACCACCTGGTCATCGGCATGGACGACCCGGAGGTCGGCGTCCTCCTCGGCGTCCACGGTGGTGCAGAGCAGGCAGCCACCGCTGAAGCGGGCGAAACCGGCCTGTTCGTCCACCAGCTCCCGGGGCACGAAGGGCATACCCAACAGCTGGCCGTGGGGGTGGGCGATGGAGGCCCCCGCCTCCCGGCCGGAGTTGACGATGACCTGGGTGTAGCGCAGGGCCCCGGCTCGGGAGTGGGAGTCGATCCGGTCCCGGATGGCGGCCATGATCAGATCGGTCTGGCTGTCCTCCAGGTCTCCCCACCCAGCGTGATGGTCGGGGGACAGGACCAGGACCTCGTGGATCCCGCTGGCCGGGGCCTGGGTGAAGGCGGGGCCGAGATGGGTCACCACCATGGCGTCGTCGCCCCGGAAGGCGGGATAGAGGTTGGGTACGACCCGGACCCGCCAGTTACCGCTGGGGCCATAGGTCTCCAGGGCGGGCGGGGTGGCCTCCTCGTTCCCGGCGCAGAACGGACAGGGGCGGGCCGGCCCCGACTCGACGGGCAGGCTGCGGGACAGGAAGGCGGAAGGGCGGTCGGCCCGCTGCGTGCTGACCACCACCCAGCGGCCGGTCAGAGGGTCTAGGCGAAGCTGACTCATGGCTTAATCGGCTTTCCTGTGTATTGCATTCTCTTTACAGACTACCTTCGGCGCCCGGCGTCACTGCGTATGGCGGTCCGGAAGAATCACCCTCCTCGTTAGGCTCGGGGCCGATGGTCGCCTACCTGGACCACGCCGCCACCACCCCCATGCGCCCTGAGGCGCGCCGAGCCATGCTCGCGGTTATGTCCGAAGCGGGCTTCGGGAACCCTTCGGGCGCCCATTCCGTGGCCCGGGCGGCCCGCCGGGCCGTCGAGGACGCCCGGGAGGTGGTGGCCGCCGCCCTCGGGGCCGAACCCTCCCAGGTGGTCTTCAGCGGAGGCGGAACCGAGTCCGATAATTTGGCCGTCGCCGGCCGCTCATCCCGCGGCCCCGTCCTGTGCAGCGCGGTGGAGCACGACGCCGTCCTGGAGTCGGTCCACGCCGCCGGGGGGGCCACGCTCCGTGTCGATGCGGCCGGCCAGGTGGATGTGGACGACCTGAAGCGGGCCCTCGGCGCCCCGCCCGCCCCCGGCTCTGTCCCGACCGACGGCACCGCCCCCGCCTCCCCGGCCCTGGTCTCGGTCATGACGGCCAACAACGAGACGGGCATCATCCAGCCCCTCGACCGGGTCATCGGGATCGTCCGGCGCAAGGCTCCCTCCGCCCTGGTCCACACCGATGCCGTCCAGGCCGTCAACTGGCTCGACCCGGCCCCGGCCACGGCCGGTGCCGACCTGGTCTCCATCAGCGCCCACAAGTTCGGCGGCCCCCAGGGTGTGGGAGTCCTGGTGGTGCGCAGCCCGGCCGGACTGGACGTGACCGTCCACGGGGGCGGTCAGGAGGCGGGCCGGCGCAGCGGGACCCACAATGTGGCCGGCATAGCCGGACTGGCCGCCGCCCTGGCCGTGGTCCAGGAGGACAGGGAAGCCCTGGTCAAGCGGGTCGCTGACCTCCGGGACCGGCTGACCGACGGCCTGCTGGCCTCGGTGCCCGGGGCGGTGGAGACGGGTCGCCGGGAGGACAAGGTGGCCGGGATCTGCCATATCTGCATTCCGGAGGTGGAGAGCGAGGCCCTGGTCTTCCTCCTGGACCAGGCCGGGGTCTGCGTGTCGGCCGGTTCGGCCTGCGCCAGCGGCGCCACTCAGGTCAGCCATGTGCTGCGGGCCATGGGCGTTCCCGAGGAGCTGGCCCACGGCGCCCTGCGGTTGTCCCTGGGCTGGACCACCACCGATGACGACGTCGACGCCGCCCTGGAGGCTGTCCCCGCCGCCGTAGCCCGCCTGCGTCGCACCCGATGAAGGTCCTGGCCGCCCTGTCCGGCGGGGTCGACTCCTCGGTGGCCGCCGCCCTTCTGGTGGAGGAGGGCCACCAGGTGGTCGGGGCGACCATGAAGCTCTGGGGCGGCCCGTCCGACTCCGGCTGCTGCTCGGTCTCCGATGTCGATGACGCCCGCCGGGTCTGCCATCAGCTCGGCATCGACCACCACGTCTTCAACTTCTCCGAGGACTTCCAGCGCCACGTGGTCGACCCTTACGTCGACGCCCACCGCTCCGGGCTCACGCCCAATCCCTGCATCGAGTGCAACCGGCACATCAAGTTCGACCGCTTCCTGGACCGGGCCCTCCAGCTCGGCTTCGACGCGGTGGCCACCGGGCACCACGCCCGGGTCGAGCCCCGCCCGGGTGGCACCGCCGCCCTCGTCCGGGGCCGGGACGGGGCCAAGGACCAGTCCTACGTGCTCTCCATGCTCGGCCAGGCCCAGCTCAGCCGGCTGATCCTGCCGGTGGGGGAGATGACCAAGGCCGAGGTCAGGGCCGAGGCCTCCCGGCGGGGACTGCGCACGGCGGTCAAGCCCGACAGCCAGGACGTCTGCTTCATCACCGCCTCGGCCGGACGGACCGCCTTTCTGAGCGACCGGATCGAGCTGCATCCAGGCCGCCTGGTGGAGTCGGTCACGGGAGCCACGGTGGGAACGGTCGACGCCATCGAGCTGGTCACGGTCGGCCAGCGCCGCGGCATCGGGGCCGGCCCGGACGGCCGCCGCCACTACGCCCTCTCGGTTGACCCCGCCGCCGGTCAGGTCAGGGTCGGGCCCATCGAGGCGCTGATGACCGACGTGGTCGGGGTCGGACCCTGGACGTGGACCGCCGGTCCGTTGGCGCCGGGGGCCGCCGTCTCGGCCCAGCTGTCGGCCCACGGTCGGCCCCTGCCCGCCCGCCTGGGCGCCGACGCCACCCAGGTCCACCTGGCCGAGCCCACCCGCCGGGTGGCGGCCGGCCAGACGGTCGCCCTCTACGACGGGGACGAGGTGCTCGGCTCGGCGGTGGCGCGGTGACCGACCCTTCCGACGTGGCCCGGCGGGCCGAGGAGCTGGACCGCCAGATCGAGCACCACAACATCGCCTACCACCAGCTCGACACCCCCGAGATCAGCGACGCCGACTACGACGCCCTGGTCCGGGAGTTGCGGGCCATCGAGGCCGACCACCCCGAACTGGCCGATGATCTGTCCCCGACCCGGGGCGTCGGCGCCGCCCCTTCGGCCCTCTTCACCCCGGTCCAGCACCGGGTCCCCATGATGTCGCTGGACAACGCCTTCTCGGTCGAGGAGCTGGAGGCCTGGGCCCGCCGCCTCGAGCGCCTGGCCGACGGCCCCGTCACCTACATCTGCGAACTCAAGATCGACGGCCTGGCCATGTCCCTGCTCTACGAAGAGGGCCGCCTGGTCCGGGCCGCCACCCGCGGCGACGGCCGCACGGGGGAAGATGTCACCGCCAACATCCGCACCATCCGCTCCATACCGGCCGAGCTGAAATTGGACGACCCCCCCGACCAGGTCGAGGTCCGGGGCGAGGTGTACATGCCTGTGGCGGCCTTCGAGGAACTCAACCGCCGGCAGGCCGAAACCGGCGCCCGCCTCTTCGCCAATCCCCGTAACTCCGCCGCCGGCTCGCTGCGCCAGAAGGATCCGGCCATCACCGCCAGCCGGGATCTGTCCTTCTGGGCCTACGACCTGTCCGCCCCCGGGGGGGTGGAGCGCATGGGCTTCGCCCAGCACAGCCAGACCCTGCAGTGGCTGGCCGACGCCGGCCTGCCCGTCAACCCGGAGTGGAAGATCCTCACCACCGTGGAGGAGGTCCACGCCTACTGCGTGTCCCGCCAGGACCACCGCCACGACCTCGCCTACGAGATCGACGGCGTGGTGGTGAAGGTGCAGGAGTTGGACCGCCGCCGGGAACTGGGTTCGACCTCGCATGCCCCCCGCTGGGCCATTGCCTACAAGTTCCCCCCCGAGGAGCGCACCACCCGCCTCAACGGGATCATGGTGTCCATCGGCAAGTCGGGGAAGGCCACCCCCTTCGCCCAGCTGGAGCCGGTCTTTGTCGGGGGCTCAACCGTGGGCCTGGCCACCCTGCACAATGAGGACCAGGTCCGGCTCAAGGACGTCCGCCCCGGTGACACCGTCATCGTCCGCAAGGCCGGTGATGTCATCCCCGAGGTGGTGGGTCCCGTCGAGTCCCTGCGGCCCCAGGGGTCCAAGGCCTGGGTCTTCCCCACCGTCTGCCCGGTGTGCGGCGGTCCCCTGGTCCGCCTCGAAGGTGAGTCGGACACCTTCTGCACCAACTTCGACTGCCCGGGCCAGCGCATCCAGCGCATCGCCCACTTTGCCTCCCGGGGAGCGATGGACATCGAGGGACTGGGCGAGCAGCGCGTCATCCAGCTGGACCGGGCCCGCCTCATCACTGACGCCGGGGACCTCTACTCGCTGACAGAGGAGGACCTCAGCGGGTTGGAGGGCTTCGCGGCCATCTCGGTGGCCAACCTGCTGGCCGCCATCGGCGCCTCCAAGGACCGGCCGCTGGCCAACCTGCTGGCCGGCCTGGCCATCCGCCATCTGGGCAGCACCGGTTCGGTCGTGCTGGCCCGGGCCATGGGCCACCTCGACGCCATCGAGGCGGCCGGCCCCGAGGAGCTGGCCGCCATCGACGGGATCGGTCCGACCATCGCCCGCAGCGTGCACGAGTTCTTCGCCTCCGAGCGCAACCGGGTGGTGATCGAAAAGCTCAGGCAGGCCGGGGTCAACCTGGCCGGCCCGGCCGGCTCGGACGTTCCCCAGGTCCTGGCCGGCAAGAGCGTGGTGGTCACCGGCACCCTGGAGGGCTGGAGCCGGGAGGAGGCCGAGCTGGCCATCACCTCCCGGGGTGGGAAGTCACCCGGCAGCGTGTCCAAGACCACCTTCGCGGTGGTGGTCGGAGAGGCCCCGGGGGCCTCGAAGCTCACCAAGGCCGAGAGTCTGGGGAGGCCGATCCTGGATGAGGCGGGCTTCGCCGTGCTCCTGGAGACCGGGGAAGTCCCGGCCTGAACGGTCCCGAGCCCCCGGCCCGGGATGTCCAGGAAAGCGCACTCGGCCCAGGTAGCCTCGATCGGTGACGGTGCCGCGGGTGGATGACCTGCTCGGCCGGTCGCTCGGGGACCGCTACCGGGTCCGGGGCTGGCTGGGAGCGGGGGCGTCGGCGTCGGTTTACCTGGCCGTGGACGAGCGCCTGGACCGCCAGGTGGCCCTCAAGGTCCTGCACCCCGCCCTGGCGTCGGACGCCGGCTTCCTCAAGCGGTTCCAGTCCGAGGCCCGAGCGGCCGCCCGCCTCCGCCATCCCCACATCGTGCAGGTCTACGACTGGGGCGAGGACCCGGCCGGGGTGTACGTGGTGCTGGAGTACCTGTCCGGCGGCAGCCTGCGCCAGATGCTGGATAGTTCCGGGCCGCTCTCGCTGGCCCAGGTGACCGCGGTCGGTGCCCAGGCGGCCGAGGGCCTGGCCCACGCCCACCAGCGGGGTACGGCCCACCGCGACATAAAGCCGGCCAATCTCCTCTTCGATGACGACGGCCGTCTCGCCATCGCCGACTTCGGTATCGCCAGAGCCATGGCCGACGCCACCTGGACCGAGCCGGCCGGGGTGATCCTGGGCACGGCCCGCTACGCCAGCCCGGAACAGGCCGGCGGGCTGGTCACCGGGCCGGCTACCGACGTGTATTCGCTATCTCTGGTCCTGGTGGAGGCGGCCACCGGAGCGGTGCCCTTCAGCGCTGATACGACCGTGGCCACCCTCATGGCCCGCCAGGGCCGCCGGGTGGAGGCGGCTCCGGAGCTGGGAGAGCTGGGGCCGCTGCTGACCCAGACCACCGATCCGGAGCCGGCCGCCCGGCCCGACGCCGGCTGGATGGCGGCCCGACTGGCGGACGTGAGCCGCACCCTGCCCCGACCCGGCGCCCTGCCACTGGCCCCTCCCGACGTGCCGGCCGACTCGGGGGCCAGGACCGGGCCGGCCCGGGACACGACCGACGTCGGCATGGCCGCCCCGGTGGGGGCCGGGCGGGACGCCACGACCTTGATGGGAGCGACGGCACCTTCGCCGGCCTGGGCGGGCGAGGACAACCCCTGGCCGGTGTCGAGCCGGGTGGAGGTCACCACCCCCGTCGGGTCGGGCGGCGCCGGCCCCGGCCGGCGGGGTGGATGGCGGGCGGCCCTGATCGTCTTCCTCGCTCTGCTCCTGGCCGCCATCGGCGGCGGCGTCTACTGGCTGTTCGGGGTGTACCAGATCACCGTGCCCCGTCGGGTGGTCCCCGACGTGGAGGGCCAGGTCCTGGCCCGCGCCGAACAGGCCCTGACGGCCGCCCATCTGACCTATCGGGTCGACCCTCCCGCCTACAGCGCCACCGTGCCGGCCGGGGACGTCCTCACCCAGTCCCCGAGGGGCGGCAAGCTCAAGCAGGGGTCGGCGGTCGACCTGGTCGCCTCCGAAGGCCCGGCGCCCCGGGCCGTTCCCGGTCTGAGCGGCCTCTCCCAGGAGGCGGCCGGAGCTGCCCTGAGCCGGGCCGGCCTCGGGGTCAAGTACGCCAAGGCCTACAGCGAGACGGTGGCGGCGGGCACCGTGCTCAGCTGGTCGCCCAACTCGGGTCTGCAGCCCAAGGGCACCGTGGTGACCGTCACCGTCTCGGAAGGCCCCCAACCCCGGACCGTGCCCGCCCTGACCGGTGACACCTACGCCCAGGCCGCCGCCGCGCTGACCGGTCTCCAGCTCAACCCGGTGGAGAGCGACGTCTACAACAACCAGTATCCGGCCGGGCAGGTGGTCGGGACGACCCCGGCCGCCGGCCAGTCGGCGGCCCGGGGATCTACCGTCACGGTGGACGTGTCCAAGGGCCCCCAGCAGGTCCAGGTCCCCGACGTGACCGGGATGAACGTGGCCGATGCCACTTCGGCCATCGAGGCGGTCGGCCTGGTGGTCAACAACGTCTACGGGCCCCCCAACCACCGGGTCTTCGTCACCGACCCCACGGCCGGCACCACCGTGGACACCGGCACCGGCGTCACCCTCTACACCAATTGAATTGTCCCGCCTCCGGCCGGACGGTGCCAGCGGGGGCCCCAGCCCCGCTGGCCCGGCGACCCGGGGCTGTCTGACGGGCAGGCCCCAGCTCCGCTGGCCTGGCGGAACCGGGATGGGCGGCCGTTGGGCCGTCCCTTGACCGGGGGGCGGCGGTTTGCCAACCTCTCCCGGCCGCCCGCGCTGGCGGGGCCGGCGAGGGGGAAGGGACGGACCATGGGTGCTCTCGACGGACGGGTCGCCATCATCACCGGCGCCGGCCGGGGCATCGGGCGCGAGCACGCCCTGCTCTTTGCCGCCGAAGGGGCCAAGGTGGTGGTCAACGACCTCGGCGGCGCCATGGACGGATCCGGGGACGACCGGACCCCGGCCCAGGCGGTGGTCGAGGAGATCAAGGCCATGGGGGGAGAGGCCATCGTCAACGCCGACGACGTCTCGGACTGGGAGGGGGGCCAGCGCCTGGTCAACGCCGCCATCGAGGCCTTCGGGGATCTGCATGTGCTCATCAACAACGCCGGCATCCTCCGGGACCGGGTGCTGGTCAACATGACCGAGGAGGAGTGGGACAGCGTCATCAAGGTCCACCTCAAGGGACACTTCGTCCCCACCCGTTGGGCCGCCACCTACTGGCGGGAGCAGACCAAGGCCGGCCGGGAGGTGAAGGCCTCGGTCATCAACACCTCCTCCACCTCTGGGCTGCTGGGTAACCCGGGCCAGGCCAACTACGGGGCGGCCAAGGCCGGCATCGGCGCCTTCACCGTCATCACCGCCCAGGAGCTGGGCCGCTATGGCGTCCGGGTCAATGCCATCGCGCCGGCGGCCCGGACCCGCCTCACCGAGGCCACCCCCGGCCTGGGCGAGGTGGTCAAGCCGCCTTCGGACGGGTCGACTTTCGACCTGTGGGACCCGGCCAACGTGAGTCCCCTGGTGGCCTGGTTGGCCACCGAGGACTGCCCGGCCACCGGAAAGGTCTATTTCGTCCAGGGGGGCCGCATCTCCCTCATGACCAACTGGGCCATGGCCAACCGCATCGAGAAGGATGACCGCTGGACCGTGGACGAGCTCCGCCAGGCCATGGTGGAGCTGGACGAAGCCGCCCCGGCCGGGGCCGGCCCGGCGGCTGTACCGGACTAGGCGGGCACGTTCCCCGGGCGTTTGGAATAGCCCGATCGGGGCATACAGGATTTAGTCCTCCCCAGAGGGTCCAAAAACCACGTAAGATCGTCGCTGGCAGGGTCCAAGGGGGTGGCGTTGCTGAGGCAGTGTTCCCCAGCCGCTGCCGGGCCGCCGCCCCCTTGGGCCCTGCCACTATCGCGTCCCGGCCCACTACGCTGAGTCCCATGCCGGCGGCCACCCGACTCGAACGCATCGAGCACCGTGAGCGGAATCCGAAGTGGAAGAACCCACCCTTCCGCATCGAGATGTCCGAGTGCATCAACTGCGACACGTGCCTGCGTCACTGTCCGCCCCAGTTCGGTGCCATCTTCAACCACGGGATCGACGTGATCATCGTCCCCGAGCTCTGCTCGGGCTGCCTGAAGTGCGTCGAGCCCTGCCCGGTGGACTGCATCTACGTGGACCCGGACTGGAAGGCGGCCCCGGACGACTGGTGGACCGAGCCCCTCGGCCCCCTGGATCCCTACTGACCGGTTGAGCCCGGCCGATTCCCGCCCGTCCATCTCTCGAGAGGACGTGGCCCACGTGGCCCATCTGGCCCGCCTGACCCTCACCCCCGAGGAGATCGAGCGCTTCACCGCCCAGCTGGCCGCCGTTCTGGGTCACGCCGATGACGTGGCCGCCCTCGACCTGGCCGGGGTGGAGCCCACAGCCCATCCCTTCCCTCTGATCAACGTCCTGCGAGAGGACGAGGTCCGTCCCTGTCTGGACCGGGACGAGGTAATGGCCCAGGCGCCGGCGGCCGAAGACGGCCGTTTCCGGGTCCCCCGCATCCTCGGGGAGGCTCCGTGACCCCCGGCGCACCCGGCGCCGGCCGGACTGCCCTGGCGACCGCCGCGGCGGTCCGTTCGGGCCGACTGAAGGCCGCCGAAGTCCTCGAGGAACACCTGGCCGCCATCCGGGCCCGGGAGACCGAGCTGCATGCCTTCAACCTGGTGCTGGAGGACCGGGCCCGGGCCGAGGCGGCGGGAGTGGACGAGGCCGTGGCCGCCGGGCGCGACCCGG
>Ga0307374_10003684_pt1 | contig 26010 bp, 29 predicted proteins | sample OX3MG_FD_202532 | JGI IMG/M metagenome (GOLD analysis project Ga0307374, IMG submission 202532) | Soil microbial communities from Risofladan, Vaasa, Finland - OX-3 | ecosystem: Environmental > Terrestrial > Soil > Coastal area > Acid sulfate soil | place: Finland: Risofladan, Vaasa | collected...
CGCAGGATTTCGCTCTGGCGGGATCGAACGCGCGCTCCGAGCACCCCGTAGGTCAATAGCACGTCAACCGGCGTCGCCAGGATGACGAGCAGGAATGCCAGACCGAGATTGTCCGCGGCGATCCCGATCACCAGGGCCAGGAGCCAGAGCAGCGCGCCGCAGCCAAGCTGGATGAAGATGAAGCCGTTCCTCGCCAGGTGGCCAGGATGCCCGGCGGCGTCAAGCTGCCGGTCGATGAAGTTCTGGGCGAACATCGGCGTCATCGCGGCCCAGAACCTGCGGGCCTCTCGGCTCAAAGGCAGCCAGATTCGCTGCGCCAGTGGGGCGTCCAGGTCCTTTCTACCGACGGCATCGGCCACCGGGACTGGAGTCCTGGCCTGGATGAAGGCCGACAAGACCACCAACGCGATCCCGAAACCGGTCACCGCCGCGGCGCCGACCATCAGCAGCTTCATCGCATCTGGCGGCTGATGATGGCGCGCATGGACAGCAGGCCGGTCGCAATCAGCACGCCGGCGATGAGCAGCAGCCCCCACCCCGCAGGTGTCGTGATCATGGGCCGGAAGTAAGCCGGCGCTGCAATGAACGCGATGGCTCCCACCAGCACGGGGAGCAGGGACAAAACGAGGGAGGTGGCGCGGGCCTGGGCCGTCATCGCCCGCATCTGGCCCGCCAGCGTGCGCCGAGATCTGGCGACGGCGGCCATCGAGTTGAGCAGCCTCGGCAAGTCTCCACCTGCGACGCGTGCGACGGAGATCGCGGCTCCGAGGAGCTCCAGGTCGCGGACTCCGGTGCGATCGGCCATCATCGCGACCGCATCCTCCACCGTCATCCCCATCGCGACTCGGCGGGCGGCCCGGGCGAACTCGTCGCCCAACGGCGGCTGGGCGCTGTGGCCCACCTGGTCGATGGCCATGGCCAGTGAGCGCCCCGCCCGCAAGGTGTCAGCGATCAAGAGCAGCGCCGCCGGCAGCTGAGCTTCGATCCGGCGACCTCGCGACGCGGCCATGCGGAGGACGATCGAGCGAGGCACGAGGGCAAGGCCGAGGGCGACCCCGAGCACCAGCGGATTGGGCCCGAGGAACAAAAACGCAATGAAACCTGCGACGACCCCGGCCGCCACCGACAGCAGGATCAGCTCAGACGCGCGCAGCCTGAGACCGGCTTCGACCAGGATCCTGCCCATGGGGCGGCGCGCCGCCACGCGGTTGACCTCGGCAAGCTCGTCGACCCTCTGGAAAAGGCTCAGATCCCCGAACCAGGAGCGCAGCGACTCCAGGTCGCCCCGGCGCGGCTCACTGGATGGCGCCTGCACACTTCCGGCCACGGCGGCCGGCCTCCCCCCCAGCCCGGCGGCGATCAGGCCCACCCCCCCGGCGGTGAGCACCGCCGCCAGCACGAGCGTGAGCGCGCCCACGCGCCTAGCTGGTGAAGTGGTACCGGGCGTTGATCTCGGCCGGCCCGATCGAGCCGGTCGTGACGCGGCCTGGACAGCTCGAATCCGGGACCGGAAGGCCGCTCTGCGTGACCGGCAGCGCGGCAAAACTGAGGGTCGTGTTGGTCAGGAGCCAGATGACGTACTGGACGTCGCACTGGTCCACCAGCACGGTGAGGATCGTAGCTCCAGCATGCTGCGCTGCCCCCTGCTCGGCCGCCGAGCCCACTCTCAGGACCTCCAACGCGCTGAGCACGGTCCGGCTCGAGCTGCCGGTCGCGCCGGGCTTGAAGCTCGAAAGATTCGCGGTGGCTACGACATCCACGAAGGTTCCCTCGCCGATGAAACCGCCCGCGGCGCTGAGGTCGGTGGCCGGAAGGCTCACGGCCACGTAGCCGGCCGGGACGGGAAGGAGACTTGTGGGCGCCAATCCGGCCGACGGAGATCCGACCAGCGAGGCCAGGATCGGGTCACCGGCGGCGATGTCGACGCGCGCCACCCGACCGACGGCGTCGGCCGCACCGGAAAGCACGCTGGCCGGCGCCGTCGACGAAAGGTACTTCTTGACCGTCACGTCGGCCGGGGCCAGCACGGAGCCCGCCTGCACGTTGCGGGCCGCGACCAGCACCGAAACGGTCGGGGTCGCCCCCGCCAGCTGCGTGCCGAGGTAGAAGGTGAGTCCGAACCCGGCCATCGCTAGGATCAGGCCGATGACGAGGAATGAGGTGGCCGAGCTCGAGCGGCCCCGGCGGGGCGCTCCTGCGCCATCCGGGGCCTCCGCGGCCTCGGTACCGGCGCCATTGTTGGTCGATGCGGGGTCGCTTGCCACAGTTTCTGAGGTTGGCAGAAGAATAGCGCCAGTCACACCTCCACCTGGCATGGAGTTCGTAGGACCATGAGCCTGAGCGCGCGGGGCGGGCGTGCCTGGCCTTGCGACATTTCGCGCGCCACCCTGACGTCCATGCAGGCGCGGCGGGCGACGAGCGGTACGCGAGCTCAATCGATGGTGGAGTTTGCATTCGCCCTGCCGGTACTGCTTCTTTTGCTTCTCGGCATGCTCGACCTGGGTCGCGCCTTCTACATCCGCGAGCAGGTCTCGGACGCGGTGCGAGCCGCGGTGCGGGAGGCGATGCGTGCAGACCAGCACGCCACGGCGGACACCGCCTGCGCAACGGGGGGCCGGATCTCTGTGGTTCTGCCGGGAAACGGCAGTGCGATCGCGGACATCGCCGCGGCCTCCGCAGCATCCGACTCACCGACTGGTGCCCCCGACTCCACCGGGCTGGCCGGCGCCATGCTAACGGTCACCTGGCACTGCCGCGGCGGGGTCGCCGTGACCAACACCACCAACCAGGGCGTCACCGATCCAGCAGATCCGCGTTCGGACAGCGTGCAGGTACGCCTGGATTACCAGCTCGCGCTTCTGTACCCGGTCATTCAGCGCATCGCGGGTCCGTCGATCGCAATCGACGCGGTCCAGAGCGGGAGGGTGGAATACTGAAGACGGTTCGAGTCGGGGGGGCAGGCCAGGCGCTGGTGGAGTTTGCCGTGGTGGCTCCAGTGCTGCTGCTGATCGTCTTTGGTCTCGTCGACGCCTCTCGGATCGCGCAGGCGTCGGTAACCGTGGCCGAAGCTGCACGCGACGGCGCCAGGCAGGCCGTGGCAGACGCCTCGGCCGCGGACGGACCATTCGACCCCGGCGGGACCGGGCCATGCCCAGGGGCAGCCTTCACCAGCTCGGCCTCCGGGACAGGCTGCCTGACGGACTCGCGAGTGGCCGAAACCGTGGCTGCACGCATGGCGCCGGTGACAAGCTCGTTCGTACTGCACCCGGGGACGCGCGCCGACGCATGTCCGACGCCTGCCGCCGGTTCGATCAGCATCTGCATCGACCCGGCCCAGTCGGGACCCTCCACCTATGCCGACTGCACCGGCGCACGAGCCTCGCTCGGGCACGAGCCAGGACCGGGCGAGCTCGGCGGCCGGCAGGCCGAGTGGGCGAGCAAGGCGGATCGCGGCTGCTTCCTCGTCCAGGTCGCGGTGGTCTACGCCTACATGCCGATGACGCCTGCGATCGCACGCCTGCTCCCCGCGGCATTTCTGATCGTGTCGTCGAGCACAGTGCTGGCGGAGTACTGACGTGCGAAGCCGCCGGGATTCAGGCCAGGCGATCGTGGTCATCGCGATCATGCTGGTCGCGATCGCCGGCCTGGCTGCGCTCGCGATCGACGTCGGCGAGGGCATGAGCGATCGCCGGGATCTCCAGGATGCCGCCGACATGGCGGCCCTGGCAGGCGCGAGCTCGTATGCCGCGGGCGCGTCTGCGGCGCATTTCGTGGCGATCGAATACGCAGCCCGAGCGAACGGCGTGGCACTACCGCTCGCCGGCTGCAGCAACAGCGCGTGTCCTGCCGCGACTTATGTGGCCGGCGATTACCGCTTCACGGTCACCGATGCGAGTGCGAGCACGATCGACGTGGTCATCGAGCACCGGATCACCGCATGGTTTGGTGGCGTCGTCGGAATCCCCCATTACACCGTCGCCGCGTCCGCGCGCGCCATGAGCACGACCCGCTTTGCTGCCACTCCTTATGCGCTCATGGGTTTCTCCGGTGACGTGGCCGTTTTCGGGGGCGGCTCGACCAAGGGGGCATCGATCGGCGGCAGCGTCTACGCGGAAGGAAGCTTCGGCACCAACAACAGCCCGCACGAGCCGGTCGTATCGCTCACCCAGACCGACGGGGCCGGCAGTGCATGCCCGGGCGCGCCTCCCAACCGGGTCGATCTCGGTGGCACCGTGAACAGCCTCGCCTTCGAGTGGGCGGGTGGGACCGGACCGACCAACCTGGGCGTGCCGTCGGTGCGCCTTTTCGACGGCCAGGCCCCGACCACAGGAGGACCAGTCTTCACGCGCACCGTCGACGCCCACAGCCCGACGACGGGTCACTGGATGCCTGGCCTATACCAGGGCATATATCCGAGTGGAGGGCTGCTCGACCCTGGCGTGTACGTGATCGCCAACGTCGGCACCGACATAGCACTAGGCTCGATCGCCAACGCCATCCCAGCGCCTCGCGGGCAGGCTGATCCGACCGGCGCCGTCTCGATCGTGCTGGACGGTTCGGACCTCGGCGCGCTTGACATCAGCAACGCCATCCTGAACGGCATCGACGACCTGGGCGGCGCGAACGCACCGCCACCGCGTGACCCACTGGGCACGCACAACTTCGCCGTTTACGCGAGCGGCTTTCACGGGTCGATAGACTTCGGGCCAGCGACCACCACGGACATCACGGGCATCGTCTACGCCCCTGACAGCAACGTCAGGACGAACGGCGACGCAAGCCCGATGTTCACCGGGTCGGCGATGTTCGCGAGCGTCGCGACTTTGGGAGGCGGCAGCGGCCTCCCGACGTACAACTGGGTGTGCGGCCTCGGTGCGGTGCTAGGACCGAACGCCCCGGGTTCGCCAGATGCGCTTGTTCGTTGAGCCTTTCCAGGCGCCAGCACCTGGACCCGCGATGAGTGGCTACCGCATCGCCCGCTCAACCTCTTCGACCAGCCACACGGAACCGTCCGTAACGTCCGCCCCGTCCTCGGTCATCCACCCATCCAACAGCAACTTGCCCACCATCGCGTCCACCAAGCTCGGGTGGGTGCAGACCAGGAGCGGATGGGCGGCCGCCCTTCGCGCCACGGAAATGGCCCGATCCACATCCGCCACCTCGCCCAGAGCCCGGTCCGACTCGATCACCAGCTCTCGGGCGTCAGCCAGCGGCATCACCGTCTCGCGGCAGCGAAGGTTGGGTCCGGTCAGTATTCGCGAGATCGGCCGGCCTTCAAGACGTGCGACCAACGCTCTCGCCTGCCGCCGTCCTTCGCGCGTGATCGGACGGAACCGCGACGGCCCGGGCCAAGCACCAGGACTGCCGGAGTCCGCCTCCTTGACGAGGTAGATGGTCATGGCCGGCTGAGGCTAGCCGAGCCTGGTTAAGAACCGGTTATGGGCGGGCTACGTAGTCACCTCGCGCAGGCCCAGGCGCAGGTCGGCGGCTGGGGTCATGCTTCCGGGCGACGACTCGGAGTCAGGCGGTCGGCTGCGCCATCGTCGGAATGGACCCTGTGGGTCGGTTACTCAATCGGGGGCCTGGCGCGAGTCTGCCCGGAGCAGATGAATCACCGGCAGACTGGCGGAAAGCCGTTAGTGAAATGCTGGCGAAGGCTCGGCGCAATCCGCCACCGCCAGACGCACGTGAGGTTCCCGGCGGTCCACGCAATCGACCAGTGTTGCAATACAGCGGGGGCGGCGCACCTGCGCTCCTACGTGGGTGTGTTCCCGGCTCCGACCTGCTCTTGAATCGTTCGCGCGCCACGAGGCGAAGTGACCATCTCCTTGATCCGGTCGCGCGTGAACCGACCCACGAAAAGCGGCACGAACTGCGGCACGCGGGAACCGGCAAGGCGCAGGAGGGACTCATCCGCCAGGGTGTCGATTGATTCCTCGGACACCAGGCCCTGGTACTCGGCCTTTATGGTGCGCACCTCGGAAGCAACCATCTTGAGCACGCTTTGATCGAACGCCACATTCACACTCATCCCGTACCCCCTTTGCGCATCGAACGCTAGCCTCGGGCTCGATCCACCGGCAGGGCCATCTGCCTCTATCAGGGTAGGACCTCACCGTGCTCAGTGCAGCCCCGCCCCGAACCTTAACCCGCCGTTAACCCATGCTTCGTCTTGGCCCGACGGATCTCGCCAGTGGCTGACTGCCGACCTATAGCTTGATCGTGCCGAACCATTGCAACGACACGCACGGCACTGGTGGATGCGGAGCCACCTCGCTCATCTCACTCGGTGACTCCAACGTCGGGGCCACCGTCAAACAGGTCATGTCCTTGAACACGTGGAGGGAGGGCAACAACGCCATCGTCATCACGTGGGGCGAGGACGACTTCTCGGACAGGGCTTGCCAGGAACGGGCTGCTGCGGTGCCAACCCGGGGGGCGGCCACGTGGTCACCATCGTGATCAGAAACCACGGCGCTGGAGCTCACGTCGTAGACAACACCGCCTACAACCACTATGCGCTGCTGCGGACCATGGAAGCCGCTTTCCGCCTGCCCTGCCTGGCGCACGCCCGTGACAGCGTCGTGCCGACAATGAACCCGTTGTTCATGGAGTCTTGAGTAGATCCGACCTTTGTTGGGCAAGCCCGGCTTCGCGCCACGCGGTGCGAAGCCGGTGCCCCGCTCCTGCTCGAGGGTTAGTAGATTCGGAAGGTTCCGAATCCGTTTTCGCCGCCAGTCAGGAGCGCACCCCAACAGGCTATTTGCAGGCCTGCTCGCACTCCTTCATCTTCCGTTCCGCCGCTCCGTTGTGGCCCGCCGCCCAGTTCACGATCTGCTGTGCGGCACAGGAGAGCTCGGCCGGTCCGGCAACATGGGGGGCGTTCGACATCGTGGCTGGAGTCGCTCGACCGATCCATTGTCAGCGACCGGTCCGTCACCACCCAATAGCCGTCTTGACACTCAGATGTCACGACGCAGGAGAAGCGGAAGCGCTGACGGGGGCAGGTGACCGTCATCCAGCCGTACTTGCGAAGCTTCTTCAGCTGCTCCCCGAGCTGCTTCAGCGCGTCCATGGCGGCGTCCGTCGCCTTGCCGGTGGCGTCGTCGACGCTGGGGACGCCCAGAGTTCCGCGAGAATCTGATCATGATCGCCGATGTCGCGTCTTGTGATCACTCTGGGCTTCTATTTAAGCCAACCACATGCTAGGGCGGAGCGAAGGGTCTTCCCAGGCCAAAGGCCAAGGAAGCTCTTCCAGCGACGAGTTGACAAGCCCGGCTTGCGGTAGCCTCGGGGACGTTGTTGCCCTCGAGGCACCCGCCTTTTCAACCTGACAGGTTCGAGGACCAAAGGAGACCCACGTGACAAGTCGTGACCTGCTGATTGACGCGTTCGGCCGGATTCCCGACCAGGTGCACGGTGTCATCGACGGCATGACTCCCGATCAGTTGACCTATCGCCTCGACAGCGAAGCGAACTCGATCGCATGGTTGGTGTGGCATTTGAGCAGGATTGCCGACGATCATGTCGCCGATGTCTCGGGCCATCCTCAAGTGTGGACGTCAGCCGGGTGGGCGAAACGGTGGGGCCTGCCTTTTGACTTTGCGGACACTGGCTACGGACATACCGCCGGACAGGTTGCGGCCGTCACCGGCACCCCCGAGATGCTCCGCGGCTACTTCGATGCCGTCCATGAGGCGACAATTCGTTTCGTTCGCACCGTGTCCGACTCCGACCTCGATCGAATCGTCGATGAGCGATGGGACCCGCCGGTGACCTTGGGCATACGACTCGTAAGCGTGGTCGGCCACAACTTCGAGCAGGCCGCCCAGGCAGCTTATGTTCGCGGCATCCTCGAGCGCAAAGAACTCCACTCGACCAGATGATCACGCGGATCCAATTGCGCTCCCTTTGACCGGTAGTTCCGACGGATAGCAGTGCAGGCGATCGCCTGGCGGGCGCGCTACCGCCCCCACCCTAACCGCCAAGAATGTGGAATAGGGTGTCAACCACGATTAACGATGCTCAGACGCGATCGGCTTTTGGGTCACCTCCCCACTCTGGACAGGACACAGCAAGGAGAATCGCGAAATGACAGCGACGCTCGACTACCTTCTCGTGGAGGATCGGCTTCCGGCGGTCATCATCACCCTCAACCGGCCCCAACAACTAAACCCACTTTCGACTGGGTTGATGAAAGAGCTCACGTCCGAACTCGAACGCCAGGGCGCCCGGCCTGAGGTACGGGCTATCGTGCTCAAGGGAGCCGGCCGCGCGTTTTCGGCAGGGCACGACCTGAAGGAGATGATGGACCGGTCTCTCGACGAGGAGCGAGACATCTTCAGCGTCTGCAACAAATTGATGGCCACCGTGCAGTTGATCCCCGTCCCGGTGATTGCCGCGCCGCACGGGATCGCCACTGCAGCCGGATGCCAACTCGTCGCCACTTGTGACCTAGCCATCGCCAGCGACGAATGCCGCTTCGCGACCTCAGGGGTTCGGTATGGCCTGTTCTGCTCGACGCCCGGCGTGGCCGTGGCACGCAATGTGGGCCGCAAGAACGCGATGGAGATGTTGCTGACGGGGCGATTTGTCGATGCGGCCACCGCCGAGAGATGGGGCCTGGTCAATCGAGCGGTCCCGCTCGCCAAGCTCGACGACGAAGTCATGGCGCTCGTCAAAGAACTCTCGCAACTCAGCCGTTACGCATTGACGATCGGCAAAGAAGGTTTCTACCGACAGGTGGAAGAGAAGCAGACAGAGGCTTACCGACTGATGGCCGAGGCGATCTCTTGCAATGCGGTTGCTCCCGACGGCCAGGAAGGGATTGCCGCCTTCGTAGAGAAGCGCACGCCAGTCTGGAGGGACGTCTCTTAGGGAGCCTCTGTCCGGGCCAGTGGGGTACCCGTGGCCGTGGTCACGGCCGGGGGGACTGACGCTACGGCCTGGTGCCCCGACGCGACCTGCCCTGTCTCAGCGTCGGGACGCCGGCCGGCGACCAGCAGGACCGGTGGTCGCTCGAGTTCTTGCTCGCGCATGTAATGTCCGGATACGACGTCCAGGAGACGATCGGCGCCCGATGTTCAACACCTCACATTTCCCGTGGATCCCGTCCCCGTCAAACGACAGGGGGCAGATCCAAGCCTTTCGCACGGCGACGCGGCAGGGGGACCAGGAACAACCTTGGGTGAACATGATCAACAGGCTGCAGAGGGGATCCATCGCCGAACCCGCTCTCCAAGGTGCTACCTCGAAGCGCTTGGTGACCGTCGCTATGCTGCCGCGGGCCGGAGAGGCGGCAGCACCAGCAGCCAAGCTCAACCCGCTCCCACTCGTGACACTCGAGCTCTGATGGAACGGATAGTGGTCCTCGGGGGGACCGGCTTCATCGGCCGCAGGCTGCTTCCCGCCTTGCGCCGCACCGACCGAGTCGTCCGGGTGGCCTCCCGCAGCCCCGGTGCGCCGGCCGATGTCGGCGTCGAGCAGGTCCGCTGCGACCTCGAGAGCGGGGAGGGCGTCGACCGGGCGCTGGAGGGCGCGGACCTGGCCTACTTCCTCGTTCACGGTATGGCCGAGGGACGGGGGTTTGCCGCTCGGGAGAAGATCGCGACCGAGAATTTCATTCGTGCCGCCCGCCGGCAGGGCGTCGCTCGCGTCATCTATCTAGGGGGGCTCTACCCGAGTGGTGGTCTCTCGGCCCACCTGGAGAGCAGGCGCGACGTCGGATTGATGCTCATCGAGGGGACGGGCGCGCTTGCCGTCCGGGCAGGGGTTGTCGTGGGCTCGGGGGGTGCGTCGTTCGACATCCTCTATGGACTATGCCAGCGCCTTCCTCTGATGATTGCGCCGCGCTGGCTGGCCAGCCTGTGCCAGCCGGTCTCCATTGATGACACCGTCCGCTGCCTGGCCGGTGCGGCAGGAATCCCGGGAGGGCGCGAAGTGGATCTCGTTGGCCCGGACGTTCTGACCTACCGCGCCATGCTTGAGATCACGGGTTTCGAGTTGCGCGGGCGCAAGCCGGTCATGTTGCCGGTCCCATTCCTCTCCCCAGAGCTGTCCGCGCACTGGCTGCGGCTCGTCACTAAGGTCGACATGAACGTGGCCCGCTCCCTCGTCGCCAGCCTTCGCCACGACCTGGTCGCCGAGCGCCCTCTGCTCACTGCGGAGCTGGGGTTGACGCCGGCCGGTTTCCGAGAATCGGTCCGCGCCGCACTGGCGGAACGCCGCCGGGTGCCCGTGCCCGGGATGCGAGCAGCCTGAGCTCTGCTTCGCGGTAAGGATCTACGACCTGGTTGTCGCAGAAGACGGCGATCCGCCCCTGCTTGGGGCGCCCTGATTGCTGCCGCTATGAGCACATTATCGGCAGCATTCTCGCCGTGCCTGGCTCATACCAAATCGATCCGGACTTCTACGCGACCACCCAATTCAGCAGAAACGCGGCGTACTTCGGATTGGACATCAGGTAGAAGTCCGGATTCTCTTTTCCTTCCCGGGCGACCGACAGCGCGTCGTCGTAGATCTCGAAATGCATCACCTTGTCAAGAGCGACGCTCGTTGATTTCGTCCGCCCCACATACGCGAGCCGCTTATTGGTGAGGACGAACGTCCCCGTGTCGAGTTTGGTCAGCGACTGCTGCTGCACCGGCTCGCCTCGAAAAGATCCAACCCGATAGCGAATGCCCGTATGACCGATGGGAAAGCTGAACCCGCTGCTGCGCCCGGCGTAATGAGTCCTGGTCGTCATTCGAGCCAGCGTGGCCGGAACCGACAGGTAGGCTTGTTCGCCGGCCTTGAGAATGAGCGGCGAGTCGACCGCTTGGGCGCCAGAGGTCTTGAGCCGGGCGGCCTCATACAGGGAATCGAAACCCATCGCTTTGATGGCTTCCTGCCGATGGACGACTTCGTCATCGCATGACTTCGCAGAGGCCTTCGCCGACTCTATTTGCGCATCGACCTGGCCGGCCTGCGTTTCCAAGTCGAAGGCGACCTTGCGTTGCTGATCGGCCTCTGGGAAGGTGCTCGATGGCGCTGAACGAGCGATCGAAACAAGCAGGCCGTGAAGTTGGGTCGCGGCCTGACTGCGATCCTGCTCGACCTGGTGCTCGTGGTGCTTGACGCCGATGCGCCCCAACACCCCAGCCGTGGATTCATCGCCTTTCAGAGCGGCCGTTCGCTGATCGTCCGCTGCAACTTGCTCGGTCAGGACCTTGGCCTGTTGGGTCGCCGGCTGGAGATTTGGTGGGATCGCCCACTCGGCGGGGCGCGCAACCAGCGTCGATCCGGCGGCCGCGAGCTGCTCGTCGGCCCTGGTGCGAAGCGACCGTGCGGTGGCTGCAGCCGTGGCGACCCAGTCTCTCAGTTGGGCTGCCCGCGCCTGCAGAGCCTCGACCGAGGCCAGGGTGACAGGGCCGGCATCAGTCTGCACGACGGACCAGGCAGTAGTTTGCTGCGCCGTCAAGTCAGCCATCAGGCAGCACCGTAAACGATCTTGCCTGGGTTGCTAGGTGAACAGCCAAGCGTGAGCTCCTCCAGCCAACCGTCTAGACGCGGCGCAGGTAAGCCGTTCCGTTGCAGCGCGAGGTTCATATGCCGATCATGCATCGAAATCTAAAATCACCTGCGTGAGAATCGGGGATGTCGACCTCGCCCGCATCGGGCTTGGCACGAACAGGCTGACCAATACGCCGCACAACGCCGCATTCATCAAAGCGGCGATCGCCGCCGGAGTCCAGATGATCGACACGGCCCACTCGTATACCGACGGTCAGAGCGAGGAGACGATCGGCGAGGCCCTCTCCGCCAGCACAGTCAACTCTATGGTCGCGACCAAGGGCGGCATTGGCGGCCCGGGCCAGGGGAAGCGGGAGGTGCTGCACGCCCAGATCGAGCAAAGCTTGGTCAGCCTCAGGACCGATCGCATCGAGCTCTACTACCTTCACCGCGTCGATCCGGTCACTCCAATCGAGGAAAGCCTTGCCGCCATAAAGGAGTACCAGGACAGCGGCAAGATCACCCACATTGGCGTCTCCGAGGTGACGATCGAGCAGATCGAACGGGCTCGCAAGGTGGTGCCGATCGCGGCCGTCCAGAACGAGTACAGCATCGTGCAGCGCAAGTACGACGCGGTGGTCGATTATTGCAGTCACGAAGGTATCGTCTTCGTCCCGTTCTTTCCCCTCCGGGGGGAAACTCCTGCTAGAGCCGCGGAGATCGCAAGGCAGCATCACGCGACTCCGCCGCAAGTCAAGCTCGCCTGGCTGCTCCGCCGCTCGCCTGCGATGCTGCCGATTCCGGGCACCTTGTCGCTCGATCATCTGAAGGAGAATCTCGTCGCGACAGAGATTCAGCTCTCGGACGCCGAGTTCAACGCCCTGAACTGACCGATTAGTGATGGGTTTGCCTTGCTTGACCGCATGCCGAGATTTTGGCTGCTCGCAGCGAAGGTGTCCACTCTCAGCGTCGGCGCCACGAACTCGCTTTGAGTGCAGTGGCATATAGCTCGAGTCGAGTGTCCCTGTCCGGCCTCTGCGTGCGCGCAGCGCGTCAATAGCGAAGCCCCAGGTGAAATTTGAAGCTCAACGTTGCTGGCGTCGTTGCCTTCCGTGAGCTACCTTGTCCCGCAGGCAGCTCCGATGGCCCCGACCGCTCGGGAAAAGCAAGCCTGCACGGTTTCGGACCGTGAACACTCCCGATATCTGGGTGCCGGCGATGATCGCTCGGGTCGAATAAGACTGCAATGGTGGAGACCGTCTCATCGCACGACCTGACCGGGAGCCGCTTTCTTCTTATGGGCTCCGGCGAGTTCCTTCCGTGGTCGGCTGAGGCCGAGCGTTACGCACTGGGACCAGCGGCCACGGGTGGCACGGTTGCCCTTCTGGCCACCGCAAGCGCACCGGAAGGCGATCGGGTCTTCGACGGCTGGGGAACGATGGGAGCCGCCCATTTCGAGGGCCTGGGGCTAAATGTGCGTCGCGTCCAGCTAAGGACCAGGAAAGACGCATCCCGATTCGACCTGATCGACAGCATCGAGAGTGCGAGCATGGTCTTCGTGTCGGGCGGGAACCCGGCGTATCTGGCCCGCACGCTCGATGGCACCCCATTCCTGAATGCTCTGACTAAAGTTCTGGCCAGCGGTGCGGTGTTCGCGGGCTGCAGCGCGGGCGCGATGGTTGCGGGGGCTCGAGCTGCGCGGCCGGTCGGGCCGGCCTACCGGTACGTCGGCTTGGGCCTCATCCCTCGAGTCCGCCTTGGCGTGCACTGGAACCGGATGCCGGGATTCCTGCCGAAGGAGTTAATCGTCTCGGGCGGCGACCGGGCGGACAGCTTCATCGGCATCGATGAGAGCACGGCGATCGTTGGCGACGGAACGCATTGGCGGGTTTTCGGGCTCGGGAATGCCGAGGTCCGTCAACTCGACCGGCACACCAAGTACCACGCCGGAGAGGAGTTCAGCTTGGCCTAGAAGCGCCGGCGCTGCTCAGGTTATGGGGATCCGACGTGTCGCCACCGTGCGGCGGATCGCTCGCCACGAGGTCAGCTCCGATCCGATCGCGTGATTAGCTCACGCCAAGCGCACCTTATCGACCCCATCGCTTTACATCGATGTGGCCAACGTTGGTCAGGGGGTCCCCGAAACGCGTCCGACGCCCTTCCGCTTCATGGTGTGTCGCGGACGCAGGCATATACCACGAGATCATGCCAGCCGCCGGGCCTGTACTGGGCCCGGCGGAGTACCCCCTCCTTCTGGAAACCAGCCTTTTCGAGCGCACGTTGCTCAGCCAGGTTGTCAACATCGGTCCCTGCCTCAATCCGCTTGACCGGCGTCGTCGCAAAGAGGTACGCGACAAGAGTGCGTTGCGCCTCGCTGCCAACTCCATGTCCCCTCGCCTCTGGGATCAGGCTAATTCCGATGTTCCAGCAAATCGACTCTGGATTGGGACCGTAGCGGACTTCGCGCCAGGAGACCGTGCCGATGGGCGTGCGGTCCGCTACACGTTCCACGATCAAGGTTCCACCTTGGCTGTTAACCAGTCCGTTCTCCTGAATACGTTCCCTTACTGGCTGTCTCGGAATACCGAATTCGTTGAATTCACCCCGGTACTCAATGGACTGCCAGAGCTCGAGGAGTTCGGCGTCACCCAGCGTGACCGGCCTTAGGCGAGCCTGGCGCCCGCTGGTCGAGGGTTCATCCACGGTTCCCACGAGTTCGATTCTCCCCGATCCTGAATGGGGGTCGCCTACCAGCTGCCACTGGCCCGAACTAACAAAGGCGTCGGAGAGAGTTGGCGGGCATCCCAAACTGCAGTTCAAGGCGACCAACACGCTTGCCGCACCAACGGTTTCCGTCGATGCATTCTTCGCTCTTGGTCGCCCCCGCCGACCCGCTTGCGGTCGTGAACGTGGGCCACGGGGGTTGCAACTTTGAAGTCGTTGGCGAGCAGTCGTATCAGAGCAATTTGCGAAAGGCCAGCGGCGATCGAGCGGAGAGGGGCGAACGACCGGTTATTGGATGCCAGCTGCGTTACGAGATCAACCTTCGTACACACGGACCGGCGGTACGCGTTGACGCTATTGGCGCTGGTACGGTCGGCCACTTCCCGGCGGAGCAAGCCGCGGCACGCGTCAGGCCTGGCTAGGTCGCATTTAGCTACGCTGGGGATTCGCTGGCGAAAAGCACACGTCGATTTACCCTTAAGCGACGCTTAATATTGCTAGCGCATCCGCGGGCGTCTAGGGGCGAGGGGGTCGCGCCATGAATGAAGTTCGCCGGCTGCTGCCGCCGCTGTTCCTCGCGGCCCTCGTGGTTGCAACCTCGCCGCTGACGGCCCTGGCGGCCACCGACCCCGGGCTGGCATCAGCCGGGAATTTCGCGGTGCTAGCCGGACAAACCGTCACGAACACCGGGCCCAGTTGGATCACGGGCCAGCTCGGGGTGGCCCCCGGCAGCTCGGTGACAGGTTTCCCACCCGGAACCTCCGGCGTGGAGCATTTGGGCGACGCGGTAGCCACGATGGCCCAGGTGGACCTCACCTCCGCATACTCCAACGCCGCCGGCCAGCCCACCACCGTCGATTACACCAACGTGAATCTCGGCGGCCTTACCCTGGGCCCGGGTGTTTACCACCAGGCCACTGCGCCGACCCTGACCGGGACGCTGACCCTTAGCGGCTCGGGCGTCTACGTCTTCCAGATCGGCAGCACGCTGGTGACGGCGTCCGGTGCGAGGGTCGTCCTTATCAACGGCGCTCAGGCATGTCAGGTCTTTTGGCAGGTCGCCAGCTCGGCGACGATCGCCGCGGCGACCACCTTTGTGGGCAACGTAATGGCCCTGATCTCAATCAACATGCAGACCGGAGCAACACTCAACGGCAGAGCACTCGCGCGGCTCGGTTCGGTAACGCTGAACACGAACCGGATCATCCAGCCCACCGGTTGCGGATATCCGGCGCCGACCTCCGTCGCCCCACCACCAGGAAACATACTGCCGGCCACGCTGCCGCCCGACAACGGGGCCCCCGATACGACCCCCCCGGTTTTGAGCCTGCCCGGCAACCTGACCGTTGATGCAACCAGTCCTACTGGAGCCATCGTGACCTACAACATGACCGCAACCGATCCCGACAACGCGACGTCCAGTCTCACCCTGACCTGCGCTCCTGCCAGTGGTTCGACCTTCCCCATTGGCACCACGACTGTGAACTGCAGCGCTGCAGACCCCGCAGGCAACCAGGCTGCTGGCAGCTTCACCGTCACGGTGCTCGGAGCTGCCGACCAGCTCAGCAACCTGATCGCCACCATGGACGGCTTCAACCTGCAACCCGGGGTCAGCAACAGCCTTGACGCCAAGCTTGCCGCGGCCAACGACTCCGCCGTGCAGCGCCCCAACACTGCCGCCGCCTGCAACCAGCTCGGCGCCATTATCAACGAGGCGCAAGCGGAGTCAGGGAACATGCTGACGGCCCAACAGGCGAACCAGTTGATCGCGGCAGCGGCCCAGGTCCAGGCCACCCTGAGCTGCTGACAGCTCTCCACCCGACCGTCCCGACCACCCCGCAGACGTAGTCTGGGTCAGCCGTGTCCTAAGTGATGACCACGCGTGGCCTTCTTCAGTCCTTCGCGGCCCGACTCTCCGCATATGAGGCTAGCTTCGTATAAGCACCCCGGGAATGCGTGCGGGGCCAGCCTCCCAACGCAGCTCGGCAGCCGGCGGTTCCCGAGCACTCCGGTAACGTGTAGCCATTCGGAATGATCGTCTGCATCCCTGTCACACATGAAGGTTTCGTAGGTCCCGGCTGGGGCCGCGCCGACCGCGTCGCGGTCGCGAACGTAACCGGCAACGCGATCGATGCCTGGCAGGAGTTCGACGTCAACTGGGGTTGGCTCCACGATTCCGGGCCCGAGGGGGGGCACCACGCTCGCATCGCGCGCTTCCTCAAAGAGCACGAGGTCGAGGCGGTCATCGCTGATCACATGGGCCCGCCGATGGAGCACATGCTTGGCAAGATGGGGATCAAAGTTCACCTCGGAGCAGCTGGGCTTGCCAGCGAAGCCTTGCTCGGAGCACTCAATCGCCCTCGCAGCTAAGCGAGATCACTGGTCCCCTCGTCCTTCTACTCTGGACATTGTCAGCAGCTTGGGCCGCGCACACGGCCTCAAAACCAACCAGATCAAGCTTGGGTCCTAGATCGGCTTGGAGCGTTTCGCGAGCCATGCTGCGACCTGTTCCGTATTGAGCGCATGCGAGGCGATCGCAACGGCGAGGTCACGCAAGCCGCCTCGCTCCGCCTCGATCACATTACCTTCGCGCTCTAGCCAGGCCGCCATCGCGTACATAGCAGTTCGCTTGTTCCCATCCACAAAACCATGGTTGAGGACGAGGCTCTCGGCTAACGCCGCGGCTCGTTTGAATGGAGTGTCGTAGAGGTTGCTGCCACCAAACGAGGACAGTGGGCGCGCGAGCGCTGATTCGATCAGGCCACGGTCGCGAATGCCGCTTGAACCGCCAAACTCTTCGACCGCGACTGTGTGCATCCAGACCAGTCCTTCGAGGCTGATCAGTGGCCTGAGCGACCCCTGATCAGAGGTCGGCAAGTTCGGCTAGGTCTTCCTCGTATCGCTTTGTGAAACGAGCCGTGAACTCCACCAGCCAGGTGTCAGGAGCGCCGGCCGGGTCGAGATCGACATGACCAGGCCGTGAGGCGATCGCCACTTCCATCCCAGCCTTGAAACCTGACTCAGCGATCGTTTCCGGCGGCAGGGGAATCATCAACGAGTTCCCCACTTTGCGGATCTTGCGGCTGATGACCATGGCTGAATTATACAACGTAATTTAGACTAGTCTTCTAAGCTGCCCGGTCGGTGAGCAGTCCAACTCCAGCGAGCGTTAAGCACCCAGTATCAGGAGCATGGGGCGCTCTGCCCGCCTGAGACGCCTATGACTCGCGCCGAGGCAGATTGGGGTGCCAACTGGTCGGCCTTGCCTGGCACACGGAGTAACTCGACCGGCCTGTAACCGTTGTACCTGCGGGCGATGGCAGTGACGCAGCGCGCTACGCACTTCGTGGCACTGGTTAGCCTGGCCGCCGGCCTCGCTGGTTGCGGAGAAGTGGTGGGCTACCGGGCGCCGGCCCGAGGCGAACGCATTGGCGGGGATCTCCTCCAACTCGCCGTTGGCGATGCCAATCTCGATCCAAGTGCGGAGGCGCTCGCGGCGGCGCTCGCGGCGGCGCTGCACGACTTCGGCGAATCGCGCGCGCACCGCCTGCTCGGTCATCATCGCCGTCCAGAGGGCCGCGCGAACCTGGACATGGGCCGGATCCTCAACCTTGGCGAGCGTAGCGCGGGTGAACCGACGCAATCGCTCCAGACTTCCGAGCTCCTCTGCGTCCAACTCATCGAGGACCAGGTCAACCGCGCCGGCGTCTTCTTCCAGGAGCGCAAGCAGCAGCGCCTGCTTGCTGTCGAAGTAACCGTAGAAAGCGCCTTTGCTCAGCCCCGTTTCCGCACATACGTCGTCAACCGTCGTATCGCGGTAGCCCTTGCGGGCAGCACAGCGCCAGGCGCCTTGGATTAATTGCTGCCTGCGCTCATCCCGAACCGCCTCCGAAATGCGCGGCATTTGATCCGTAACATAAAACGGACCGGTCGGTTTGTTTTCTAGGGAACTCGCGAGCAGAGAGGAGAAAAGACGATGGCAACAAGTAACCCGATGCAGATCGGCGTGGTCGGGCTCGGGCGGATGGGCGCCAACATCGTCCGCCGCCTGATGCGAGATGGTCACACCTGCGTGGTCTTCGACGTGGTCCCAGGGACTGTCAAGGCGCTGGAAAAGGACGGCGCCGCCGGCGCCAGCTCGGTGGGCGACCTCGTCCAGAAGCTGTCGCGTCCGCGAGCAGTTTGGGTGATGGTGCCGGCCGGGGACGTAACCGGCAAGGCCATCGAAGACCTCGCCTCCCACATGGAGACTGGAGACATCATCATCGACGGGGGCAACTCCTACTACCGAGATGACATCCGCCGTGCCGCCGATCTCTCCGACCGGGGCCTCCACCACGTCGACTGCGGGACCAGCGGTGGCGTGTGGGGAATCGACCGCGGCTACTGCCTCATGATCGGAGGCGAAGCCGACGTCGTCGAGCACCTCAGTCCGATCTTTGCGACCATCGCCCCGGGAATGGACTCAGCGCCGCGTACCGAGGGCCGAACGGGAGCAGCCGTGCCGGCCGAGCACGGGTTCCTGCACTGTGGTCCGCACGGCGCCGGACACTTCGTGAAGATGGTCCACAACGGAATCGAGTACGGGATGATGGCGGCCTTTGCCGAAGGGCTCAACATCCTGCGCAACGCCAACGCCGGCAAGCGCACCGCCGCGGCCGACGCCGAGACGGCGCCCATGGAGAATCCAGAGTTCTATCAATTCGACATCGACACCACTGCGGTGGCCGAGGTCTGGCGGCGGGGCAGCGTCATCGAGTCCTGGTTGCTGGACCTGACTGCCGCCGCTTTGTTCCACTCCCCTGACCTGACGGAGTTCGCAGGGAGGGTGTCTGACTCCGGAGAGGGCCGATGGACCTCGATCGCGGCAATTGACGTAGGCGTCCCCGCTTCGGTGCTCACCAACGCGCTCTACTCCCGTTTCTCCTCCCGAGGGCTGGACGACTTCGCCGACAAAGTGCTGTCCGCCATGCGCAAGGGTTTCGGTGGCCATGCCGAGAAGAAGTCTTGATGCGGTCGAGGTCAACGTGAACATCCTCGCGATCGATGTTGGCGGCACCCACATCAAAGTGCTGGCCACCGGCCGCAGAAAGCCACTCAAGATTCGATCCGGTCCGAAGATGACCGCCACGGAGATGGTGCGCGACGTTCGCCAGGGGACGGCCAGGTGGAGCTACGAGGTCGTGTCGATTGGCTATCCCGGGCCGGTGCTGCACGGCAAGCCGGTGAGCGAACCGAGCAACCTGGGAGGCGGCTGGGTCGGGTTCGACTTCACGAAGGCGTTTGGCCATCCGGTACGCTTGATCAACGACGCCGCCATGCAGGCTCTGGGCAGCTACAAGGGCGGCCGCATGCTCTTCCTCGGGCTGGGCACAGGGCTCGGCTCTGCGCTCATCGTCGACGGCGTGCTCGAACCGATGGAACTGGCGCACCTGCCCTATAAGAAAGGAAGGACATATGAAGATCAGGTTGGGAAGGCCGCACTGAAACGATTGGGCAAGAAGAAGTGGCGGCGCGCCGTCGCCGACGTCGTGACGCGATTGAAGGCCGCCCTGGAAGCTGACGACGTTGTCATCGGGGGCGGCAACGCGAAGTTGCTGCACACACTGTCGAAGGGCGTCCGGCTCGGCTCCAACGCTGATGCATTCGTCGGCGGCTATCGGCTGTGGAAGAATCGTGCCTGAGCCTCAATCGGACGCCTTGGTGTTGTTCGGCGCGACCGGTGATCTCGCCTACGAGCAGATCTTCCCCGCTCTACTCGCGATGACCCGCCGCGGCCATCTGGACGTCCCGGTCGTCGGTGTGGCGAAGCCGGACTGGACCGTTGAGCAACTGCATGCTCGTGCGCGAGAGAGTATTGCCGCGCATGGAGACTTGGACCAGGAGGCATTTGGCAGGCTGGCCGCGCGACTCTCCTACGTGGCCGGTGACTACCAGGAACCTGGCACCTTCGACAAGCTGGTGCGGGCGCTCGGCTCGGCCAAGCGGCCGCTGTTCTACCTGGCGATCCCGCCAAGCCTGTTTGGCACCGTCGCGTCGGGTCTTGCCAAGGCCGGGATCGCCGCACACGGTCGCGTGATCGTGGAGAAGCCCTTCGGTCGAGATCTCGCCTCGGCGAAGGCCCTCAACTCTGTGCTCCACAAATCGTTTCCCGAGCCCGCCGTCTACCGCATCGATCATTTCCTGGGCAAGGAGGCGGTGCAGAACGTCCTCTATTTCCGCTTCGCCAACACGTTTTTGGAACCGATCTGGAACGCGGAGCACGTCGAGAGCGTGCAGATCACCATGGCGGAAGAGTTCGGCGTGCGCGGCCGCGGCGGTTTCTACGAGGAAGTCGGCGCCCTGCGGGACGTCTTCCAAAACCACCTGCTGCAGGTCCTCTCGCTGCTTGGAATGGACACGCCGTTGGCGGGCGACGGAGATGCGGTCGACGCCGCCAAAGTTGCGTTGCTGAAAGCGGTCCGGCCTCTTCGCCCGGTCGACGTGGTGCGCGGGCAGTATCGCGGTTACCGAACGGAGAAAGGGGTCGCGGCGAACTCGCGAGTCGAAACCTATGTCGCCGCCCGGCTTGCGATCGAGAACGCTCGGTGGGCCGGGGTGCCGTTCTTGATCCGCACCGGCAAATGCCTGGCGGCCACCTTCACCGAGGTGCATGCCACGTTCAAGAAGCCGGCGCACGGCCTGTTCGATTCAAACGCGGCCGGGCACCAAAACGAGATCTCCTTTCGGTTGAGCCCAGATGTCTCCATCACCCTGGCCACTCGAATCAAGAAGCCAGGGGAAGAGATGATCGGTGAAGACGCACGTTTGGTCGAACACGCCAACCCTGGCGACGAGATGGAACCGTACGAGCGCCTGCTCGGAGACGCGCTGCACGGGGATGGGACGCTTTTCGGGAGCGAAGCCGGCGTCGAGGCCGCGTGGCGCATCGTGGACCCGGCGCTGCTGAGCGACGAGCCGCCGCACGAATATGACCGCGGAGGCTGGGGACCAGCCGAGGCCGAGCGGATCGCGGCGAGCGTCGGCGGTTGGGTCAATCCACGACAGCTCCGGTGATGCGAACCGGGCTGAGCGCTCAGACGTGCGATGACGATTGACGTGAGAGAGAACGGCTACCTGCCCATCGCCGGGTACGGGATCATCGGCGACTGCCGGTCGGTAGCGCTGGTTGGGGTGGATGGCAGCATCGACTGGTGCTGCTTGCCCCGTGCCGACAGCCCGAGCTTGTTTGCCCGCATCCTCGACTCCCGCCGCGGCGGCTGCTGGGAACTCGCGCCGGTGGGGAGGTACAGCTCCTGGCAGCGCTACGCGGAGAAGACCAACATCCTCTTGACCATCTTCGAGACCGAGGGCGGACGGGCCGAGGTCACCGATTTCATGCCCGTTGATGAGCGGACGATCACCGAGCACGCTCGACCTCATGACCATCCTCGGCTGGTCCGAGTCGTCACCGGTCTCGCCGGCACTGTCCGCTTTCGCAGCCGAGTGGACCTGCGACCCGACTTCGCTCGACAAGGAGATCCGCTCCTGGCTCTAGGCGGGCGGCTGCATGGCGACGCAGCAGAACATCACATCTGCATCAGCGGAACCATCCCGGTCAGCGGCCATGAGCAGGATTTCGAGGTCGGGCCGGGAGAAACGGTCGCCTTCGGCCTCACCGTCAACGAGCCCACTCAGTGCGGTTCGGGCGTGGGCGGAGCTGAAGAAGTTCGCGCAAGCCTCCGGCAAAGCCGTGAGTTCTGGTGGACCTGGGCCAACCGCTGCACCTACAAGGGGCCATTCCAGGACCACGTAATCCGCTCGGCGCTGGTTCTGAAGCTGATGACCTATGCGCCGACCGGCACTCTGCTCGCCGCCTCCACGACGAGCCTTCCGGAGTGGATCGGGGGGTCTCGGAACTGGGACTACCGCTTCACCTGGCTCCGCGACGCCTCGTTCACCCTTTACGCGTTCTTCCAGCTCGGCTACGACCACGAGGCCGAGGCCTTCATGGAGTGGCTTGTCCGTCTGGCGCTCAACGGCAAGATTCGGAACCTCCACACTCTTGACGGAGGGGACGGCCCGCCCGAGCTGGAGCTAACTCATCTGAGCGGTTACCGGGATTCGCGGCCAGTCCGCATCGGCAATGCGGCGGCCAATCAGCTCCAGCTCGACGTCTACGGCGAGATCCTCGACTGCGCCTTCATATACGCGCTTCGCGGTGGCCAGATCTCGAGCGAGCTCTGGGCCGAGCTCAGGCACATCGCCGATCTCGCTGCCGACCGCTGGCAGGAGCGCGACGCATCGATCTGGGAGGTGCGGGGTGAAAACCAGGACTTCACCTACAGCAAGGTCATGTGCTGGGTGGCGCTCGATCGGGCGCTCAAGATAGCCAGGCGCCTGGGCCTACCGGCGGATACCGAGCGCTGGGAAGAAGCCCGTCGCGCCATACACAGAGCCGTTACCAGCCGGGGCTGGTCGGATCGACTGGGGTCTTTCACTCAGTCCTTCGGCTCTGACTCGCTGGACGCCGTCGCCCTGCGGCTGGCACAGGTCGGCTTCCTCGAGCCTGACGACGAGCGGCTGAAGAGCACGATCAAGGCGGTCGACCGAACGCTGAGCATTGGACCGCTGGTCCGTCGCTACGTCGTCGGGCAAACCAAGGACGGGCTACCGGGCAGCGAAGGCACCTTTGTCATGTGTGCCTTCTGGCTGGCGGACGCTCTTGCCAACGTCGGGGAGTTAGAGGAGGCAGAGCGCCGCTTTGAGCGCCTGCTCAGCTTCTCCTCGCCGCTCGGTCTCTTCTCAGAAGAGGTCGATCCGAGGACAGGGATGCTGCTGGGCAATTATCCCCAGGCGTTCAGCCACCTGGCCCTGGTCGCAGCCGCTGTCAACATCGAGAGGGAGCGCCACCATGCGCTCGGGCAGCGCGCCCAAGGCTGATTCTCTGCGTCGGAGGTTACCCGGAGGGCCGCGCTGCGCGTTCGCTGATCGGCATCCATCCTGCTAGACAACCGGTCCGGGCGAGAGGCTGGTTTCTCATGTACGTCGGGATCCTGATGTGAGTGCCTCACGGTCCTTGGTCACGTCGCGCAAGGTGGTGTAAATCCAGCGTCACTTGGAACCACACGGTGGCCTTTTTGTCAAAGGCCTTCTGGATTTACACCACGACTTGCGACGCTACTCCCGATTGCGGAGAAATCGTTCGGAGAAAGGGGTGGCCCGAGGTTCGCACGCTTTGGAACCATGCCCGGGCCGCCCTAGAGTGACCCCTCGTCTACTCGGACCGGCCGCCGGCGACCGCCTGGATCAGGAGCAGGCTGTCCCCCTCGTGGACGGTCGGACTCTCACCCGGTTCGAGCATCGATCCGTTGAGCACGATGCGCATCGTCGGGTCGGGTTTCCCGCCCAGATAGCGGGAGGCCCGCGGATGGGCCACGACCAGCGCCTCCAGCAGCCGGCTGAGGGGGAGACCAGCCTCCGGGAGCTCGAGCTCGAAAGCCCGGGCTCCCACAGCAGCGCTGATCGTCCCCCTCAGCTCGATTCTCAAGCGGCTAGGTTGTACTGGCGGCGCACCAGGTCGCCGAGCCCAAGCCGGTCCAGCTTCTCCAGCGATACCAGCATTGAGAGCTGAACGGCTCCCGGCAGGCGGGCGATCTCGACGCCCCCGCTGATCGTGCAGCGGTTGCGGACCTCGGCCTGGGAGATCCCGAGGAGGCTTGCCGCCCGCTCGATCGCGTTGTCCGCCGCTTCGTTGATGGTTGCGGCGGTGCCGATGAACTGCACCGGCGCCATCGGACCCTGCATTTGGACGCTGTAGCGCTTGCCCAGCGCCCTGCCTCGCTCGAGCTCCTCTTTGCTGAAGGGCCGTGCGATCCAGGGCAGGTCTTCCGCGACCGGGAGCAGGATCGGACCTTCGAGCCTGAGTCCCTTGAGCACGTTGACGCGCACGCGGACGTTCGCCGTGATGTCGGTGGTGTGGAGGGAAAGCTCGCCGTCGCCCTGGTTGGCATGCGAATCGCCGATGTAGATCCCGCCTCCGTCGACCTTGACGGGTACCAGGAGCACAGCGCCTGCCCGCACCGAGTCGCAGTCGAGGTGGCCGTCGGTCCGATGCTCCCTCAGCTCCTGCTCGGACATCGCGAACCGGTGCTTGGCTCCGATCAGGAACGACCCGAAGTCGCCGGCGTTGTGCGAGTCGGGCATGTCTTTGGAGGGAATCGTGCCTATGTTGCCGATGAACGAGCGCAGCCGGGCCAGGGTGCCCGGCATCGTGTGGGGTTCGTAGACCAGGATCGGGTATTGCTCGCTGCCCTCCGGCAGCGCCGCGACCGCCCGGGCGCGGAGCGCGAAATCGTGAGCCCTCTTCTCATCCACGGTCAACCCGACGATCCGATCCGCGTCGAATGCGATGGTGTAGCCTTCTCCGAAGCCGAACGGGCTGCACTCGGCTCCGCATTTCGCGCAGCGAACCGCCCCTTCACCGGTCCCCTCCAGACGGCTGGCGGGCCAGGGCGTGCCACAGCCCGGGCACTTCTTGTCGACGAAAGGATCGCTGCCGAATGCGGCCTGCTTGGTGACCATGGTTCCGGAGCTGGTGGCCTCGGACGCGACCTGGACCCGCTCGATCGTGATCGCGATCGCGTCGCCTACCTTGGCCCCTTCGACTGCGACCGGCCAGGAGACCTCATGGCCCCCGACGAACTTGGGTGTGATCATCGGTCCCCAGCAACCGGGCGGGGTGACCGCCTCGATGATCCCGCCGTCCTTGACCACCTCGTCCATCCGCAGGCTCGGCCCGATCAGGCCGGCGGTGTAGCGGCGCACAGCGACGAGCTCAGCGACCTTGGCGATGGTTCCCATGTCGATACTCCTCTTTGATTGATCAAGCGGACGTGGAAGGGTGCATCAGCGGTCCGCCCACCGGCAGGGTGGTGCGTCCGAACATCTCGTTGAGCACGAACGCGAAGGCAAGGTACACAGCAGAGGCGCCGGTCAGAATTCCCTCCCAACCTGCAATCTGCGTGATCGAGGTGTTGTTAGTCCAATTCGCGACCGCCAGCAGCGCCAGCAGGATCACTGTCAGCGCCAGGACCCAGGTCAGGAACCGAGGGGCCGCAAAGGATGCGACGCACAGGCCAAGGCTGAAGACCGCCCACATGAACAGGTACCAGCCCATCGCGGTTCCCGAGTTCGCCACCGGCCACCAGTTGTGCTGCTGACCGATCAGCAGGAAAGCAAAGGTGAGCCAGAGGAACGCGTACCCGCCGAAGGCCGTCACGCCGAACGTGTCGTTGCGGCGGAAGGCCATGGTCGCGACCACCAGCTGGGCCACGCCGCCGAAGAGCACCGCCATCGCCAAGACCATCGTCCCCAGCGCATACACGTTAGCGTTGGCCAGGCTCAGGAGCACCGTCGACATCCCGTAGCCGAGCAGTCCGAGCGGTGCCGGGTTGGCAAACTGGGGAACTGGAATCGCCACTTCCCGTGGTCTGGCCACTGCCGCCTCTCTTTGGATCACTGCCGCCATTTCAGCCTCCTCCGCAGACCTTTGTTCGTCCAAGTAGGAATCACTCGGGCCCGCGACAAATGACCCCTCTCGAATCCGACGTTAAGGCCAACGGCCGATTGCGATAGAGCCGAAAGTCCCGGTTCGGACGGGCCGTCCCGGCCAACGCTATGCTCGCCATGCTGCATCCACCAAAGGCAAATGGATTCCCAATGGTCATTCGGGCCCCATAGAGTCGCCATAGCGGGCCTCGGGAACGGCCAAACGGCCCAAACGCCGCGAACTACCGCCCGACATGAAGAGACCGC
>Ga0307374_10003686_pt1 | contig 26008 bp, 25 predicted proteins | sample OX3MG_FD_202532 | JGI IMG/M metagenome (GOLD analysis project Ga0307374, IMG submission 202532) | Soil microbial communities from Risofladan, Vaasa, Finland - OX-3 | ecosystem: Environmental > Terrestrial > Soil > Coastal area > Acid sulfate soil | place: Finland: Risofladan, Vaasa | collected...
CGGCGAGGTCGACCAGCTCGTCCCAGGCCTCGGCGAGCACGACGCCGTTGCCGGCCAGGACGACCGGTCGCCGGGCACGGGCCAGCGCTTCGGCGATGCGCCACGGGGCGCCGGGGGAGGGTGCCGCCCGGAGCGCGGGGACCCGTCCGAAGGCCTCTTCCGCGTACACGTCCGGCGTCTCGAGCTCGCTGCGCAGGACGTCGGAGGGGATCTCGAGGTGGACGGGCTTGGAGGGCGTGCTCGTGGCGACCCTGATGGCGCTGCGCAGGAACGGGACCGCCTGGTCGGGACGGATCGCCGCTTTCGACCAGGCGGTGACCGAGGTGTGCAGGGGGAGCTGGTCGAGGTCCTGGTACTCGTAGCGGCCCAGGGACGTGGTACGCATCGACGTGGTGAGCGAGACGACCGGGCTCATCGCCCAGTACGCGTCGGCGAGGCCCGACACCACGTTGGCCACGCCGGGGCCGTACTGGCCGTACACGAAGCCGGGACGCCCGCTCGCCCGCGCGTAGCCGTCGGCGGCGTAGGCGGCGGCGTGCTCGCTCCGGCAGAGCACCACCTCTATCCCGGCCGCGTCGAGGGCGATCCACAACGCGTGGTCACCGCCGGTCAGGCAGAAGAAGTACTCGGTCCCGTATGCCCTGAGCGTCCGGGCGATTGCATCGGCAACGCTCGGCATCTCGGTGGCTCCTTCTCGTGGTTCTCGTGGCGACGCGGAAGCGGAGCTTACGGCCGGCCGGCCGGTCGAGGCACCGGGGGTCGTGCCAGACTCTCCCCGGGCGCCGGGGCGTCCGGTCCCACGGGAGGCGAGAGCGGTGACCAGGGTCGACAAGGACAGGGTGGTGGCGGCGCTGGCGGAGACGTTTCTGTCGATCACGTCGCTCTGCGAGGCGTTGACCGAGGAGGAGTGGGCGAGACCGACCGATTGCCCCGGGTGGACGGTGAAGGATCAGGTGGCCCACATGATCGGCACCGAGTCGGCACTGTCGGGGCTGCCCACGCCGGAGGTCGACGTGGACCGGTTCGGCTATCTGCGGAACCCGATCGGGCGGAGCAACGAGGCATGGATCGAGGAACGCCGCGGCCGGGAGCCCGGGGTGGTGCTCGGCGAGTTCCGGTCGATCACCGCCTCCCGGCTCGAAGCCCTGAGGGCGATGAGCCAGGCGGAGCTCGACGCGGACTCCTCCACGCCGGCCGGTCCCGACACCTACGGCCGGTTCGTGCAGATCCGGGTGATGGACTGCTGGGTGCACGAGCAGGACATCCGGGAGGCGACCGATCGGCCCGGTCACCGGGAGGGTCCTGCGGTGGACGTGTCGCTCGACGAGGTGGTCACTGCTCTGGGCTACGTCGTCGGGAAGCAGGCGGGGGCGCCGAAGGGCTCGTCGGTGCGGTTGGAGCTGACGGGTGGGTCGTCGCGGACCGTCGACGTCGTCGTCGCGGACCGTGCTCGGGTCAGCGACCGGCCCGTCGATCACCCGACCACCACCCTCACCGTGCCGGTCCTCGTGTTCATGCGGCTCGTCGGGGGGAGGGTCGACCCGGCACGGTGCGTGGCCGACGGCTCGGTGACGGTGACCGGGGATCAGGCACTCGGCACGCGCGTGGTCGAGAACCTCGCCTACATGATCTGACTCGCCCCGGACCCCCGGCCCGATCTCGGGTCCGGGGGTTCGGATACCCTGAGCCGCATCATGAGCGATCGCATCACGATGACCGAGGGCTTCTCGCGGCCGTTGCCCGTCGTCGACGAGCAGAACGCCCACTTCTGGCGCGCCGGGGCCGACGGTGTCCTGCGGTTCCAGCAGTGCGATGCCTGTGGCGCGTTGCTGCACCCGCCCCAGCCCGTCTGCCGCTACTGCCGCAGCGAGGACATAGGGATCACCGAGGTTTCCGGCCGCGGCGTCGTCGTCGGGGTCACGGTGAACCGTCAGTCCTGGGACCCGCGCTTCCCTCCTCCTTACGTGGTCGCGACGGTTGCGGTGGAGGAGGACCCGAGGGTCCGCCTGATCACCAACCTGGTGGAGGTCGATCCCGACGAGGTCCGGGTCGGGATGCGGGTCCGGGCCCGGTTCGAGCACCACGAGGACGTCTGGATCCCCCTGTTCGCCCCGGAGGGGGGTGTGGCCGACGAGCTGCCCTCCGACGAGACCCCGCCAGGCGACCACACGCGGTGGGTGCGGCCCATGCGGACGACGGAGAAGTTCGAGGACAAGGTGGCGATCACCGGGATCGGCATGTCGCGCATCGGGCGGCGCCTGATGCTTCCGCCCCTCACCCTGACGGTGGCGGCGATCAAGGACGCTGTGGCCGACGCCGGGCTGACGCTCGACGATATCGACGGCTTGTCCACCTACCCGGCGGGGAGTGCCGACGGTGGGTTCGGCGAGGGTGGGGTGAGCGCCGTCGAGGACGCCCTCGGGCTGCGCCCGACCTGGTACAACGGGGGAGCGGAGACCTTCGGGCCTGCCGGCTCGGTGATCGCGGCGATGCTGGCGGTCGCCGCCGGGCTGGCCCGTCACGTCGTCTGCTTCCGGACAGTCTGGCAGGCGACCTTCGCCGCGCACCAACGGTCGATGGACCCGGAAGGGGGGAATCCCTACGGGATGCCGAGCGGGAGCCGGTCGAGGGTCCCGGGGTACTTCGGCCCCTACGGGGTGGGGTCTGCGGCGATCAACCTCGCGATGGTCGCGTCCAACCATTTCGAACGGTACGGGACGACCAGGGAAACCCTCGGGTGGATCGCCCTCAATCAAAGGGCCAACGCCGCCCTCAACCCCAACGCCATCTACCGGGACCCGTTGTCGATGGACGACTACCTGTCGGCTCGCCCGATCTGCACGCCGTTCGGTCTCTTCGACTGCGACGTTCCGGCCGACGCGTCCCTTGCCGTGATCGTCTCGGCCGTCGACGTGGCTCGCGACCTGGCGAAGCCTCCGGTGTTGGTGGAAGCGGTCGGCACGCAGATGACCGAGCGGGTGGCCTGGGACCAGTCGACCACCACCCACGAGCCGCATTCGCTCGGCCCGGCCGCCCATCTCTGGTCCCGGACCACGCTGCGACCCTCCGACGTTCAGGTCGCCGAGCTGTACGACGGCTTCACGTTCAACTGCCTGTCCTGGTTGGAAGGTCTGGGCTTCTGCGGGATCGGCGAGGCAAAGGACTTCCTCCGCGGGGGCAAGGCGATCGCCCGCGACGGTGGTGTGGTGGCCCTCAACACCCACGGAGGGCAGTTGTCGGCCGGCCGCACCCACGGCATGGGGCTGGTGCACGAGGCGGTGGTGCAGCTGCGAGGCGAGGGCGGGGACCGCCAGGTCGAAGGGGCCCGGGTGGCGGTGGTGAGCAGCGGCGGCCTCACCCCCGCCGGGGCCATCCTGCTGCGGAGCGACACCTGACGTCGGGCGCACCCGGTGCGCGGCGGCCTGTCAGACGAGCAGGTTCCGGCGCAGTCGGTCGAAGGCCTCCGGCTGCATGCCGCCGGCCTCGGCCAGGTAGGTCTCGATGCTCCCGTGCCGGTCGACGACCTCGGCCAGGGTCCGCTCCATGGCCCATCGGGGAACCCCGAACAGGCCGGCGGCCGCCTCGGGCGAGATGCCCTCGCCGGCCACCCGGCGGACCAGGTCGTCGAGCCGGTCCTGGGACAGGAACGCCGAGGTCAGCACGTAGTCGTCGAGCACGTGGCCGAGGGGAACGTCCAGCAGGGTCAGCAGGAGGGCGGCGGTGAGGCCGGTCCGGTCCTTGCCTCCCGCACAGTGGAAGACCGCGGGGAGCGCGTCGGGATCGGAGAGGTCGTTCAGGATCGACCCCAGGAGGAGGGCCGAGTCGGACGCCATGTGCCGATAGAGATCGAAGAGGAAGTCCTCTCCGGCGTCGAGCGTGCCGGCGACGGAGGCGAAGCTGCGCGACCGGGAGCCGATCAAAGGATAGGTCCTGGTGGTGACCTCGGCGCCCCGGAAGGGGTTCGGGCTGCGTTCCCGCTCCTCCTCGCCGCGCAGGTCGAAGACCGTCCGGATCCCCATCTGCCCGAAGAGCAACTGGTCCCGGGCGGTCAGGCGGCTCAACGCATCCGAGCGGAACACCAGGCCCCAGCGAGTGTGCCGGCCGCCGGTCGTCGGGAGACCGCCGAGATCGCGGAAGTTGACCGGTCCCTCAAGATCGACCCGCCTGGGCGCGGCGTACAGGGTCTTGCCACCCCCGACCGGTGTGACCGCCACGTAGGGCCGGCCCGGCGGGAGCTCGACGAGGTGGATCGACCGGGTTGCGGGGTCGGTGGTGACGGCGCCGGACCGGTCGATGGAGCCCGGGTCCGGGCCGACGGCCACCTCGACGGAGACGTCGTCTCCTTCGATGGTCCAGTTCACCGTGAGGCCCCCGCCGCGCCCGCCGGCCGCTTCGGCCGTCACCGCAGTCAGCGCAGTCAGCGCAGATGGCACGGAGGCAGGTTACCGGCGCGGGTTGAACGTCCGGTGACCCGCAGGTGAAATGTACGGGTCCGAGGGCGTTCAGAGCCGGAGGGGTCGGATCGGAGCGGCGATCAGCGAAGGGTCGGACTGCCAGTCGACACCGGGGACGTCCACGTACAGCTCGACCTCGTTGCCGTCGGGGTCGGCGATGTACAGGCTGTGGGTGACCGTGTGGTCCGAGGAACCGACCACCCTCGCCCCCGATCGCCGGACGCGCTCGAGCATGTCCCGTAGCTCGTCGTCGGTCGACCCGACCTTCAGGCCGAAGTGGTAGAGCCCCACCCTCCGGCCTTCGGGCACGCCCTTTGCGTCGGGGCCCACTTCGATGAGCAGCAGCTCGTGATGGGTCCGCCCGCTCGAGAACGCGGCCATGCCGTTGACCGGAGCCTCCGGCTCGGGCACGACCTGCCGCCAACCGAGGACGTCCCGGTAGAACTCGGCGGAGCGGCTCGCGTCCCTGACGTACAGGACCAGATGGCCCAGTTCCTTCACACCCATGACCGTCTCCTCGCTCCCGAGCACCCGACGTCTTCAACGACGCCGGGGCCTCCCGAATGCCCGCAGCCCGTCGGCCCGGCAGCTCAGGCCTCCTCCGCGGCCAGCGTGACGTCCACCCGGCTTGGCTCCCCGACCGTGAGCACGAGCTCCTCCACCCCGCCAGCGTCACACAGATCCCCCCGGGCCGACCGCACCGCGTCGATCCGGTCGGCGGAGTCGACGACCGCCAACCGGTCGACCCTGGCGCGCATCGACCGCTTCGCCCCGGTCTTCGCCCTCCGGACCGCGCCGAGCACCTCGGCGGTGACGGACAGCACGTCGGGCCCGGCCGACGGGCCGCAAGCGAAGGCGAGCTCGTCGGCACGAGGCCATTCGGCGCGGTGGACCGAGCCTTCCCGCCACCACGACCAGACCTCTTCGGTCACGTAGGGCAGGAACGGAGCGAGGAGCCGGAGCAGGATCGCCAGCGCCAGCGCGAGCGTGGCGCGCGCCGAGGCGGTGCCCGGAGCCGCCGGGTCCCCGTACGCCCGTGACTTCACGAGCTCGAGGTAGTCGTCGCAGAAGAGCCAGAAGAAGGACTCGGTTCGCTCGAGGGCCCGCGTGTAGTCGTACCCGTCGAATGCGGCCGTGGCGTCGTCGACCACCGATGCAAGCTGTCGAAGCAGGTGGAGGTCGATGGGCTCGACGATGGCCTCGGGCGGGGGGACGGCTCCCTCTTGGAGCCGGCCGAGGGCGAACTTCGACGCGTTGAGCACCTTTATGGCCAGGCGGCGCCCGACCTTCATCTGGCCCTCGTCGACCGCGGTGTCGGTGCCGGGCCGGCCGCTGGCCGCCCAGTACCGGATGGAGTCGGCTCCGTGCTGCTCGAGGAGGGGAAGCGGGGTCACCACGTTCCCCTTCGACTTCGACATCTTCTTGCGGTCGGGGTCGAGGACCCAGCCCGAGATGGCGACGTCGCTCCACGGCAGCGTTCCCAGCTCGAGCTCCGAGCGGACCACGGTGGTGAAGAGCCAGGTCCGGATGATGTCGTGGGCCTGGGGCCGCAGGTCCATCGGGAAGACCCGGGCGAAGAGGTCCGGGTCGTCCTCCCATCCCCCGGCGATCTGGGGGGTGAGCGACGAGGTGGCCCACGTGTCCATCACGTCGGGGTCCCCGACGAAGCCCCCGGGCTGGCCCCGCTGCTCCTCGCGGTAGCCGTCGGGCACGTCGGTGGACGGGTCGACGGGCAGGTGGTCCTCGGCCGGCACCAGCGGCCGGTCGTAGTCGACGGTCCCTCCGTCGCCGACCGGGTACCAGACCGGCAGGGGCACGCCGAAGAACCGCTGCCGGCTCACGTTCCAGTCGGCGTTGAGGCCCTCCACCCACGATCGGTACCGCTGGGCCATGTGCGGCGGGTGCCAGTGCAGCTCCTCGCCCCGCTCGAGCAGCCTCTCCCGCAGGTCGAGCGTGCGGACGAACCATTGGCGGGACGACACGATCTCGAGGGGCCGGTCCCCCCGCTCGTAGAACTTCACCGGGTGGGTGACGGGGCGCGGCTCGCCGACGAGCGCCCCCGCGTCGCGCAGCATCCCGACGATCCGGGTCTGGGCCTGGCGCACGGTCCGGCCGGCCAGCTCGCCGTACAGCTCGGCGGCACGCGCCGGGTCGACCGACTCCCAGCCGGGCTCCCCCCACGGGACCGGCTCGAGCCGCCCGTCGCGCCCGACGATCGGCCGGGTGCACAGGTCGAGCTCGCGCCACCAGACGACGTCCGTCGTGTCGCCGAAGGTGCAGACCATGGCGATGCCCGAGCCCTTCTCGGGGTCGGCCAGCTCGTGGGCGACCACGGGAACCGCCGTGCCGAACAGCGGGGTGAGCGCGTGCCCCCCGAACAGCGGCCGGTACCGGTCGTCGTCGGGGTGGGCCACCAGGGCGACGCAGGCCGGCAGCAGCTCCGGCCGGGTCGTCTCGATGATCACGTCGCCCGTGCCGCCGGCCAGCGCGAACCGCAGCCGGTGGTACGCGCCCGGGCGCTCCCGCTCCTCGAGCTCGGCGTGCGACACCGCGGTGGCGAAGTCGACGTCCCACAACGTCGGGGCGGTGTGCTGGTAGGCCTGGCCCCGCGCCAGCAGCCGGAGGAAGCCCCGCTGGGAGGCCCGGCGAGCGGCCTCGCCGATGGTGGTGTAGCCGAGCCCCCAGTCCACCGACAGCCCGAGGGTCCGCCAGAGCGTCTCGAAGACCCGCTCGTCCTCGGCCGAGAGCCGCTGGCAGAGGTCGACGAAGTTCGGCCGCGAGATGGCGATCGGCGGGTCGGGGGGCTCCGCCGGCGGCTCGAACGCCGGGTCGAACGGCAGCGACGGGTCGCAACGGACGCCGAAGTGGTTCTGCACGCGGCGCTCGGTCGGCAGGCCGTTGTCGTCCCAGCCCATCGGGTAGAACACCGCCTTGCCGCGCATCCGCTGGTAGCGGGCCACGGCGTCGGTGTGGGTGTAGGAGAAGACGTGCCCCACGTGCAGCGAGCCCGAGACCGTCGGCGGGGGCGTGTCGATGGCGTACACCCGGGACCGGTCGGCGGTGCGGTCGAAGCGGTACGTGCCCTCGGCCTCCCAGCGTGCGGCCCACTTCTCCTCCAGACCGCCCAGGCCGGGGCGGTCGGGCACGACCACCGGGGGTCCGACAGGGAGGCTGTGGGGCGGGGGTTCGCTCATGATCGCGTTACCGTACCTGCGTGCTGCGTCTTCACGACACCGCAACGGGTACCGTCCGTCCTCTCGAGCTCCGTGACCCCGGGCGCGTGTCGGTGTACGTGTGCGGTCTGACGGTGGACAACGTCCCGCACATCGGGCACGGGCGGTTCGGTCTCGTCTTCGACGTGCTCCGGCGCTACCTGCTCTTCACCGGGCTCGACGTCCGCTACGTCTCCAACATCACCGACATCGACGACAAGATCATCAAGCGGGCGGCCGACGAGGGGACGACCGAGACCGCCGTCGCCCGGCGCTACGAGGCCGAGTGGTGGAAGGCCATGGACGCCCTGGGCGTGCTGCGCCCCACCCATGCCCCCCACGCGACCGATTTCGTGCCGGCCATGGTGGCGCTCATCGAGCTGCTCGGCAAGCGTGGCCTGACCTACGAGACCTCCGACGGGGTCTACCTGAACGTGGAGCGGGTGGAGGGGTACGGGCTGCTCAACCACCAGCCGCTCGACTCCCTGCGGGCGGGCGCTCGGGTGGAGGTGGCGGAGGAGAAGCGGTCACCGCTCGACTTCGCCCTCTGGAAGAGAGCCAAGCCCGGCGAGCCGACCTGGCCGTCCCCGTGGGGCCCGGGCCGTCCCGGCTGGCACACCGAGTGCGTGGTCATGTCGCTCGACCTCCTCGGTCCGGACTTCGACCTCCACGGTGGCGGCATCGACCTGATCTTTCCCCATCACGAGAACGAGCGAGCCCAGGCGGTGGGCATCGGCCAGCCATTCGCCCGGCACTGGGTGCACAACGGCTGGGTGACGGTGGACGGCCAGAAGATGTCGAAGTCGCTCGGCAACTTCACGTCGCTCCCCGACCTCCTCTCGCGCAGCGACGCCCGGGCCTACCGGCTCCTCGTGCTCCGCTCGCACTACCGGTCGCCGATCGAGGTGACCGCGGACACCGTCGAGCAGGCGGAGCGATCGCTCGAACGCCTCGACGCCCTTGCCCGGCGGTTCTCACCGCCGGATCCCTTCGGCCCCGGCGGGGTGGTGGTGGACGGCCAGGGCGCAGCGGCGGGGGCCGACCCCGACGCCCTCGCCCGGTTCCGTGAGGCGATGGACGACGACCTCGACACCTCGCTGGCCCTGGCCGGGATCTTCGACCTGGTGAGCCGGGCGAACAGGGCTGCCGACGAGGGCGATCACGCGACCGGGCGGGACCTCGCGGCGACCGCGGCGATCCTGTGCGGGATCCTCGGGCTCGAGCTGCGGGCCGAGGACCCCGGGGCGCCCGACGACGAGTCGGCCCGCCTGGTGGCCGAGCGCGACGCTGCCCGCGGTGATCGCGACTGGGCCCGCGCGGACGCCATCCGGGACGAGCTGGTGGCCTTGGGCTGGACGGTGGAGGACGGCCCGATCGGGACCCGGATCCGGCGCTAGATCTCGGCGGCCACCCCGCCCGCCCGGCGGTGCGCGGTCCACACCCTGCCCGTTCCGCTACTGCTAGCGTCCCGCGGGAGCGGGCCGCGGGGGGTGTCCCTCTGCCGAACCTACCGGTGGCAAGCAACAGGCAACAAGAAGCAACAAGAAGGGGGATCGCCACAGTGGCATCCGGAACGGTCAAATGGTTCAACTCGGAGAAGGGCTACGGCTTCATCTCGCAGCCGGACGGTGGGGCCGACGTGTTCGTGCACCACACGGCCATCCAGATGAACGGCTACCGCGTCCTCGAGGAGGGCCAGGCGGTCGAATTCGAGGTGGAGCAGGGCCCCAAGGGACTCATGGCCAAGGACGTCCGGCCCGCCTGAGCCTGCCCCGGCCCGGCTCCCGGGCTCTCCCGGGCTCTCACGGGCTCTCACGGGCTTCGATGGTGCCATCGGGCGTTCGACCCCCCATCCGGCCGCCGGTCGGGAGCCCTGCGCCCTGGTTGCGGCGACTCGCCCGACCCCGGGTCCGCCGGCGTGCCCGCTGTCGCCCAGTCCGGTTACCATTTAGTAACGACGCGTCACCGGCAAGGGAGCGCCCGCCATGCCCGAATTCTCGCTCGATCTGAACGAGGACCAGCTTCAGGTGCAGAAGTGGGTCCACGACTTCGCCGAGACGGTGGTCCGGCCCGCCGCGCACGAGTGGGACGAGCGGGAGGAGACCCCCTGGCCGATCATCGAGCAGGCGGCGAAGATCGGCCTGTACTCGTTCGACTTCGTCGCCAATTGCTTCGCGGATCCGACCGGTCTGCTCATGGCGCTCGTCATGGAGGAGATGGCCTGGGGTGACGCCGGGATCGGGTTGGCCATCTTCGGGTCCACCCTGGCGGTGGCCGCGATCGTCGCCAACGGGACTCCGGAGCAGCAGGCCGAATGGATCCCCCGATGCTTCGGGACGCCCGACGACATAAAGATCGCCGCTTTCGGTGTGTCCGAGGCGGACGCGGGATCGGACGTGTCGTCGCTCTCGACGCGTGCGGTGTACGACCAGGCGACCGACGAATGGGTCCTGAACGGCACCAAGACCTGGATCACCAACGGTGGGCTCGCCGATGTTCACGTGCTGGTGGCCTCGGTGGAGCCGTCGCTCGGCAGCAGGGGCCACGCCAGCTTCGTGGTGCCCGAGGGGACCCGGGGGATCAGCCAGGGTCAGAAGTTCATGAAGATGGGCATCCGGGCTTCTCACACCGCGGAGGTGGTTCTCGACGACTGCCGGATCCCCGGCCGTTGCCTGCTCGGCGGCAAGGACAGGCTCGACGCCAGGCTGGCGCGGGCCCGCGAGGGGAAGGCGACCTCCACCCAGGCGGCCATGGCGACGTTTGAGGCGTCGAGGCCGCTGGTCGGGGCCCAGGCCGTCGGCATCGCCCGTGCCGCCTACGAGTTCGCGCTCGGCTACGCGATGGAGAGGCGGCAGTTCGGCAGGGCCATCATCGAGAACCAGGCCATCGCGTTCAAGCTGGCCGACATGAAGACCGCGATCGACGCCGCTCGGCTCCTGGTGTGGCGGGCGTCGTGGATGGCCCGCACGGGGAAGCCGTTCGAGGCCGGTGAGGGATCGATGTCCAAGGTGTTCGCCGGCGAGACCGCGGTGCACGTGACCGAGGAAGCGATCCAGATCCTCGGCGGCTACGGGTACATCCGCGACAACCCGGTGGAGCGGTGGCACCGGGACTCCAAGATCTACACGATCTTCGAGGGCACCTCCGAGATCCAGCGGCTCGTCATAAGCCGGGCCATCTCGGGGGTGCACATCAATTAGCCGACCTGGGGTTTCATGGTCGAGGGGTTCGAGGGTCGGGTGTCGCTCCAAAGCCCTCCCCGAACGCCGGGTCGGTGGGCCGGTTCTCGGATCCAGTCAGAGGTCGAAGATGAAGCGCATTGCCCAATCGATCGATTCCATTGAATCGACGGGCGCACGCCCTTGCAGGGTTCGGAGACGGCGAACCGCGATCATCCGAACCTGGTCGCAGCGGGCGAACGACACGTGATCGAGGCCGGTCATACCAGGCTCGAGTTCGACGTGGCTCCTGAGCCCGTAGTCCCGTGACGTGATCGGAACGACCCCCACGAGCTGTCCGGAGCCGTTGTTGATGAGGTCAGCGGAAACAATGAGCCCCGGCCGGACCCGTGCTGGCTCATGGCCGACGGGAATCCCCAAGTCGACCTCGTAGATCTCGGAACGCCAGATCAAACCAGTGGGTCCCACTCCGCTTGTTCGGCGAGAAGAGCCTCGCGACCCGCGGCATCGAGAACCTGGTAGTCCTCGTTCAGGCCGCGCATGAACTCCTGACGCTCCAAGGCATCGAGTGCCGTGTGGACGACCTCGACCACCGTCGTCTGCCGGCTCTTCGCAAGAGCTGACAGACGTTCGGAGTCCGGTCGTCTCACCCGCACCGTCGTCGTGTCCTTGGGAGCCATCGGCCCACTGTAGACGAAATGTAGATAGCCGTGCCGAACAGAGGGACGTCGGGGTCGGGTTGGATCCCGTCACACGAGAGGGCCCTGTCGTGGGCATCACCTCAACGTGGCCGGACCCGCTGGTGTCGCAGTAAGGACGGTCCACGAACACGGTCGTTGCACGAACACGGTCGTTGCACGAACACGGTCGTTGGTGGTCCATGGCATACATTCGTGGCCCATGAGCCGGAATTCTTGGCCTGTACAACGCTATGATCTGGGGGTTTACAGTGACCACGAGAACCTTGACCCTCTTCGAGGGCACCTCCGAGATCCAGCGGCTCGTCATGAGCCGGGCCATCTCGGGGAACCACGTCGATTGACCTCCGTCCCCGGGCCCGTGTCGGGCCCCGACGCTCCCGGTGGCTCCCACGGTCCGGGCGCCCGCCGCCCGGACCGCCTGCTGGTCATCTGCACGGGGAACGCGGCCCGGTCGGTGATGGCCGGGTTCATGCTGGAGCACCTGGCGGAACGACGCGGCGGCGACCTCCGGGTCGTCACCGCGGGGACCCACACGGTGGACGGGCAGCCGATGAGCATCCGGACACGCAACGCGCTGTCCTCCATCGAGGAGCTGGGCGAGCTGGCCGTGTCGGGGCATCGGAGCCGCCAGATGGGCGACATCGACGCCGAGCACTCGGACCTGGTGGTCGCCATGGAGGCCGACCACGTCCGCTACGTCCGGCGCCGCCACCCCCAGGCCGCCGGCCGGACGGCCACGCTCCGGCGGCTCACGCTCGACCTGCCCCCCCCGCCGCCGCCGCTCGCCGAGAGGGTGGCCGCGCTGGCGCTCGAGAGCCTCCCGGCGGACGAGGCGGAGGACGTCCTCGATCCGGCCGGGGGTGACGAGGCGACCTACGTCGCGTGCGCCTCGGAGCTCTGGGGGTTGTGCAAGACCCTCATCGACCGGATCTGACGGCCGGCTCGACCGGGAGCGGCGACCGGGCCGTCGCGTTCAGTCGGCGTGCACCGAGCGCAGGCCTGCCCACGCCAGGTCGGCGATCCGGCGGGCGAGGCGCCGCGCCTCGTCGGTCGCGTCGGCGCCGGGCACCGCGCCGATGCCCCTCCCGTGACCGGCCACCCAGTGCCGCATGGCCCCCTCGGCCATGCCGACCACGGCGTACGCCAGCAGCCGACGATGATCGGCGTCGAGCCCGGCGTCGATGAGGGGGTCGATGGCCTCGGCGATGGCGTCCTCCACCATTCGCAACGCGTCGCCGAGCTCCTCGTCGGCCGCGTCGTCGCGCCCGAAGAGCAGGTGGAACGCGGGCTCGCGGGTGAGAACGAGGTCGAAGTAGGCGGTGAACCCGAGCTCCACCTGCCGGCGTGGTCCGTCGGCCCTCGCCGTCGCCTCCGCGATGGCGGTGAGCAGATCGTGCGCGATGGAGTGGGCCAGCTCGAGGTACAGGGCGCGCTTGGACGAGAAGTGCTGGTAGAGCAGGGGTTTGGTGACCCCGGCCGCCTCGGCGATGTCGTCCATCGTGGTCGCGGTGTAGCCCCGTCCGGCGAACAGGTGCAGGGCCACGGAGAGGAGCTGCTCGCGCCGTCGCTCCGCAGTGAGGCGCCGCCCCGACCCCTCGCCCTTGGAGGCCTTCGAGCCGCATGCCCCGTCCCCGGTCATCGGCCAGGAGGCTACCGGGCCCCCGGGGCGCGATCGTCCAGGGCGTCCGCTGCCGCCCCGCCCGCCCACCGGGGCAGGGGGAGCCCGGCCAGGACCCGACCCAACCGATCGGGGAGGTCCGTCAGGGCGAAGAAGCGCTCGGCCACGGCGCGGTTGTGGTCGAGGAGCGACGGCTCGGGCGCGACGAGCCAGCGTCGCAACGGCCCGTGATCGGCGAGCGGGAACCACCTGAACCCGAAGGTCGCGAGCTCGGCGGCGACCGGGTAGGGGCCGATGACGAGCGGCTTCCGCTGCACGGCCGACTCGACTGCCGGATTGCCGAAACCCTCCCAGGTGGAGGGGAGGGCCACGACGTCGCACGCAGCGTAGGCGTCGGCGACCTGATCGCCGGCACCCGCCGGTCCGCGCAGGACCGGGCACGCGGCGCCGGCCAGGACCCGGTGCAGCTCGGGGCCGAAGCCATCCTCGGGTGGCCCGAGCAACCAGTAGGTCCCGCCGACGGCCTCGGCCAGCGCCAGGCCGCCGGCGACGTTCTTGCGCACGAGCGCTCGGGTGGGCTGGAGCACGAGGCGGACGTCGTCGCCCACCCCGAGGGCCCGCCGGGTCGCCTCGCGCCGGCCCGGGGCGGGGTTCATGTCGAAGGTGTTGTGGACGGTGATCGCCTCGATCCCCCTCCGGCCCAGCTCCACGCGGCTGACGTCGTTGATCGTGACGTGCCGCCAGGCCGGGTCGTCGGGCGGCGGAGGGTGGTGGGCGAAGCGGGGCCGCTGCCACGGCAGGTCGTGGTGGTGCAGCACGGTCGGCCGCCCCCTGCAGGCTCCGGCGACGACCGCCGCGGCCGGTGGATTGAGCGGGAGCGAGCAGAGGTTCTCCACCACCACCAGGTCTGCCCCGGCCAGCGCACCGGCCACCTCGGCGGCCGCGGGTGGCCGGGCTGCGTCGATCGAGAGCCCCGGAAGGAGGTGGTCGACGGGGCCCTGGCCGGCGACGGTGAACACGTCGAACCCCAACCGGCCGAGGGCCCACTGCCACTTGCCGGCCTCCACCGAGACCCCGTCGGTGCCGCCGAGGCGGAACGAGACGACGGCGGCAGTCGGCATCGAGCCGCACTGTAGGGCAGGGCACCCGGTGGGGACCGATCGGTGCGGTACCGTGGCAGCTGCGCCGCCTCGCCGCCCCGTCGGCGGCCGGCCGGCCGGGCGACCCGGGAGTCTGCCCCCCGCCCGGGCGGGTCACCACACGAGAGCTGGGAGCTCCACCTATGACGAAGCGAGCACTGATCATGGGGGTCACCGGCCAGGACGGCTCCTACCTGGCGGAGTTCCTGCTCGAGCAGGGCTACGACGTCGTCGGGGTCGTGCGGCGCTCGAGCACGGTCAATTTCGAGCGGATCGCCCACATTCAGGACCGGATCGAGCTGGTCGCCGGCGACCTGCTCGACGAGGTCTCGCTGATCGCCGTGCTGCGGGACCACCGGCCGACCGAGGTCTACAACCTGGCCGCCCAGTCGTTCGTGCAGACCAGCTGGAGCCAGCCGGTGCTCACCGGTGAGACCACGGCGCTCGGGGTGACCCGCCTCCTCGACGCCATCCGGATCGTCGATCCCGGGATCCGCTTCTACCAGGCCAGCTCGTCCGAGATGTTCGGCAAGGTGCAGGAGGTTCCCCAGCGCGAGACCACGCCGCTCTACCCGAGGAGCCCCTACGGGGTGGCCAAGGTGTACGGCCACTGGATCACGATCAACTACCGCGAGAGCTACGACCTGCACGCCTCCTCGGGCATCCTGTTCAACCACGAGTCGCCCCGGCGGGGTCTCGAGTTCGTCACCCGCAAGGTGACCCACGCGGCGGCCCGTATCGCCTGCGGGCTGCAGGAGAAGATCGGGCTCGGCAATCTCGACGCCCAACGCGACTGGGGCTACGCGGCGGACTACGTCCGGGCGATGTGGCTGATGCTGCAGCAGGACACGCCCGGCGACTACGTGGTCGCCACCGGCGAGACCCATTCGGTCCGCGAGCTGTGCCAGCTGGCGTTCGCGGCGGCCGGGCTCGACTGGGAACAGCACGTGGTCATCGACGAGCGGTTCCTCCGCCCGGCCGAGGTGGACCTCCTGGTGGGCGATCCCTCCCTCGCCGAGCGCCAGCTCGGCTGGCATCGGGAAGTGGACTTCCCCGGGCTCGTCTCCATGATGGTCGATGCCGACCTCGCGCAGGTCCGCAGTCAGATGGACTGAGATGGCCTCGGGGTCCTGCCGCCGTTCCGGGAAGCGGTCCCGGGTGAGCCAGCGGTGATCCCGGCGACCATCGCGGCGAACCCCGTCGGCGTGCTGGTGGCCTTCGGCGCGGGGATCCTCTCGTTCCTCTCGCCCTGCGTGCTGCCGCTCGTACCGGGCTACGTGTCGATGGTCTCGGGGCTGTCCGCCGCCGAGCTCGAGGGCGGTCGCGACGCCGGCACCCGCCGGCCGTTCGGGCCGCTCCTGCGCGGCATCGGGCTCTTCGTCGCCGGGTTCACCGTCGTGTTCGTGGCGCTCGGCGCCGCCGCGTCGGGGCTCGGTCACCTGCTGGGGAGCCACAAGGAGCAGCTGACCACCGTGGCCGGCGCGGTCATCGTGCTGCTCGGGGCCGTGCTGCTCGCCGGCGCCCTGCCCGGCCGCTTCTGGGCCCGGTTGGGCTCGGGCCCCTTCGCCGGCGCCTCCCGCTTGCTGGGGGAGCGGCGTTTTCAGGTTCGGGCCTCCTCGTTGGGGGTCTGGGCCGCGCCCGTGATGGGGATGGCGTTCGCCTTCGCGTGGACGCCGTGTATCGGCCCGGTGCTCGGGGCGGTGCTCGGGCTGGCCACGACCCGGTCGACCCTGGCCGGAGGCGTGATCCTGCTCTTCGCCTACTCGCTCGGGCTGGGAGTGCCCTTCGTGGCGACCGGCCTGGCCTTCGGGCGCCTCACCGCGCTGTACGGGCGGGCGAGACGCGGCCTGTGGGTGGTCCATCTCCTCGGCGGAGCGGTCCTCGTCGCCTTCGGGGTGCTGCTGGTGACCGGCCAGCTCGGCTGGATGTCCTCCCAGTTCACCCAGCTGCTCGACCACGTCGGGCTCCACCGGTTCACGAGCAGTTGAGCCCGGCGCCGGCCCCGCGCCCGCCGGCGGGGGCACCCCGTCTGGTCCCCCGGGCCCCACCCCCGTAGCATGGCGAAAACGGTCATGGCTCCGGCAGTCCAACTCCGCTCAGCCGTCGCGCTCGCCGGACGGTTCCCCGCCCTCTCCGGTGTCGATCTGACGGTCGCCCCCGGGGAGATCGTCGTCGTCCTCGGTCCCAACGGCTCGGGCAAGACCAGCCTGCTCCGGACCTGTGCGGGCCTGCTGGCCGTCACGTCCGGCCAGGCCGAGGTGCTCGGGCACGACCTGCGCGTCGATCGGACCGAGGTCCGCCGGCGGGTGGGGCTGCTGGGCCACGAAGCCCCCCTGTACGACGAGCTGACCCCGGTGGAGAACGTCCGGTTCGCCGTCCGGGCCGCCCGGCTGCCCGTCGACCTGGTCGACCCGGCGCTCGAGCGGCTCGGCATCGTCGGCCGGCTCCGGCGGACCGAGGCCGGCCGGCTCTCGGCCGGGCAGCGGCGACGGGTGGCGCTGGCGTCGCTGCTGGCTCGCGGCCCCGACCTCTGGTTGCTCGACGAGCCCCACTCGGGGTTGGACGCCGCGGCGAGGGGATTGTTGGAGGAGGTGGTCGACCAGGCGGCCCGCTCGGGGGCCGCCGTCCTGCTCTCGTCCCACGAGCCGGATCTGGCCGCACCGATGGCCGACCGGGTGGTGGCCATGTCCGGGGGCCTCGTTTCGGCGGAGCGGGCCGGGGGGCGCCGTCCGGCGCTCACCGCGGTGGCGGCCAGGGGCGCTCATGTGGCGTGACGCCTTGCTCGTGGCGGGCAAGGACCTGCGGATCGAGCTGCGCTCGCGGGTCGCCTTGTGGCAGGTCCTGCCCTTCGCCCTCCTCACCCTCGTGCTGTTCGCCTTCGCACTCGGCCCCGGGCCGGCGGCGCTCCGCCAGGCCTCGCCCGGATTGTTCTGGCTGGCCGTGCTCTTCTCGACCGTGCTGGCGGTACAGCGGAGCTACGCGATCGAGGCGGGGGAGGGCACGCGGGACGGGCTCCGACTGTCGGGGATCGATCCCGCCGGGGTCTTCCTCGGCAAGGCGGCGGCGGTGGCGGTCCAGCTCGTGGTGCTGCAGGTCGTGCTCTGGGTGGGGGTGACGGTGCTGTTCGGGGTCCGCGTCCGGGCCCCCTGGTTGGCCGTGGCCGCGTCGGCTCTGGCGACGATCGGGCTGGCGTCGGCCGGGGTCATATACGGGGCCTTGTCCTCTCGGCTCCGCGTGCGCGAGACCCTTCTCCCCATGCTGGTGCTCCCGATCCTCGCCCCGGTGCTGCTGGCCGGTGCCAGGGCGTGGTCGGGCGCCCTGAGCGGCGCGGTGGCCGAGGGCGCCGGGTGGTTGCGGATCCTCGGGCCCTTCGCCGCCGTGTACCTGGTGGTGGGGATCGTGCTGTACGGACCGTTGCAGGAGGCCGCATGAGGGCCGGCGTCGTGCGTGCCGTGGGCGCCGCGGCCGCCGTGTCCATCGCCGCCACGGTCTGGCTCGGGCTCTGGGTCACCCCGCCGGACCAGACGCAGGGGAACCTCGTCCGCCTGCTGTACATCCACCCGGCGATCGCCTTCGTGGCGCTGTACCTGGCCGGGGGGACGGCCGCGGCGGCAAGCCTCCTGTACCTCTGGCGCCGGACCCGCTCGCTGTTCTGGGACCGCCTGGCGGCCGCCTCGGTGGAGATCGCCGCGCTCTTCTCCGCCCTGACGCTGGTGACGGGTTCGCTTTGGGGACGGCCCACCTGGGGGGTGTGGTGGACCTGGGACGCCAGGCTGACCAGCACGGCCCTGCTCCTCGTGCTCCTGCTCGGCTACATGGCGCTGCGGAGGGTGCCGGCCGACCCCGAGGTCCGGGCGAAACGCTGTGCGGTGGCGGCGCTGATCGCCACGGTGGACGTGCCGATCGTGCACTTCTCGGTGGACTGGTGGCAGACGTTGCATCAGGGAGGCACCGTGCTCAACCCCGAGCTCGACGCCCACATCCACGGCTCGATGGCCTGGACCTTCCTCCTCGGGTTCGTCGCCATGGCCCTGCTCTTCGTCTACTTGGTCGCCGTGCGCTACCGGATCGAGCTCCTGACGGACCGGCTGGGGGGCGAGGAGCTCGAGGTCTCCCTGGCCGAGCGGCGGGCCGAGGGGGAAGCCCCTCCGGGCGAACGGCCGGTCGCCGGGGAGGCCCCTCCGGCCGATCGGCGGGTCTCCCTGTCAGACGCCCGTCCGGGGGGACCGGGCCAGCCCGACCCGGCAACCGCCGGGAGCCCGTCGTGAAGTACGTCGACGCCGGGTACCTGATAGCGCTCTCGGTGCTGTTCGTGTACGCCGTGAGCCTGATGGTCCGCCGCCGGCGCCTCGAGCGCGCGGTGCGGGCGTCGGGGCACGGCGCCACCCCCACCGGCTCCGGTTCCCCGGCCGGAGGGCCCGAGCACCGCGGTGGGGGAGGAGCATGACCGGAACCGACCTCCATCCGACCGGCCCGCCGCCGGTCGGGGTGCCCGATCGCCCGGGGCGGCGCCCGGAGGCGGGCGTCCGCCGGTCGCGGCCCCGGCTCCGGCTCTGGGCGGTCGCGGTGGTGCTCGTCGGGGCGGTGGCGTTCCTGCTCGCGAAGGGCCTCGGCAGCTCGCTCGACTACTTCGAGACCGTCGACCAGGCGCTGGCGCACCGGGCGAGCCTCGGGACCTCCACCTTCCGGCTCGAAGGGGTCGTGGTCGCCGGGAGCATCCACGGCACGTCGGTGGGCACCGACTTCGTCGTCTCGCAAGGGGGCCGGAGGGTGGCGGTGGAGAACACCGGCTCCCCGCCGGGCCTGTTCCAATCGAACATCCCGGTGGTGGTGGTGGGCCATTTCGCCCCGGCTGCGAGGCCGACCTTCCTCTCGGACCAGATCATGGTGAAGCACTCGGCCGACTACATCGCCAGGCATCCCGGCCGGGTCACGGCGTCGAACGGATCGGTTCGCTGAACCGGACGGTGGACGCGGTGCGGAGCGTGACCGGATGAACGCCGCCCTCGGGGTGGTGGGCGTGTGGCTCGGGTTCCTCGCGGCGGTGGCCGGGGCGGCCGCCGTGGTCGCCTCGCTGCGGCGCCAGGCCCGCGGGCGCCGGCAGGTGGCCCGGCTCGACCCCCGCCCGTACGCCCCGATCGTGCTGGGCGGCGCCGTGCTGGCCACGCTGGCCATGGAGCACGCCCTGGTCACGCACGACTTCTCCCTGGTCTTCGTCGCGGAGAACAACAGCCGGGCCACCCCGCTCCTCTACTCGATCACCGGTCTCTGGTCGGCCCTGGCCGGCTCGATCCTCCTGTGGGGGCTCGGCCTGGCCGCCGCCCTCGCCGTGCTCGTCTGGCGTTACCGGCGCCAGTTCGACGATGCCGTCATCGGCTGGGCCACGCTGGTGATGTACGTGGTGACGGCCTTCTTCTTCGGGCTGATGATCGGCCCGGCGAACCCGTTCACCACGGCGCACGGCGTGACCCAGGGGCTCGGGCCCAACGCGCTGCTGCAGGACAACCCGCTCGTCGCCATCCATCCCCCCCTCCTGTACCTGGGGTTCGTCGGGTTCACCGTGCCCTTCGCCTTCGCCGTGGGGATGCTGGCCACCGGACGGGTGTCGGAGCGCTGGCAGATCGAGACCCGTCGCTGGACGCTCGTCTCGTGGACGTTCCTCTCGCTCGGCCTGGTCCTGGGGGCGTGGTGGTCGTACCAGGTGCTCGGCTGGGGAGGGTTCTGGGGCTGGGACCCCGTGGAGAACGCCGCCCTGATGCCCTGGCTGTGCGGGACGGCCTACCTCCACTCGGTGCTCGTTCAGGAGCGCCGGGGGCTCCTGCGCGTCTGGAACCTGTCGCTCTCGGTGGCCACCTTCTCCCTCACCGTCCTCGGCACCTTCCTGACCCGTTCGGGGGTCATTCAGTCGGTGCACGCCTTCTCCGAGTCGAGCCTGGGCCCGCTGCTGATCGGGTTCTTCGTGGTGACGGTGCTCACCGGCTTCGGGCTCATCGCCTGGCGCGGCGACCGGCTCCGGTCGCCCGGCGGGATCGACGCGCCGCTCGGCCGGGAGGGTGCCTTCCTCCTCAACAATCTCCTCTTCGTCGGGTTCGCCCTGGTGGTGCTGCTCGGGACCGTCTTCCCGCTGCTGTACGAGGCCCTGCGGAACCAGCAGGTCAGCGTGGGCGCCCCGTACTTCAACACGTTCGCCGTCCCCGTCGGGCTGGGGCTCCTGCTGCTGATGGCGGTGGCCCCGGCCCTCAGCTGGCGCAAGATCGACGCGGGCGTGCTGTGGCACCGCCTGTCGGTGCCGGCGACGATCGGCGTGCTGACGGTGGCCGTCTGCGTGATCGGCGGGGTGCGGGGCCTGGGCCCGCTGGCGGCCTTCGGTCTCGGTGCGTTCGCCGCCGCCTCGGCGGCCCGGTCGCTGGTGCTGTCGGTCCGGGCGAGCCGCCGGCGCGGCGCCGGATGGTGGCGCGGGGTGGTCGGCCGGACCAACGGCGGCATGGTGGTGCACCTCGGGGTGGTCATCCTCGCCGTGGGGCTGGCGGCCGCCACCTCGTTCGCCCAGCGGACCGAGCTGGCGCTGGCCCGGGGCACGGTCGTGCAGTTCGACGGGCACCGATTCGTGTACGAGGGGCTCCGCACGCTCCGGACCCCGGCCCGGACGGCCACCGAGGCCGCGGTCCGGGTCGACGGCAGCGGTCCGTACCTGCCGGCCATCAGCCAGTTCGGAGGATCGCAGTCGGTCTCCGTGGGCACGCCGGCCATCGACTCGGGGTTCTTCGGGGACGTGTACCTGACCTTTGACGCGGTGGGCGGCACCGGACGGACCTCGGGCGCCCAGGTCATCCCGAACCTGCCGGCCGGCTCGGTCGCGGTGGGGGTGGTGGTGGAGCCGCTGCTCGCCTGGATGTGGGCCGGCGGGCTCCTCATCGGGGCCGGCGGGGTGCTCGCGCTCGTGCCCGGCGCCCGGCGGCGCCCGACCGATCCGGTGTCGGCGAGCTCGCGGGTCCCCGCCCGCGCCGGGGCGGCCGTGCCCGCAGGCGGGGAACGGGCCGGGGACCGACCGGTCGGAGTGGACGTGCCGTGAGCGCGCCGAACGCGCCGAACGCGCCGAACGGGTCCCCGGTCACCGGGGTGCGCCGCGGGCGCCACCGGGCGCGCTTCATCGCCGCCGGCATAGTGGTGGTGCTGGTGGTGGTGTCGATCGTGCTGGCCACCCGGCCCTCGTTCGAAGCGAGCCGGGCGAACAGCCCGCTGGACGGCAAGCGGGCGCCGGCCTTCAGCGCGACCTCGTTCGAGGGCCGGCGGGTCTCGCTGGCGCAGTACCGGGGGCGCTACGTGTTCGTCAACTTCTTCGCCAGCTGGTGCGGTCCCTGCCAGCAGGAGGCCCCGGACCTGGTGAAGTTCGAGTTCGACCAGAGCCGGCTGCGGGGCGGCGCGGCGGTCGTCAGCATCGACTTCACCGACACCAACAGCGGCGCCCGCCGGTTCATCGCCACCTACGGCACCACGTGGCCGTCGCTACAGGACCCGGGCGGGACCATCGCCTTCGACTACGGGGTGGAGTCACCGCCGACCACGTTCCTCGTCACCCCGAACGGCACCGTGTTCGGCGACCTCGTCGGCCCGGTCTCCGCCGCCAACCTCACGAGCATGCTGGCCGAGGCCCGTGCCTCCGCCGCGTCCGGCCGTGGCGCCTGACCACCTGGGCCAGCCGGCCCGGGGGTGGCGCCTGCCCCGCTGGGCCGCCCCGGTGTCGCTCGGGATCGTCCTGGTGGTGTCGCTCGCCATCGGGAGCGGCATCGGGCGTGGCCACCGGACGTCCGCGCAGCGCGCAGCGGGCATCGAAGCCCAGGTCCGGTGCCCGAGCTGCGAGGACCTCTCGGTGCTGCAGTCGTCGGCGTCGGCCGCCGTCGGCGTCCGGAACCAGATCTCCCGGCAGGTGGCCCAGGGGTGGTCGGACGGCCGGATCGAGGCGGCGCTGGTGGCCCGGTACGGGCCGACCATCCTGCTGCGGCCGCCGACCACCGGGCTCACGTCGCTGGTATGGATCGTGCCCGCGGTCGCCGGCGCCGTCGCGGTCGCCACGGTGGGCGTGCTGTTCTGGCGCCGGGCCCGGCAGATGGAGTCGCTCCGCCGGGACGCGCGGTCATGAGCCGCCGCCCACCTCCGACGCCGGTCTCGTCGGACCGCTGGCGGTTGGAGGACGAGCGCGAGTTCCTCGTGCGCTCGCTCGACGACGCCGAGCTCGAGCACCAGGCGGGGGACCTCTCGACCGACGACTTCGAGGCCCTCCGGCGCCGGGACCGCTCGCGGTTGGAGGACGTGGAGGCGTCCCTCGCGGCGCTCGACGTCACGCCCGGTCCCGTCGGGACCGACGCGGCGGGTGCCGCCGCCGGTGTCACCGATGCCGGCCACGCCGCCGGTGTCACCGATGACGACGCCCCCACCGGTGCGGCCGCCGCCCGGCGGCGGCGGCGGTGGTGGCTGGTGGCCGTCGGGGTCGGGGCGACGATGGCCGGGGCGTTCCTGCTCGTCGTGCACCTCAACTCGCCCCAGCTCCCCGGTCAGTCGATCAGCGGCTCCGTGGACCTCAACGCGTCGCAGCGCATAGAGCAGGAGCTCGCCCAGGCCACCGTGCTGGCGAACGAGGGGACGAAGAGCTCGATCGAGCAGGCCCTGGCCGTCTACCGGCAGGTCCTGACCGAGGACCCCAGCCAGCCCCAGGCGCTCGCCGAGACGGGGTGGCTCGAGTGGGAGGCCGGGGCGGTGGCCGACCGGCCGTCGCTGGTGGCCGAGGGCAAGGCGCTGGTGCAGAAGTCGTTGAAGGTGAAGCCGTACGACTACGCCGCCCATTTCTTCCTCGGGACGATCCTGCTCAAGCAGGGCGACGCCGCCGGCGCGGTCGCCCAGTACCGGACCTTCCTCGCCCAGGGGCCGCCGGCCCGTGAGGTGACCACCGCCGCACCGCTCGTCCGCCAGGCGTTCACCGCCGCAGGGCTGCCGCTCCCCGCCGGCGTGCCCACCGGCTGACCCCCCGTCCGTCTTCGGGGCGCGTCCGTGCTGGCGTTCGGGTGGGCGCGGTCGCTCAGCGGAGCGAGCGCAGCTCGCCGACGATCCGGGGGAAGATCCGGGCGAAAGCGGTCACGTCCTCGTCGGTCGTCGACCAACCGACCGACACCCGTAGCGAGTGGTTCGCGTCCGCCCCCATCGCCTCGAGCACCGGCGACGGCTCGAGGGACTCCGACGAGCAGGCCGACCCCGAGTGCACGGCGACGCCCGCCCGGTCGAGGCCGAGCACGATGGGCTCGGCCTCGACGCCGTCGACGCCGAGGCAGACCAGGCCGGGCAGCCGGTGGCCGGGACCGGGACCGGGATCGCCGACCACGGCCACCCCCGCGACGGCGGTGGCCGCCTCGACCACTCGGGCGATCAACCTCCGGGCGGCCCGTTCCTCGGCGCCGAGCCGCGCCAGTCCGTCGGCCGCGAGCACCCGGGCTACCGCCCCGAACCCGACGATGCCCAACGAGTTCTCCATGCCGGCGCGCCGGGCCCGTTCCTGCTGGCCCCCGACGATGAGCGGCTCGATCCGCAGTCCCCGGCGCACCACCAGCGCGCCGACGCCCGGCGGGCCGCCCAGCTTGTGGGCGCTCAGGGAGACCAGGTCGGCCCCGAGCGCCGTGAGGTCGAGGGGGACCTGCCCGCACGCTGCCGCAGCGTCGACGTGAACGGGAACCCCGGCCTCGCGGCAGAGCGCCACCACCTCGCTCACCGGCTGGACGGTGCCGACCTCGTGGTTCGCCCACTGGCAGTGGACGAGGGCCGGCGGCTCGCCCGCCCGGTGCCGGAGGGCCTCGGCCACCGAGTTGACGTCCACGCGGCCCAGACGGTCGACGGCGATCTCCTCCACCGGCGCCCAGCGGCCGGAGGCTTCGCGTACGGCGGAGTGCTCGACGCCCGAGCACAGCACCACCGAGCCGGGGCGGGCCCGGGTCGCGCCCCACACGGCGGCGTGGATCGCTTCGGTGCCGCCGGAGGTGAACACCACCTGGCGCGGCCGGACCGCGACCAGATCGGCCACCTGCTCGCGGGCTTCCTCCACGGCGATCCGGACGGCCCGGCCCTCCTGGTGGACCCGGCCGGGATCACCCGAGGGAGCGGACAACCAGGTGCGCAGCGCGTCGGCCACCTCGGGTCGAAGCTGTGAGGTCGACGCGTGGTCGAGGTAGTGCCGCGCCACCCGGCCCCTCAGGCGGGTACGGCGCAGGTGCAGTCCCGACGCCCTCTTGCCCCGTGGCCGGCTGCGTTCGGGGCTGCCCGCACGGTCGGTAGTCTACCGGGGAGCACCGGGCCGGCCCGGAGCGTCGGAGCACGACGGTGCCGGCCGGGGCGACGCCGCCCTTCCCGCGAGCAAGGAAACTCCATGGCATCGAAGCACGTACCGCTCGAGCAGGTCCTGGCGGGTGTCGTGGAGCCGGAGCTGGGCCTCCCGCTCGGTGCGATCGGGATGATCCGCGGGGTCGGGGTCCGCCGGCACAAGGCGTCGGTCGTGCTGGCGCTGCCGACAGCCGCATGGCCCGGGCAGGCCGAGCTGGTCGACCTGGTACGCGTCCACGCCCTCGGCACCCCGGGGATCGAGGAGGTCTCGATCGAGGCGTCGGTGATGGACGAGGACGAAAGGACCGTGCTCCGCCGGCGCCTCCGGGCCGACATGGGCGGCGACGAGGGGCCGGTCGACGACCACGCCGGTCACGGGGGCGGTCACGCCCACGGCCCCGCGGCGTCGACGCCTGCTTTCCTCCTCCCGGGTTCGTCCACCCGGGTCATCGGGATCTCGTCGGGCAAGGGCGGAGTCGGCAAGTCCTCGGTGACGGTCAACCTGGCCGTGGCCCTTGCCCGGGCGGGCCACCACGTCGGGATCCTCGACGCGGACGTGTACGGGTTCTCGGTCCCCAAGATGCTCGGTGCCGACCGCGATCCGGTCGTCCTCGGGGACCTGGTGGTGCCCACCATCGCGCACGGGGTCCGGTGCCTGTCGATGGGGTTCTTCGTGCCCGACGACCAGCCGGTCATCTGGCGTGGGCCGATGCTCCACAAGGCGATCGAGCAGTTCCTCGCCGACGCCTACTGGGGGGTGCCGGACTTCTTGCTGGTCGACATGCCCCCGGGCACCGGCGACGTCGCGCTGTCGCTGGCCCAGATCATGCCGAGAGCCGAGATGGTGGTGGTGACGACACCGCAGCCGGCGGCCCAGCGGGTCGCCCAGCGCTCGGCCTTCGCGGCACGCAAATTGAAGCTGTCGGTGCGTGGGGTGATCGAGAACATGAGCTGGTTCACCGGCGACGACGGCACCCGCTACGAGCTGTTCGGTGCGGGCGGCGGGGCGTTGCTGGCCAAGGAGCTCGCCGTGCCCCTCCTCGGGTCGGTCCCCCTGGTCCCGGCCCTTCGGCAGGGCGGCGACGACGGCCGGCCGGTGGTGATCGCCGATCCCGGGGGTGAGGCCGCCGCCGTTTTCGCCGGCCTGGCGGACCGGCTGGTCGGCCTCGGTCCCGCCCGGGTCTACCGCCGTGAGCTGGCGCTCAGCTGAGGTGGTGCAGGGCTGGCGGGGCCGAGGCCCTAACCGTCGATGCCCTTGGGCAGTTTGACCGGGTCCCACCCGAGCACCGCGACGGCCTGGCGGAACGCGAACCGGTCGGTCATGCCCGCCACGTAGGTCACGG
>Ga0307374_10003687_pt1 | contig 26008 bp, 23 predicted proteins | sample OX3MG_FD_202532 | JGI IMG/M metagenome (GOLD analysis project Ga0307374, IMG submission 202532) | Soil microbial communities from Risofladan, Vaasa, Finland - OX-3 | ecosystem: Environmental > Terrestrial > Soil > Coastal area > Acid sulfate soil | place: Finland: Risofladan, Vaasa | collected...
CACCGCACGCCACGGCCATCATGGCGCTGCCGGAGGCCCTGCGCCAGCCACCCGCTAGAAGGTTCTATGACTTGAGCGCCAGATCGGCCCGTGTTCTAGGCGATTCTCGCGATCGGGAAGCTGGCAGGAGATCGCCGGGTTTCCTCGACGGGCAGCGGGCCGCCGTGCCTCTTACACGCTGGCGACGAGGCTAAAGTGCTCGACCGCTGGGAACGGGTCGTAGAAGTGGTGCAAGAGCCGGGACCACTCCTCGTAGGCCGCCGACGTCCGGAATCCGTCGGTGTGGTCCTCGAGCGACCGCCACGCCACGAGCAGGAGATAGCGGTTCGGCGTCTCTATGCATCGATGCAGCTGAAGCCATTCGAATCCGGGGCTTGAGGCGATAAGCGCCTTCGCCGCAGCGAACGCCTCTTCGAAGTCGCTTTCTGTCCCCGCCCTCACGTCGAGTACCGCCTGCTCGGTGATCACGGCGCGTTGGGTGGAGTACCCCGGTTAGACACTCTACCCAGCGCTAGGGAGTGGCGGCCTTGGCTTTGCTGACCGATGTCGGTTTGGGCGCCACATACTCCTTGCACAGCGGCGTGACGTAGCCGGCCGCGCATTCCGTCTTTTCTCGCTGCTTGAGCCGGATTTCTTCGTTGTACTTGTAGATTCCCTGCAGCTGACCCTGAGAGGCGAGGAGTTGCTTGATCCTGTCCTTGGCCTGAGCGAAGCTCGGCTGGAGCGCCGGCACGATCGAGTGCACTTCGAAGACGTAGTACGTGGCCGGCGTCTTGGGGAAGCTTGTCGACGAGTTGATTGGGCCAGATACGACACCTGTCTTGGCGGCACAGACCGCGGAATACAGCGGCGAATGGCTCACTCCCTTGGTCTGGATATGTTCACAGCTGACGCTGGTGGGCATCGCTTTGATCCCGTGCTTGGCAGCCGCGGCGCTCAGGCCGGCTGAGACGTGTTCCTTGGCGATCGCTGCGGCCACGCCCTCGGACTTGCTGGTGGCGAGCACGATCGAGCGGCTTTCCCGCTGCGCGTAGGCCTGCTTGTGTTCGTTGAAGTACTTTTCGAGCTTTTCCTGGCTGACTGACCCGGCCTTTACGAACGTTCCGCGTACCTTCGCGCCAATCTTTTCCTCCACCAGACCGTCCGTGATCATTTCTCTGAGGTCGTTTCCGGTGTAACGGGGGACTTCGGCAAGGAATTCACGGAAGCGAGCGTTCTTGGCAAACGCCTTCTGACTGGCTTCACGGGCCTTCACCCGCTTTGCGACTTCGCTTTGACTGACGCTGACGCTGAGTTCCTTGGCCTCGGCCTGGGCCCAGATGCGGCGAATCAGGTTGCTGACGGCCTGCTGCTTGGCTGCCTTGTACAGCTGTTCGCACTGGCGCTTGCGCTGCGCATCCGTTTTTGGTTTCCGGGGCTGCGCGAGCAGCCCGGACCCTTTCACGCGTTCTTTGGATTTCTTGGCGAATTTTTCTCCCTGCGCCTTGATCAGCTTTTCCGTCCGTTCTTCTCTGCTCTTCAGCGCAGCCACGCATGCCGGGTAGTCAGACGCGCCTGAGTTCAGCGGCTTGACTGGCCCCTGCGCGCTTATCTGCAGCTGATGGGTGTAGGCGGCCAGGGTGACCGCTATCCCATCGGCCTTCGCGACCGTCCCGCTGGGGAGCTTCGCGGGCTTGGCTGCGGCAGATGCAGCAGATCCGCCCCCGGCCGTGCCCCCTGGCCCAGGCTGGCTTCCGGCGCCCAGGCCTGCATGCCCAGCAGCCCCGGAGCTAGCGGCGGTGCTGGCCACCGCACCATTGGAGCCATTGGAAGTGGAGCCAGAGGACCCGCCACAGCCGGCGAGCAGGCTAACGCTCAGAACACAACACAGGGCCGGCACGAGCGCAAGCGTTGGGAATGGCGGCCGCGACGACACCGGCCGGCACTATGCCGCGCGAGCGCACCCGCTCACAAGTCACGGCTTGGAAGGTTCTACGCCTTGAGATGCGGCAAGAGCGCGGTCACTTCAGCGCCCACTGACGACAACGACGGGCGCCGCGGCTGGGGAATAACAGCCACGGCGCCCTTGGAGGCTGCGAACCGGCTGCCGAGGGGTCAGCTGTGCCGGCATCTCCTTGGGCGCCACCGGGAGAGGGGATCTGACGGTGACACGCAAGTTCGACAAGCCCCTTTTTTATCCTCGTCGCGGGCCGGGTCTCGTGTCTAGTCAGGAGTTAGAAGGTTCCAACTCTTGGGTACAGTTGCCAAGCCCATCGATGTCCCGCGCCACAGGAAGTAGAGGGTGCGAGCCGCCACCGAACGCGCCCAGCCAGAGTTCGGCAGCCGTGTTCTCACCCCGGGCGTTGCGATGAGCCAAAGCGTCGCAACCCATTTGTAGCCGCCTCGATCCGAATTCAAACCGAAGGAGCAAGGCGCCATGCCGACACACGATCCCAAGTGCGCCGTAGGTTCCCTCGGGGTCAACGCGATGAACGGAAACCATCCATGTCCAGCTTGACTGTCACCCGCGTGGCGGTCCTCTTCGAGGCTCGTCCTCTGCGCCGCGCCGGGTTTTGCAATGTTCCTATCTCCTGGCAACGGCGTATTCTCATTCGCAATGTCGCGATCTCGGTCGAGTAAATCCCTTGCTGCCCACGCCACACCCGCGGCAATCAAGCCGGGGTAATGGACGCGCGGCGCCGGCGCGCGGCCGGTGTGCCAAGCCTCCTTGCGCGGTCACGAGCATCCCCACGCGCATTTGCCGAGTTCTACGAGCAGCTCTCGCCCCAGGTGCTCCGCTTTTTTGCGACGCGGACGCGTGATCCCCAGCGCGCGTTTGACTTGACTGCCGAGACGTTCGCAAAGGCATTCGAGCACCGCGAGGACTTTCGCGGCGCGACCGCCGAGCAGGCAGCCGCGTGGCTGTGGCGAATTGCACGCAACGAACTGGCGCGGTCTCACCGGTCCAGGGCGGTCGAGCTGGCCGCCGTGCGGCGTCTGGGACTGGAGCGCACTCTGAGCGACGCAGAAGTGCTACAGGTCGAGGAATTGATCGCCTCCGAAGAACTTCGCAAGCAGATAGGACACGCGCTGGAGATACTGCCAGCCGGCCAGCAGGAGGTGATCCGGTTGCGCTTTATCGATGGGCTCAGCTACGAAGAGATGGCCGGCAAGCTGGGGGTCTCAAACGACGTGGTCAGGACCCGCACATCGCGTGCCCTGCGTGCTTTGCGGACGAGCGATCGCCTGCATGAGGCGATCGAGAGGCTCGAGATATGAGCCGTGAGTCCCCCGACCCGTGGCGGGTGGGAGCGATCGAGCGGCTCGGTGCACAGTTCCGTGATCTTCAGAGCGCAGACCCTGAAGCCCGAATTAGACGGGACGGCCGCCGCGGGCGGCGGATCGCGGTCTCGGGCGGGCTGACGGCCGCAGTGATCACGATCCTCGCGCTCGTGCTGACGGGGCGAGGAGCAGACGCTCTCTCCCCGGTCAATCGCGCGCCCGCAGCCGCTGCTGCGTCCGAATCAGTTCGTTTCCGCTCGGTCATCGCGATCGCGGTCAGCGCCGGCCAGCAGGAGCGGTTCGCCGAGCTCGGTGAAATCGACTTCGCGCAACGGAATTACCGTGCGACGCTACAGTTGGGTCACGGCGAAGCCATCGAGCAGCGTCGCATCAACGGGGTCCTCTACATCGCGCAGCTACCGGGTGGACGCAATCAACCTGCACCGATCCGATGGCTTGAGTTCCCACTCGCGCACGAAGCCTCCACCACGTTCGCGTCAGCTCCCGAAAGCGAGGAGTTCACCAACCCGTTGGTGCTACTCGACGAGCTTGGCGGCACGCGCGCTGCGGTCAAGATCGTGGGCACGGAATACGTCGACGGCATACCGACCACCCTTTATCGGCTCCAGACCAACCTCGCCTCCCTCCTGGCTGCCTCGCCGGGCGCACGCCGCCAGCCGTCGTCTTACCGCGCCGCCCACGCGACGCTGACGGTCTGGCTCGACCGTCACGGACGACCTCGGCGGGTGCAGGAGACCATCGCGGGCGCATCCTCAGGCGAGGGGGCAAGCATCACCACCATCACTGACTTCACCGGCTATGGTCAGCCCGTCATCACGCGCGCGCCTACCAAAGTATCGGTGAGAGCTAAGCGCAGCATCGTCGCGCGCAGCCCGCTTGCCACCGCGCCGAGCCGGATCTTTGAGCGGCTGCTGTTCGCGCATCCCTAGGACGCCGGCTCGCAGAACTGGTCCCCCTGCACCGGAAGCCCGGCAGTGCCGGCCGTGCCGCCGTCGCTGCCCACCCATTCGATGCCCGTGGGATAGGGCCCACCCGCCACGGGGTTCGTGCCGTCGAACTTGAAGGCCCCGTTGAAGACCGGCGTGCTCCGCGACGCTCCGTCGCTGCTGATCAGACGAACACCGAGGACTCCTTCCGGCGCGAGCCCGGTGATCTCCATCCGGTTCTTGCCGGCCGGGCCGCATTCGTCTCCCACCGAAGTAGCGTGACCTTCCGCGATCTCAGCTGTCCTAGCGCACATTTCACCCGCGAAACGGCTTCCGAGGCTGCGCACCAGGCACTTCGTGGCAGCGTTTGACAGAAGTCCGACGCTCTCCCCATTGGCGAGCGTGAACAGCGGCTGCGCTTCGGACGCGTTCAATCCGTTGGCCCGCAGTTGGCGTTCGGGGCCGGGAGCAACGGTCGCGGCCTGTTCACCGGGACTCCTATCGCTGCCGGAGTTCGCGGCGGCGTAGGCCCCCGCACCGGTCACAGCGAGCGCGATTGCAACGGCGCCGGCGACCAGCAGGCTTTTGTGGCTTCCCATCGTCATCATCTTCTGCCTTCCTGAAATAGTCGTCGCTTGCTGATCTGTGACACTGCGGGCTCTTACGTTTCCGCGTAGCCACCGACAACGTGGGTGCTACCGCTTTGGTTGTAGACCCGGGCCCATACGTATTCGCCCCCGCCGTAGAAGAGATCGCAGTATCCGTATCCGTGACTCACTTCGTTGTGGGCGCCGTTAAAGAGCTGACACGCGAGATACGGCGAGCCGGTAGACCCGCCTTCGTTGAAGTAAAACGTGTGTGCGCCGCCTGACTGGATGTAACAGTTGGAGCCGCAGATGCCATAGCCGCCGTAGCCTTCACTGAAACCGGAGGCGCCACCGGCTGTAGACAGAGCCAGCACAAACGCTGCGGCGACGCAGATGCACAGGCCAGTCAGACGGCTGCGGAGCAACTTTGACATGAGAACAGGTCCCCTTTGCTGAGCTTGGTTGGCGGCCGTGTTGGGCGTATAGAGCCGCTTGCGCGTAATTTGTGACATGTCGCCGCCGGGACTCCAGACGCGCGGCCATTCGCACTGTCACAAATCCTTTCTTCGCGGATCTGTACGAGTGGAGGCGACTCAGCCGCGAGGCTGGCGGACGCCGTCTGCCAGCGGCTACTGACCCACGGGAGCGAGCCAAGGGAGCATGAACGCCGATCGCCAAGAGCTGGGACTTAACACCCTGCGGCTGCTGATTGAGGATTGCATGCTCACCGTCCTCCGCGAGCTGAGCCGTGGCCCCGTCCGCACCAGCGATATCGAGATCCGCGCTGCGGGTATCCCCCGCTGGACGGCCCTGCGGCGCCTGCACTCGCTCGCTGAAGCCGGGTTCGTGCGGCCACTTCACAATCCGCAGTGCCGCCGTCAGCGCGGCAGCTCCCGCTCACCGCAGACGCCCCACGTGCTGACCGGCCTCGGCCGCGATTACCTGCTGCCGCTTGCGAGCGCCGCGGCAGATTGCGAAGAGCGCTGGTGCGCCCCGCCGCTCCAGGCGCCCGCCGTGCCGGGACTGTGGGTCCTGCGCCTGGCCGCTGATCAGCCCACGCGAGCGCTGGCACGAGCCCTGGCCGGCCCGCCCCTGCGCACCGCGGATCTCGAGATCCGCCTGCCCCGCGTCACGCGCTCGACGCTCCTGCGCCGGCTGCGGATCCTGCCCGGCCGCGGCGTTCTCATCCGCGAGGAGCACGGGGGCGAGGTCCGCTACGCCCTCACCGAGGGTGCTCGCCACCTCGTAATAGTGCCCCTGCGCGCGGCCCAGTGCGAGTGGCGGCGGGCGAGCGCAGCCGACAAGCTCCGCGGCGGTGATCTGCAAGGCCTGCTCCACGTGCTCGCGCCCGTGGGGCGCACCTCGCAAGCCGTGAGCGGCACCTGCCAATGGCACACCGGCGCAGCGGCAGGCCTTGACACGTGCGTCTACCTCGCCGTCGCGGCGGGCAGGATCGCCGTCCTGAACACGGCTCCCGTTACGGCGCCCCAAGCAGTGAGCCATGCCACTCCGCAAGCTTGCTGCGAGGCGCTGCTCCGCGGAGACCCAACGGCAATCGGCACCGTTGGCGACCGGACCCTGTTTAACGCCGTCTTCGGCGCTCTCAGCTCTGCGCTGCTCGCCTAGAGGTTCAAGGCCGCTGGGCTCCGGCAGCCGGTCGCGCTGGGGTCGCAGTACGACGATCACCAAACAAATTGCGACACCACAACCTGGATGGCTCGCAACATTCTCCGCACGCGAATCGGCACTGTCGAGCGGTTTGCGCGCTCTGTGACCGAAACACCCCGTGAAACCACGGCGATGGTGTGGCCGCGAGGAATTGCCTGGCAAGGCCCAAAACGCCACACGCAGGTGCTAAACCTCGCCACTGTCCTTCGCTCGGGATAGCAATTTGCCCAAAGCGTGAGGGCGCTAATCAGCCCGGACGGCGGCGTCCGTTGACGCAGAGCCGCCGTTCCGGGCCAACACAGCAATAAGGAGTGTAGACATGTCTAAGAAGCTCTATGGAGCGCTACTGTCGGTTCTCGCGGTCGTGGCGTTCGCGACGATGACCTCGTCAGCAATGGCCTTGCCACACTGGTACAGCAACGGCGTAAAAATTTCCGAAGGCACCGCCGAAAAACCAAACAAGGTCCAGGTCATCACCTGGGGAACCTTGACGCTGGAAAATGCCGCACTCGGTAAAGTGATCTGCAAGGTCTCAGACGCCGGAAATGTCTGGAACCCCGCCGGGGGCGGCAACGGGCTCGATGAAATCGTGCTATTTGACCTCTACGAGTGTACCTCGGCAACCTGCGAAGGGACCGTCACCGTCACCGCGGCCCTTCTGCCGTGGCTCACTGAACTGGTCGCCGGTCCGCCCATTCGTGATCGGGTCAAAGGGATCAGCGTCACCGTCAAATGCACGAAACCTGTGGTGGAAGCGACGTTCACCGGCGAACTGACGCCGGAAATCGTCAACGGCACGAGCGCCGCAAAACCCTCCTTCGCTGAATTCGGCGCGGGCTCAGGGGAACTGGAAGGGCCCGTGGGGATAGGCAAAGCCAAAATCAGCGGCAAAGACAAGTTCCTCGGGTTCAACGAACAGGAACTGATCACGGTCAAAAATCCCTAGATAGGCATGCGAGTGAAGCAGCTGGAGGGGGCGGCGCGGTTCGCCCCCTCCGCGCTGCCTTCGATTTCGCGCGCCGCGCGTGGCACCGCCGCACCCACGCAGCCGCGCTACTTACGGCCTGGCGGTCTGCGTGCCAACCTGTCGCAGCGTTTCCGCTGGGCCTTGCTTTTGTGTTTACGGCACCTCCGGAGCGCCTTCCGAAGCCTGCGCGCGTACGTCAGCTTCGTCTGGGCCGGATTGCCCGGCGGCTTTTGTACGGTTTCCTGGAACGCCTGCGCGACGAGGTTACCGCCGGCCGCCGCCGTGATGCTCGCCGGCGTGCCGAACGCCGGCGCCGGCGAAGCGGTGCTCTGACAGGCTTCGCCCGAACAGGCCTGAGCGCCGGCGGGACCCGGAAATCCTCCGCCGCTGCGAGCGTCGTATAGATCGCGCAGGACGTCTGTGTCCTGCCCCACGAGCGGGGTATGGCTGAAGAAAAAGATGTCCGACCCTGACGAGGACATCCCAACGCTGGGCGCCGGTGCGGCTTCTCCCAGTCCTCCGGCGCTTCTGAAGAAGCCAGCGCCTTCCGGGTCCTGTCCGTCGGAGATCAGGCTCACGACACCGTTGTGCCACAGGTATGCATCCGTCGCTTCATTGACGTCGTCGGCGGCAAGCTTTTCGTTCGTCGTGAAGAGGACATATTCTCCGTCGTCGCTGATCGCGCGGCTCCAATCGGAGATGTCGGCGTCTGCGCCCGCGTTGTACCCTGGAATCGCCGCGACCTCAGCGCCCTTGCCCGCGCCGGGTGCCGTGAAACCAGGCGCCGCATGCGACAACAGCGTCAGTTCGCCGGTCTGGAAATCGTATCTGTAGGCCGCGCGATCGTTCGAGTACACGAGGAAGCGCCCGTCGGGCGTGGTCTGGACGCGCCGGTTGACGTCTTCGGCTTCAGCTGTTGGGCCGTTGGCGGTCACGAACTGTGTCTCGCCCGTATTGGTGTCATAACCGTAGAGGTTGCGATGGTTCGGTTGCGCGACTTCCCCGAGGGAGTTCGGCGCGGTGGTAAGAACCCCGTCAGCCACGAAGTAGACGTGGCAGCCGTCGGGAGAGTTGCGCAGGACGCCTTGCACTTCGGCGCCGGTTCCCGGCGACGGGTCACCTAGGCCGCCGCCGGAGACCTGTACCAGGTTCCTGCCTGGCGCGTTGGCGAAGTCGTACTCGTACAGATCCGGCGTTGTGTCCGTGTCGCTGTTGAGCAGCTGCTGACTCGTCGTGAAGAACACCTTCGACCCGTCGGCCGATGCGCCTTGAAAAGTCGCTCCGTGCGCGGTGGTGACGCACGTCGTACACTCCGCAACCCCGTCAGCGCCTGGATCAGAGATATTCACCGTGCGGGCGCCGGCTTCTCCGCTGCCGATCCGCGCAAACACGGCCGGCGTACCTGTGCTGGCCGGCGTTGCGGTGAAGAAGACGGCTTTGCCGCTTTCCGAGATCGCGTGATAAGAGGTCCCGGTCGCTGCAGGAGCTGGATGATTGTTGCCGAGCAGCGGGCCTTCGCGGCCGTTGAGGAGCTCATTTCCGCTGTTGTCGACGTTTACCAGTCGCAGTTCTGCTGATGAGGTGCCGATGTTTGCGATTTCATAGATGCCAGCGCTCTCGCGAGTCAGCGTGTCCGCAGGCATTAGCGCCTCGTTCGGCTGGAGAAAGACACGGGAGAGGCCGGAGGACGCGCCTCTGTATGCTTCAGTGGCTTCTTGTGAGGTGCCGTCCAGCAGCTTATAGATCGTGGCTGGCCCCCAGGCCCCGTTGTTCTCCCGGACCGCGCATGCGATGAACGGATGGCCCGAATCTTCGCCCGGACCGTTGTTGTTTTCCCCGCAGCTGACCTGGCGGGAGGTGAGGTCGGGGGAGAAGTCGCCGTCGAGGCCGTCCAGGAATGGGGAATTGATCAGGCTCGCGGGCGCGAACGACGACACGGTCTTCCAGCCGGATGGCCCTCGCACCGATAGATACATGTTGTCCGGCGAGAAGTTCACCCTATAGTTTTCCTCACCGGCGAAGGCGCCTTCTGAGGCAAAGCCGACCGCATCGCCATTGGGTGAGATGGGCAGGCCAAGCTGCCCCCCGAGCTTTGCGTCGTGCGCCTGCTTCTCGAGCGGGCTGACCATCTCATAGGCCCGGCATTCCGGCAGGTTCGCTGAGTAGGGCTGACCCGTCGTGGGGTTGGTGTCGCTTTCGTGGCGGACCTGTTCGTTGGGGCACCCGTCAGAGGCCAACGCCGGTGCAGCTGACACCAGCACGGCGGCCGTGACCGCAAGCAGGGGCGGTGAGAGCCGGCGGACGGCATCGCTCCTCGCGTTGCTCATCCGCCTGCCGCCTTCCTGCCCGTCCGCTTTGACTTCGCCTTCGGTCCATAGCTCTTCCTGGCCTTCCGTGCACACGAAGCTCGCTTGCCCCTGGGCTTCTTCTTGCACGCCTCCAGCGCCTTTGCGAGCAGCTGCGCCCGGGTCTGCGGCTTGGATGGCTTGCAACCGGTGATCGCGATCTTTGTGCTCTGCTTGATCTGCTTTCCGTTTTGTCCGGTGATCACCGTCGGCATCGACAGGGACTGCCTGCACAAACTGCGTTTGGCGCCAGCGGGAAGATTGGCGGTGAGGATCGAGTGCGGTCCCTCGGGCAGGCGGGTTTCGAAGACGGTGATCGGGGCGTCGGGGACCGTGTCAAAGCGCGCGTAGGTGACGCCCTTTTTGACGTCGGTCTTCCCGTCGAGAACGATCTCCACGCCTTCGCCCTGCAGCACGAGCTCGAGGTCGGGGAACCCGGCGGCGCCGTCGGAGACGAGATAGACGGGACCCGATAGATTGGAGTCCCTGCCGGGAGGTGGCGCGCTCAGGACGGGCGTGATCGCCCTTGCCGTGCCGATATCGGACCCCGCGGGACAACCCGCTGGATTCGTGTTGAACTGCGCTTCCGGACAGGCCTTCTGAAGGGTCGTGAGCCGCGACGGAAAGGCCTTGGGCAGCTGCAGGTCGACTGTGGCGATGTTCGCTTCGCCCGGTTTCTGAGCCACGTTGACGACTAGGCTGGCCCCGTTGGCTTTGCTCGTGTTGCTTTGGGTGGATGCGGAGAAGGTCGGTTTGAAGGGTAGGTTCTGACAGCCCGAGACGGCGAACGGGCTTGAGACGGCCGCGTTGGCTCCCTGGGAGGTCGAGATCGTCGCTGTGGTCTGCTTCTGCGTGCAATTGGTCGGGTTCAAGACGAAGCCCGGGCGGTTGACTTCGGCGTTGATCCTGCGCAACCGCAACTGCACGCCGTCAACGAACTGCGGCAACGCATCCGAGGCGATCGTCAATCCGGCCGTGGTCCGGTTGACCGCGATAGATGCTCTGACGAGCTCCGTGCCCAGGTTGAACGGCCCCGCGATGGCCGGCACGACGATGCTCAGCCCGAATGGCGCGCCCTTGTAGGGACCGGTCAGGTAGACCTTGCCGCCGAGGTAGAACGGGTGCGGGCCGGGGCCTGCGCCGGCCGTGGCCGAGCCGATTTGACTTTCCGCGCCGCACGTCCCCGCGTTGGCCTCCGCGTCGGGGCACGGCGGGATGCCGGCGATCTTGCCGAGCAGGCCGGGCGGCGTGCTCACTGTGATCGCCGAGATGTCCTGTTCGCGGTCTTCACGGCCGGCCGTCACCGAGAACGGGCTCGAGGCGCCTGCCGCGGCACTGTCGCTGCCGGCGCTGAAGGACGGGCTGAACGGCATTCCCGGACACACGCCGCCGGCGCCGTTCCAGTCGATATTGAACGACGATGACGGGGCCGCGTCGAGGGTACCGGCGATCGGTTCCGTTCCCGACACGCCGCCCAGTCCTGGCGCGCTCCAGGGCGTCAGGTCGGTCCTCGTCGTGAACGTCCCGCACGTCTGCGGGTTGGCCAGCGGAGCCCTCGCGCCGCCCGTGAACCTCAGCAGCAGTTCTGAGAAGGGGAGCTGAGGCTGTTGCCTGAACACCGCTTGCAGTTGACCTGTGTTCGGGTTAGCCGTGACCTTGCCCGCGAGCTTGATGACCACGCCGCGTTCGGGGGAACGTACCTGCAGGAACAGCCGGAAGACACGGCCGTCTTCAGCGTCCCCGTTCGTGCAGGCCCCACCCATTCCGCATTCCGGCTGACCGAGGAATACCTGGCCTTCGAGTGGCTTTTCCAGCAACGGCGTGATCACCCTCGCCGTGCCGATCTGCGACGACGGCGGACATGCGGCCGGTTCAGCCGGTTCAGCCATCGATCCGAGACCGAACTGAGCATTGCTGCACGCCTGCAGACCATCGGCCGCCGAAGGATCGGCCGTCATGCCCGCCGGCAGCGTGACCGTTGCGTCCTTGAGCTCCGGCGTCGCGTTGACACCGGCTTCGTTGGTCTGGGGAACCTTCAGCGAAAAGCTCGCCCCAGTGGGCTCGTCCGCTTGGGTGGTGCCGCCTTCGGACGCTGGCGCGGGCGTGAATTCTGCCTCTGGGTTGAATTGCAGCAGGTTGCAACCTGTGACGAACGATTCAGCCGGGCTGGGGCCCGATCCGCTCAGGTGCGTTCCGTTGTAGACGGTCTGGGAAACGTAAGACGCTGGTTCATTCCAGGAGTTTGCTCGCAGGGACGTGACTGGTGCCGCGGCGCTGCACCGTGAGGGGTTTGTGAGAAATGGCCTGGACCCCGCCGGGGCCGGATTGCAGGCCAGCGACACGAGTTCGCGTTTTCCTGCTTCGCCTATCGCCTGGACATCGCTCGCGCCGTTGTCGCAGAACGTGAACCGGGCGGCCAGTACCTTCGGCCCGTTGCCGCTCGCACTGTCGCCGACGGTGACGCCATAGTCGCCGTCGCTGCGCACCTGCGCGTCCAGTATGAATGGTAACCCGCTGGCCACGACGAACCCGAACTGCGCCGGGTGTCCTGGCGCGGGTTCCATGTCGTAGATCAGGCTCGTCGAGGTTGCTACGTGTGAGCCGGCAAACGGGCTGGCGTGACCCGCGACGATCGCCCCGCCAAGTGACAGTTCGGTATAGCCCACGGCCGTGCTGGCAGGGCAGCCGCTCGCGCTGCCGAGCAGTGCGAGGGGGCACCGTGGCGCGTTCTGCGGATTGCCAACGAAGCCGGGCGGGAGTTCGACCTCAATTTGCTTCGGGGCGCCGCCGGCGGGTACCAGTTTTCCTTCTTGATCACTCGGGACGGCATTGAAGATGAGTTCGGCCGACGCGGAGAACGGATGTCCGCCGGCCTGTGTGAACGGGCTGCCGAGCGAATCGGCAATGCTCGTCGTGAAGGTGCGCAAGCCAAACGGCTCGGCGGGCGTAACCACCGTTTCGCCTTCCGCGTGGCTGCTGGTCGCCGGCGGCGCGCCGCCGCCGCTGACGGTCGCCTGGTTCGCCGGCCGTGTGCCCGCCTGAGGACCAACGTGTACGTGCAGCGTGATCGGTTCGTAGGAACTGCCGGGCGTCAGCGTGCTCGAGGTGGCGCATTCCACGGCGCCGCCCGCACTGCGGACCTTGCATCGCCACCCCTTTGCCGTGACCTCGGGGTTGCCGGTCTGTGATTCTTCCTGTTCGGTGTTGCCGGCCAGTACCAGCCCGGGCGCAAGCCGGTCGGCCACAGTCACCGAGGGCGTTGATATCTCGGGCGATGGCTGTTCGGGAGGAAGGCGCGGGGCGGGCACGAGCGGTCGGCTGATGGCGGCCACGCTCCCGCCAGCGTTGCTGGCGCTCACCCGGCATTGGATCGCCTTGCCTGCATCCGCCGGGGCCGGTGTGTATGAGACGCTGAAGGCTTCCGTTGGCCCGGAACTCGCCCCCGCGATCGGCAGGCCGTCGCGTAACCATTGGTATTCATAGGTCGCCGGTTCGCCTTCCCAGGCGAAGCCATGACGGCATTCAGCCGGCTTGCCCACCTGCACGCCGGCTTCGCCTTCGGCTTCGGGTGGTTCGGTCGCGACCGGCGGTGCTTCCGCCGGGGCCGGTGCGACCACGTCGCGCGCACTGACGGCGGTGCTTGCGCCTTCGCTCCCACTGCCGAAGGCCTCGCACTGCACCGCCTTGCCTTCATCAGCAGCGCCAAGCGTGTACGCGGGCGCGCTCGCGACAGGTATCGGTGTTCCGTCGCGCAGCCACTGGTAGCTGAAGACCGGCGCGCCGGACCAGCTGCCCGGTTCGCACCTCAGCGTTTCGCCCGCTTCGCCAGCACCGGTTATTTCCGGCACGGCGATGTTGGCTGGGACCGCGGGCAACGCGGCGACTACGCCCGGTACGTCGTCCACTGCGGCCGTGCTGCCGCCCGCGTTGGTGGCGGTAACGACGCATTGCAGGGTCTTGCCGGCATCGGCCGCGACGAGCGTGTAGGCAAAGCTGGTTTCAGCGGTTGGGCCAGACTTCGCGCCGGCGATCGCCACTCCCTCGCGCAACCACTGAAACTGGTAGAACGCCGGGCTGCCGGCCCAGCCACTCGTATTGCAGCTCACCGTTTCGCCCACCTGGGCTGTCGAGGTTGGGGTGAAGCCCAGGCGTCCGCTGCCACTGACAATCACTTCCGCCGCTTCCGCCGGCGGTGGCGCCGTTGCGGACACTGGGGCAACCAACGCACCGCCGCTGAGGGCCGCCGTCGATGCTTCTGGCCCTGAGGCCGTAACCATGCACTGGAGCACATCGCCTTCGTCTTCAGAGCCGACCTTGTAGCTCGAAGCCATCGCACCAGGGATTTCGCGGCCGCTTCGCAGCCATCGGTACGTGAGAGAGTCGCCTTGAAGGGCGCTGCCACTGCACGTCAACGTATCGCCGGCGCCGTGGGCACCAAGGTCAGTGGTCCCGGTGTTCGTGACCTTGATCGTGTACGAGTTGAAACCGCTTTCCCGGGCGAACGTCGTACCACTCCCAGTGGAAGGATCGACCCCGCAATCGGTTTCAGGTTCGTTCGCGGAGCTGACCGCTTTTCCACCGGGACATTCGCTCGCTTGCAGCCCGTAGGCGTTGGCGTGAGTCATCGTGACGCCCCATTCGCCCGCCGCAGACGCCGGGGCCGATAGCCCTAGAAACGCGACCACGCCGAGGCAGGCGCACGGGGCCACCCCGCAAAACGTCATCGGCGGCGCCCCGGGGCGCGCTGAGTTCCCGCTTGGCAGTTAACCTGCTTATGCATAATTGTATGGTAATTGTCAAGCGTAAGTCCGAGGGTTCCCGGCAATGCCCCAGCGCCTAGACCCGCAGCTCGCGCTCGGTGAAGTGGTCCGCGAGCGCCGGGAAGAGCTCGAGATGAGCCAGGAAGAAGTCGGCCTTGCCGCAGAAAGCAGCCAGGCGCAGATCTCACGTGTCGAGGCCGGCGAGAACCCCAGCTACGGGCTCGCGAAACGCATCGCTCGCGCCCTTGGCTGGTCCCATGTCGAGCTCGTGCGCTGCGTCGAAGAGCGCCAGCGCCGGAATTGACCCAGCCGAGATGCGTTGTCGAGGAGCGAGCAACAACAGCCCGCTGCCCGGCGCGCTGCGACGCCGAGTGTGCATCGCCGCGGCGCCGGCCGACCCGGAGACTGTCCGCCAACGCCACGCAGGGACGAAGGGCGTGTTGCCCAGCCCGGAGACCGCGGGCCACTCGCAAGCTCTCCCTGCCCATGGGGCCGAGCATACATCAAAACCCGAAACATGTTTCGTAGCCAGGCGGACGCCCAGCGCAGAGGCTTCCAGGAGATGCGGCGAAGCCCCACACCACAACGCGCATTGGGCCGCGCCGTGGGTCTACGCCGGCGCGAGCTCAAGCTCAGCCCAGAGGAGATCGCCGACGGCGCGGAACTCAGCAAGCGCACGGTCGAAGGCATCGAAGCCGGAAAAGCCAACCCCACAGGCGACACGATCGACCGGATCGCGCGTGCCCTCGGATTGGCTCACTGGGAGCTCGCCAAGCTCGCTGACAAGCTCGAGACCAAGGACCGCCGGCCCACCAACAAGCCGCTTCGCCGGCCGCGCTGAACCGCCCTGCGGGCCACGCGGCGCAGCGGTAAGTCAAGACCGCGACCATCCCCACGAACTGGCCGCCTTGAACCCTGGCGAGCGTTGCATCGCAAGCGCTGCCCAAGCTTCATGCAACTGCGATCCGACACCGGTCAGTCGATGTACGTCGGCGGTGACCGTGTGCAGGCGAACTGAACGTACCGTCTCAAGCAGCTGGCATCCTGCTCCCGGCATGGCCAATTTTGAGGACGCACCGCGAGGGATAAGCCCGTGACGCCGACGATGCCGGATCCGGTATACGTTCATTTCCCGCACCCGAGCAGCGAGGAGCGCCAGTGACCGACTTTCTTGACGAGACGCGCAAGCAGATCAGTGATCGACTAATCGAGCTCAAGCCCGCGGTCGACGAGTACAGTAGGCTCCAGGCCGCCGCTGCTGCGCTTGCCGAGTTTGGCGGATCGGGGTCCACCGCCGCCGCCACTGCTCCTCGCCGCCGCGGCCCCGGACGGCCACGCGGCTCCGCCAACCGTACGAGCAAAGCCGCCCCTGCCGCTCTCCCCGTCAAACCCGCGGGTAAAAACCGGGTCGCCCTGCGGGTCGCAAAAAAGTAGGTCGCCCTGCGGGTCGTGGCGGACGGCGCAAAGGGAGCGGGACACGCGCCGCCCAAGCGCTGTCCTTTGTGGAAGCGCAGCCCGGCATAACAATTCCCGAGCTGGCCGCGAAGATGGGCATCAAGCAGAACTATCTGTACCGCGTGCTGCCAGGCTTGGAGAAGGAAAAGAGGGTCGAGAAGAAGGGGCGGGGGTGGCACGCGAAGGTGGGGTGAGGATCGGCTGACCCTTAGCGCGACCCTCGCTGCATCCCCGATGATCGTCGCTCTGGCCTTTCGTTCGACGGGATGAGTGGGACGGCCTATCTTGCGGTGTGCGCGATCTTCAAGGATGAGGCGCCGTATCTGCCTGAGTGGATCGAGTTCCATCGGCTCGTCGGGGTCGAGCGATTCTTTCTGTACGACAACCTCAGCGCCGATGGTGGCCGGGAGGTTCTTGAGCCGTGGATTCGCGCGGGCGTCGTGTCGGTCTCGGACTTCTCGACCCCGTTGGGAACAGGCGGCCAGGGCTTGGCCTATGCTGATGGCCTGGAGCAAGCCCGAGGTCGCACGCGCTGGCTTGCGTTCATCGACCTGGATGAGTTCCTGTTCTCGCCAGGGCCGACGCCGCTGCCCGACGTGCTCAGGGAGTACGAGGAGCATCCCGGCGTCGTCGTCAACTGGCAGGTCTACGGCTCGTCGGGGCTCGCGGCTAAGCCAGACGGCCTGGTGATCGAGAGCTTCGTGAAGCGCGCGAGGATGCAATGGGTTCGCAACCGGCGCATCAAGAGCATCGTGGACCCGACGCGCACCGTGCGGCCGATTGGGCCGCACTTCTTCGAGTACGCCGACGGAGCGCTCGCCGTTACAGAGGGCTATGAGCCGGTGTCAGTGATAGGCGTCGCTCCGTGGGCGCGACGGATGCGGCACGGCCTCTCGCGGCTGCCGCTGATCGAGACGGACCCCTATGCGATCCGCCAGTCTTCGGTCAAGCAGGTTTCGGTGGGGCGCCTGCGGCTGAACCACTACGCCGTCCGCTCGCGGCAAGAGTTCGAGCAGAAGACAGCTCGGCACGGCAGCTCGCGTCTTGCGCCGCGCTACTTCGCCTGCCACGACCGAAACGAAGTTCACGATCCTGCACTGGTCCCCTACGCGGGCAAGGTGCGCGCCCAGCTCACGGCCATTGACGCTTGCACATGATGACCGGCGCACCGGGCTCGTTCCTTGACGAGTCGAGCTGCGCTGGCAGGGAGAACCTGGACATAGCGCACGTCGAGCGCTACGACGCCCAGGAGGACGCGAGCGCCGCCAGCGAGGTTGCGCTCCTGCAAAGTCTCGGCCTAGCGTGCGATTCGCTGGTGGTGGAGTTCGGCGCCGGCATCGGGCAGTTCGCCGTGGAGGTTGCGTCTGGCTGCGCGCGGGTGACCGCGGTGGACGTGTCCGAGCCAATGCTGACTCGGCTGCGCTCCAAGCTCGCCGACCACGGCGTTAGCAACGTGGAGATCATCAGGGGCCGGCTTCCTAACCTACGAGCATGTCGGACGCCGGGCGGACTTCATCTACTCGCGCTATGCCCTGCATCACCTACCCGATTTCTGGAAGGCGCTCGCACTCAACCGGCTTCGCCAGATGCTCAGAGCGGATGGCGTGCTGCGGGCTGTGGGATGTCGTCTACGAGTTCGCTCCCGCGGACGCCGAGGCCCGTATCGAGGCTTGGTGCGCGACCGGCGGCGACACTGTTGAGGCCGAGTGGGGCCGCGCAGAGCTTGAGGAGCACGTCCGCAACGAGCACTCCACATTCACCTGTCTCCTTGAGCCGATGATTGCGCGCAGCGGCTTTAAGATCGCACACGCCGAACACTCGGAAGACGGCATCTTCGCCAAATACCTGCTCCGGGCGCGTGATCGGCAAGCCCGGCGAGAAGCACGCGCAGGCCGTTGTCCCTTTCGCATCTAGTTGGCGTGTTCGCACAACCCCCTACGCGAGATGAGGAATTGTGGGGGCCGCCGATGCTGCATCCGTTATAGGTTGGCCTTCTCCCGTACCCGAACATGCAAGGAGCGCCCGTGACCGACTTCCTTGACGAGACGCGCAAAGAGATCGCCGGCCGGCTCAAGGAGCTCAAGCCGCTCATAGAGGAGTACACCCGACTCGAGGCCGCCGCCGCGGCACTTGCCGGGGTTAGCCACTCGGGTTCCACTGCTGGCTCCGCTGCCGCTCCTCGGCGCCGGGAGCCTGGCCGCCCTCGGGGCTCGGTGAGTCGTGCGAGCAAAGCGGTCCCAGCTGCCGCTGTGGTCAAAGCCGCCGGCAAAAAACCGGGCCGTCCTCCCGGTCGCAAAAATGCGGGCCGCCCCGCGAGTCGCGGCGCGCGGCGTAAAGGCAGCGGCACCCGCGCTGCCGAAGCACTCGCGTTCGTCCAGGGCCAGCCTGGCATCACGATCCCCGAGCTCGCGGGCAAGATGGGGATCAAGCAGAACTACCTCTATCGGGTGCTGCCAGGCTTGGAGAAGGAAAAGAGGGTCGAGAAGAAGGGGCGGGGGTGGCACGCCCGAGGGGCGTAGCTGCTTGTTGCGTCAGCCCTTCTCTGCGGTGCAGATAAAGTAGAGGTCAGATTGAAACCGCTCGGTGTGGACCGACGGCGACAGCCGGGAAAGGTCCTTCCACGGTTCTGAGTAAGGGTCGCCGGGGAATACCGTCGCAACGATCTCGGCAGGGCGCGCAAGCAGACGTCCGAGGCGACTGTTCGGAATACCGGCGTCCATGATGGCCAGACGACCGCCCGGACGCACTGCGTTCCATGCCGCGTCCAGTGCTCGGTCTCGGTCCATAAGGACGGAGTAGCTGAGCGAGAAGTACGCCACATCTACCGGCTCGTCGAGTGCGAGCTTGGTCGCGTCTTCGTGGATCAGCGTAACGTTCTGCCAACCGCGACGAGAAATCGTCTTTTGCGCCTCGGCCAACATGCCAGGGGACGCATCGATTCCGACCACCTCGCCTGTATTGCCGACCGCCGCCCGCAGCAACGGCAGGTTGCGCCCCGTGCCACAACCAACCTCTAGGACCCGATTCCCCGGCTTCAGTCCAAGGCGCGCGACCGCTCGGCGCCGGACGCCTGGCGCTAGCAGGACCGTCCACTCGCCGAACCGATACCACGGCGCAGCGCGGTCATAGCGGGCGACTACACGCTCTAGCGGCTGGCGCTTGAAGCTCGAGCGCGACATGCTGGTCGATCATCGCTTACGTCGTCGCGCTCGACAAGGCAAGAGCCGCAAGCTTGTGGGGCTTGAGCGGACTGTTGCCTCGATTCTGGGGCGATTCCGACGCCGTTCGCGGTCGGGCCGGCGCCAAGTCTCACGCCTCGCTGGCCTTCAGGCGCGGGGGCTGACTGGCCTCGAGGGCCCCGTCGTCGATGGCGCCGGCATGGGCGGTGGGTTGAGTAGACCAGCCGTTCCAGGGTCTAGGAAGTCCATGACCGTGGCGGCGTTGGCGTCGCGATTGGTGAGGGCGGGCAGATTCCACTTGTGCTCGATCGTCGCCAAAACCGACGTGTGATCGCACGGGACTTCGCTGACGCCTGCCGGCTTTGAGTAGGGGGAGTACGACCACGTCCGGCGCCGCCGGCGATCGCGCCCGACGCCGTTGCGCCCAAACTCCCGCCCGGCGAATTCGGCGACTACGGCAGGTACGGCGTCAGGGGGCCATCGGCGTCCCCGATATCTACGGAACAGAGCGCAGGAATGGCTCGAAGCACGGAAACCGACGCTCGGCAAACTTTTGGCCGGCAAAGGCACGGTAAGCAGCATCCTCAATCGCTACTCAATCGGCTCACACATTGATCTTCGGGCTGTTACGCGGACCCGTGCTCATCGGACGTGCCAAGGGTCCGCACCGAAGCGCCAGCTGAGGATGAGATGCGGACCCGTGCTCATCGGACATGCCGTTACCGATACGGACAAGGATGACGGAGGGCCGTACCGATCATGGTCGGGGTGACCAAGCCGGTTGGAGCATTCGGAAGTCGCTTCGGCTGACGACGGCGCCGAACCCTGAGCCCGGCGGCGCGTTGCGCGTTTGTGTCGTCCGTGGGGTTGCGCGCGACCTGCTGGCCCCCCTCTGAATCGGACGGTCCAATCCGCGCAGCGTGCACGTACTTCGCTCCTGGCCCAAAGTGGCGGCCGCGCCGATGCTCGCCGTCGCACTCAGGCGCGTGTGAGCGACACCGATCGCCCCCCAGATATCACCGATCGCGTAAACCGTCTCAAGTCACGCGTAGCCTGCGCGGTCCAGTTCAAACCGAAGGAGCAAGACCCCATGCCCGTCATGTCCACAACCGACCAGGCGAGAGCCGTGCAGGCCCGCGACGCTGCCCTGCAGGGCGCGATGACGTACATCGACCGCAAGCTCGGCAAAGGCCTCGTGATGCGCATGAGCGACGAGGGCGCCCAGGTGGGCTGCGACACGATTCCCACGGGCGCGCTGTCACTTGACCTCGCACTGGGTACCGGCGGCGTGCCACGCGGGCGGATCGTGGAGGTCTTCGGCCCGGAGTCCTCGGGTAAGACGACGCTGATCTATCACGTGATCGCAGAGGCCCAGAAGCTCGGTGGTGTTTGTGCGTTTATCGACGCCGAGCATTCGATGGACCCGCTATACGCGCGGGAGATTGGCGTCGATGCTGGAGAGCTGGTCATCTCCCAGCCAGACAATGGCGAGCAGGCGCTGGAGATCGCTGACGTCTTGGTGCGCTGTGGCGCGGTGGACGTCGTGGCGATCGACTCGGTCGCGGCACTCACTCCGAAGGCCGAGCTCGAGGGGCAAATGGGTGACCAGACGGTCGGTGCGCAGGCGCGCATGATGTCCCAGGCGATGCGCAAGCTGGCGGGCAACCTGAACCGCACGCAGACACTGTGCATCCTGACCAATCAGATCCGCGAAAAGGTCGGCGTGGTTTTCGGCCCCCGTGAGACACAGCCCGGTGGGCGCGCGCTGAAGTTCTATGCGACGCAGCGTGTGGATCTCCGTCGCATCGAGACGCTCAAGTCCGGCGGAGAGGCCATCGGCAACCGCGTGCGCGCGAAGGTCGTCAAGAACAAGCTCGCTGCGCCGTTTCGCCAAGCCGAGTTCGACATCGAGTACGGCCAGGGCATTTCCCGCTCCGGCTGCATCGTCGACTTGGGTTTGGAGCACGGCATCCTCACGAAATCTGGGTCATTGATCACCTTCGCAGAAGCACGTCTCGGCCAAGGCCGCGCCGGCGCCAAGGCATTTCTCGAGGAGAACCCCGCGACGTCGAGCACGATTGAAGCGATGATCCTTGCGGCCATCGAAACTCCCAAGGACGTGACGCCAATGCAGCGCCAGCACGCCGCCTAGATCGTCTGCGCAGTCGCCCCAGCCAGTGAGCCGCATAGCTCTGTGGGCGAGCGCTGAGTGCACATTGTCAATCGCATCACTCTCGTCTGCCGTGCGATCGAATGAAAGCGTAGCTCGCGGAGCTCGCAAGGGAAGGTAAACGACCATCGCGGCTTCGCCCTGAATCGGGTGCGCGCCCTGCGGCGGAGTCGTCGTCTTCCTCTCACGAGGCCAAGGGTCGTTTCACTCAATCGCAAGAGGTGTCCTGTTGTGGTTGGTCACGCTCGTCGAGCGGGCACCTGCCCTGCACGGCGGCCCCTATATGTGCGCCTTCGGCGCGGGGCCGGTCGCTTCGCGACTGCTAACCGCTCGTTTCGCCTTTTGTGAACAACCACAACACACGAAAGGACCCGAGCGATGCTCAACGCCCTTCTTGGCATCGAGTACGAAGAATACTTCGACGCCCTCTACCTGGCATGGCGCGCCTTTCACGGACTCGCATAAAGGAGAAACTCATGCCTAATTCCCCATCCAACCGTCAGCTGCGCTACCTGCGATTGCTCGCTCAGCACACGGCTACGACCTTCATCACACCGCGCACCAGTCGCGAGGCTAGTCGCGAGATCAAGCGTCTGCTGCATCTCAAGCGCACCGACCACGTCCCGTTCTATCGCGAACCGTCGATCGCAACCGACCCTCGTGTCTACGGCACCAGGCCACATCCGAGCGAGATCGTCGGCTACGGCTCAACAGCGCACTGGCGCACCACTGTCGTGCGCCCCCCCGAGAAATTGCCCGAGACCAAGCCCCGGCGCGCTGCTGATTGGGACCTTCGCTAGGCGCCACCCCCGGAGACTTTGCGCCGCTCGCGCTCGGTTGAAAACCTGACAACGACAACAAGGAACCATGATGAATGACGAAGACATGATGGACAATGAGGACCGCGCCGATCTCGGAATGATCGCAGTGATGGCGGCAGCAACGCTGACCAATGTGGCGGCCGCCGAGTGGGCGGGCACTGCGCTCACCGACGTGCTCTCTTACATGGCGCATCTGTGCGACAGGCTTGGCCTCGACCCGCGAAGGGTCTTCGCCGAAGGCATTGAGTCCTACGAAGGCGACTTCGAAGACGGGCCGCGTGCGGCACAGACCCTTGAGGCCGATCGCTCGCTTGAGGAACAGCCAGGCTCACTTGTTGGACCACCAGCCCCAACGCGACCGAGACAGCTTCCGCCAGACCTAACCCCGCCGCCCAGGTCACTGACATCTCGCTAGGCATCGCCCGCCCTCCGAGCGAGCTCTTTGCAGCGGTGTGCGAGCGAGGGTGAAGCCCGCCACGGCGCGCTAGTCCCGGCGGGCTCGCCTCACACTCTCAATCACAGCAACGTCTCTCTCCAGGGTTTCCCTGCGGTGGTGGCACCCATTTGTATCGCCTGCGCGCCATGCCGCGGAGTCGCCGTCTCCTTCTCACTAGTGCCAAGGGTCGCAAATCGCGATAGGTGTCCTGTTGTGGTTGGTCACGCTCGTCGAGCGGGCACCTGCCCTGCACGGCGGCCCCTATATGTGCGCCTTCGGCGCGGGGCCGGTCGCTTCGCGACTGCTAACCGCTCACTTCGCCTTTTGTGAACAACCACAACACGAAAGGACCCGAGCGATGCTCAACGCCCTTCTTGGCATCGAGTACGAAGAATACTACGACCGCCTCTACTTCATGTGGCGTGCCTTTCACGGACTCACGTAAAGGAAAACCATGTCTAACTCTCCCATCAGCCCTCAAACAGTTTCACGCGATTCCTCCTCAATGAGGATCTTCGATCCACCTCTGCCCCGAGTCGGGAAGGGCGGCGAGCTGGCGCGTTACCGCGTAGGCGACGAAGAACGTATCGTCTGCGGCCAGCGGGTAGACAACGTCCTGCGCGTCACCGATCGCCCCGCGAACGGGCACGGCCGCTGCTATCTCATCGAGCGAGGGCTCGAGAATGACGGCTACGCGGCGCTCAAGGCGCTCGTCCTGGACTACGTCAGGCAGGGCGAGCACCTGCAGGCGGTACCGATGGCAAGCTCAGCCGTGCGGCGGGCGATGGAGCAGGAACGGGGCTGGCGCATACGCGACAGGTTTTTGTAATGCCGTGCGTAGATCGGTACTTTGCCGTGCATGGATTGCGATCGCCAGCCATCTCGTGCGCGACAGCGCCAGCGGGGTTGTGACATGCCGCCACCACGCGACCCCAACTCCCCCGAAGCGCCCGGCGTGCCTGTATTGCTGGATCCTGGAGACGTGCAACGCGCGCTGAAGCTGAGCTCTCGCCGCGCCGCCCGCGAGTTGATGGTGGCTGAGATGGAGCACATCATCGTCCGCCGCAACCCCATGACGACCCCGGACTGGCTCAACCAATGGGTAGAGCAGCAACGCCGGAGCCCCCGGCGACCAGTTGCTCGCACCGCCTACAGCGGCGGGGTCGACGCGACGACCCCGTTGCCGCGCGGTGACGGATCGAGCGTGAGCTCCTCGCGTCGCCGGACATCGCGCCGTGCCCACGGTCCTGCCATGCCACCACCGCGCCGCACAACGAAGCGCGTCTGAACCAACACCCACTTACTCTCTCGAGGTTGCTCACTTATGGCCGATCCATACACGCTCAAAAACGGTGATGTCCGCTGGCGGGCGCGATGGCGCAGCGGCACTGGTGAGCGCGACGTCCGTCGCGGATTTCTGACCGAGCAGAAGGCGTTAGCTTTCGAGGAGAAGATGCGCACCGCGCGGCGCGACGGCCAACCCGTCCGGCGGCCGAAAACCCGGCTGACGGTCGACGAGTACTGGGACATCTGGTGGGCGCAGGAGGTCACGCTGGGCAAGGCCCGTGCTACCCAGTACAGCTACAAAGGGACATACGACTCGCTCATCCGTCCCCGGATTGGGAAGGTCAAGCTGCGCCAGCTCATCGACGAGCCCCAAGTCCTCGAGGACTGGCGCACCAAGCTAGCGCGCGAGAAGGGTCAGTCCGCGCGGGAACACGCTCAGCGGGTCTTGTCTTCGATGTTCTCGGCGGCGGCCGACGACCGGGTGATTCCCCACAACCCCCTGTTGCTGCTGACGCAGCGAGGCCGGCGGGGTCGTCAACGAACCATCGCGCGTGCGCAGCCAAAGCCCGCACCACTCGCCATTGATCTGACGGCGTGGTTTCTCGTCCTAGAGTATCTCCGGCAACCCACACGGCCTGCGACCAAGGGCGAGCAGCTGCGCAATCGTCGGTACCCTCTCGACCGGGAGTGCGACGCGTTGATTGTCGGGTTGGGATTCATGGCGGGACTCCGGCTTCCCTCTGAGGCCCTCGGGTTAACGCATGGAGACGTACGCAACGGTCGCCTGTATGTCGAGGGGCGAAGCTCGCACGGCGAGTACACGCCTGGGTCGAAGACCGGGGCTGGACGCGACCTCCCTCTCCGGGGCGAGCTCGCTGTGGAGCTTCAGCGGGTCGAGTATGCCTACCGTGAAGCGGGTCATCCGCTTGATCGGAGCGACTTCTGGATCTCCGCGAGAAGGGATGGGGCGATCTGGTCGGAGCATCAGGCGCACAACTGGCGGGAGCGCGACTTCCGGCCTGTCGTGCGCCAGGTGGCGGTTGACTTTCCTCAGTTCTCCGACCTCACGGCCGCGACGCCCTACGCGTGTCGCCATGCGTTTATTAGTTGCTGCTTGCAGGCCGGGATCTCGCTGGCAACGATCGCCGACTGGTGCGGAACGAGCATCCAGATGATCTCGCAAACCTACGGCCGCATGATTCGCCGGCACGAGGGCGCGTCGCCCGTCAGCCTCGATGACCAGTTCCGAGAGGCAAAGCACGAGGCGTTCTCCCTCCTGACAGAGTTTGCGCAGGCCAACGCAGCGCAGAACGGGCCGGACGCCGGTGCAAAGCAAAACGGGTCAGCGACGGAACCCACGACTGCCGCTGCTACAGGAAAACTCCCTCCGGCCAAGCACCGCAGACGCGCAGCGTAACGACGCCGCGGGGGGTGTGGATCGACACCCCCCGGACCCCCCGCGATCTACTACTGGGCGGCGCAAGTCGATCCGACCGTCACATGTATAGAAACTTGAAGTCTCCTAACGCCCATTCGGGATGCGGACCGTTACAGTCCTCCTACAGTATGAGGACCTGGGCCGCGAGAAAGCCGGCGTGATCGATCCTTCTTGACGAGCCGGCGGCGGCCAGTGACCTCACGCAGTGCGAAGGCGCAGCCAAGCACAGCAGTGTCATTGACACTTACTTCGCACTCACGTACCGGATGGCGAGACCCAGACTCGAACTGGGGACACCGCGGTTTTCAGCCACGTGCTCTACCAACTGAGCTATCTCGCCGCAACGCGCGGATGCTAGCGTCCTGACTGTGCCGCTGGTGTCCGGCCGGCGCCGTACGAGCGCTCAGCCCGATACGGAGCTGAGTCGCGGTGAGGCGCTCGACCGTGAGACCGCCAAGCACCCCTCTCTCGAAGTGGCCTAGAAGGTGGTTCGTTACGCCAGGTCCGTCGCGTGCGTTCCTGGAGCGCATCCGGGCACGTCGCGCAGCGTCACGCTGCGAGCGCCGGATCTATTTTGTATTTCCGTGTGGATGGCTTAAGCGTGCTCGCACCGTCTGGATTTCGGGTCATCTCAATGGTGATCAGAGTCTCGCCCGGCTGTGCCGGGCTCAGCTCTAGGGCGAGGTA
>Ga0307374_10003688_pt1 | contig 26005 bp, 25 predicted proteins | sample OX3MG_FD_202532 | JGI IMG/M metagenome (GOLD analysis project Ga0307374, IMG submission 202532) | Soil microbial communities from Risofladan, Vaasa, Finland - OX-3 | ecosystem: Environmental > Terrestrial > Soil > Coastal area > Acid sulfate soil | place: Finland: Risofladan, Vaasa | collected...
AGCGAGGTGGCGGACCTCTTCCCCCAGTCCGCCAGAGAGCGGACCAGCGTGGCGGCCTCGCCGATCCGGGTCCGAGGACCGGCGGTGAGCTGCAGGACATCGGCGACGTTGCGCAGGCTGCCAAGCGGGTCCGCAACGGTCCGGAGTGCGGCCGCCGCTGCGAGACGCAACGCGCCGGGTTCGGAATCCGGGAACCACTCGTCGGGTGGCTCGAGATCCGGCGCTTCCTGGCTCGCGTCGAACATCACGGTGAGCAGGTCGGTGGCGGCGACGCCGTCGACCATGCAGTGATGCACCTTCGAGATGATCGCCCAGCGACCGTCTTCGAGCCCCTCCACCATCCAGAACTCCCAGAGCGGCTTGCTCCGGTCAAGGACTTGCGCAAAGACACGGCCCGCCAGGTTGCGCAGTTCGTCGCGACCGCCGGGCGGCGGAACTGCCGTGTGGCGGATGTGGTACAGGATCTGGAAGTGCGAGTCGTCGACCCAGACCGGCCGTCCCAGACCGCCGGGCGCGAAGCGGACCTTCTGGCGGTACCGCGGCACCAGCGGCAATTTCGCGGCAATGAGCCGGACGAGGTCCCCGTATGCCGGGGCCGGCCCGTCGAGCACGGCAACGGATCCGATGTGCATCGGGTTGTTCCCGTTCTCGACGTCGAGGAACATCGCGTCCTGCACGCTCATCACGTCCACGTCGTGTCCCTCCATACGCCATGCGCCCGATAAGTTGATCGCGGCGAGGCCAGCGATAGGGTGCGATCATCACCCATCGGAGCAAGGAACGTCAGGTGCAAAAACTCAGGTGAGCGAACGTCACGGGAGCGAACGTCACGCCCGATTCGGAGCGAGGCGCTGTTGGCAATCCGCCATCGCGCTTGTGGGACTTGCCCTTTCGGCGTGTGGTCAATCGAGCGTCGCCACAGCGCGGCCAGCCACCACCGCCTCTGAGCTCAAGTCGTACCTCGCGACGATCGAGCCGATCCGGCTGGGCGTCAACGCGCTCCTCAACAATGCCGACCCCATCATCGAAGGGTTCAAGAGCAAGAAGCTCACCGATGCGGAGGCGTCCGCGCAAATGGGGGCACTCGAACAGTCCTTCGCCACGTTTACCGTGGAGGCCAACGCATTGCAGCTCGCGGATCCGGCGCTGGCGGCGATCAACGCGCCGTATGCGCACACGTTCATCCTCGAGGACTCGTATTTGAATGCGCTCGTGAACGGGCTCGCCGAGGACAACTTCGACAGCCTGCCAAACACGCAATCCGATCAACGCGCCGCGATCATCGAGTGGCGCGTGCAGCTCGAGGTGCTTGCGCAGAGGCTGCACGTGTCGCTGCCGGAGGATCTCCAGCAGGCCGGGCGCGGCGAGATCGCACCGTCGGTGTCCGGCGCCAGCTGAGCTCAGCGCACGACGCGCGATTTCCCACGCCTCGCGCTGCACGGCATGCACTGCGCCGCCCACGGCACGAGGGCCAATCGCTCGTCGGGAATGTCGTTGCCACAGACGACACAAAGTCCGTACGTGCCGGCGTCGACCCGCTCCAGTGCCTGGTCGATCTCCGCGACGGTCGCATAGATCGTGCGCGCCTGGTACGCGTCGGTCATTCGCTCCACGGCATAACTCGTGGCGTCACCGATACGCTTGCCGAACCCGAGATTTGCGATCTCTGCCGGGTCATGCATCCCGAGTTGCTCGACCTTCGCGACAATCTCCGCGCGCTTCTCGCCCAGCAAAGCACGAGTCTCCTCGGTCGTCGGCGGTCGACTCACGACCCGGAGGACGCGACGCGGGTGATCCGCATTGCCTCGCCTTCGCGGACATATCGCGTCGCGCCGGCGGAACGATAGAAGTCCCGGGCACGCTGTAACTCGGTCTCCGCCTCGACGTGTCGATGCTGATCGAGTAACGCCGGTGTCCAGAGCGACGCGAGCCAGGCCTGGAGCGCGCCGATCCCCGCGGGATCGATCTCATAGAGCCGGCGGGTGCCCGACGGCCGGTCAAGCACAAGACCAGCCGCCTTCAGGACGCGGAGATGCTGGGAGACCGCGGGGCGGCTGATCGGGAGCCGGTTTGCGAGGACGCCGACGGGCATTGGACCCTCTGCGAGCGCTTCGAAGATGCCGCGCCGAGTTGGATCACCGAGCGCATCGAGCACCTGCGATCGGTTCGTCATCACTTACCGTAAGCTACTACTTACGGATGCCGCTGTCAAGCGGTCGCCAACGCTGGATGGATATGGCGATCCTCCGCCGGAAAGCGACCATTCCGTTGTCAACGAAACGCGCGCGAGACAGCACACTCGTCGGGTGCTTCCACCTGCCCCGGATCTGCGCCTCGACGTTCTCACGCAACTTGGGCACCGCCTCCCGCGGACCCGTGGTCCTGAGGAAGCAGCGACGGAAGTTGTGACGACTCTTGCGGCACTCGACGTCGCAGCGATCGTCAGCTCCGTCGAGTCGGACATCGCGGTGGTCACGGCAATGCATTCGCCGTCGAGCCTCAATGGGCGTCTCTCGGCCCAGATGACGGCCAGCGTCGTCGGGATGCGCATTCCGCTTGACGGCGTGGAGTCCCTTCGCCAGCCCGTGCGCCTGCGCAAGCTGTACTACGGGTCGGCGGATGCTGCCGCCACCCTGCGCCGGCTCACCACGGACTCCGCGCTGGCCAAGGCCCTCCCGAATGCCGCCGACGAGCGCTCGGTGCTTGCCGTGCCCGTCACCTGCCGCGACCGCGTCGTCGCAGTCCTCAGCGTTTGGGGTCCCGGCTGCAGTCCCGAACTCGGCCCGACCCTGGAGGTCGTGGCGGCAATGCTCGCCTCGGCCTGGTCGACGGAGGCACAGCCCGCGATCGGGCGTTTCGAGGCGCAGCCATCGGCGGCCCCGGACCCGGAGCTTCGCGGCATCATCGACTCGCTCCTCTGCGGGGGCAAGATCGTCGCGGCGCTGCAGCCGATCGTCCGGCTCGTCAATGACACCGTCATCGGCTACGAGGCGCTGGCCCGCTACCCACCACTCCCTCGTGTTCGCACGCCGGACGAGCTCTTCGCGTCGGCGGCATCCCTGAACATGCAGAGCGCGGTTGACCTCGCGTGCGTCAGCGCGGCACTGCGCGCGGCATCGAACATCGGCGAGGCGGATCTCTTCGTCAACGTGCTCATCGGCACGCTCGTCGATCAGCGGGGTGTCGCGGCCCTCGACAAGGCGGTGCATGATGCGCGTGTCGACCCCGCATCGATTGTCCTCGAGTTCAGCGAACGCGAGCCGGTTCCGGACCTTGCGCTGCTGCAGCGGATCGCCGCCGAGCTGCGCGCCCGAGGCTTCCGCATCGCCGTCGACGACGCCGGCGCGGGGCACGCGAGCATGCGCGTCATCGCTGAGTTGCGACCTGAATTCATCAAGGTCGATCGCTCGCTCATCCAGGCGGTTGACGCCGACCGTGCGCGACGCGCGCTCGTCGTCGCACTGCTGTCGTTCAGCGGCCATATCGGAGCCCGCGTCATCGCTGAGGGCATCGAGACGGTTCGCGAGCGTGAGACGCTCCAGTCGCTCGGCGTGCAATTTGGACAGGGCTGGCTGCTCGGCCGACCGGTGCTGATGCACCAGCTCGAAGGCAACAACGAGGAGGTCGTCGATCCGACGTGGTTTGCGCGCCGCCCGGTGTCGCCGACGCGCGTCGGCCTGAGCGATTCACCCGAGCCCGAGGGGTTGCACGCCGTCCCTAGTCGATCGAATCACGGCAAACGGGGGCTTGCGCGCGCACTGAGCGACGCCGCACTCGCTCTGCAGAGCGAGCACGATCCGATGCGCATCCTCGGCGTCATGGCCGACCAGATGAGTCGGGTCGTGCAGGTGACGGAGATGGCGATTTTCGTTGCCGACTACGAGACGTTCCGCCTCGTTCCCGTCCTCGCAACGGGCGTTGACGCTGACGAGATCCTCGCCGACAGCATGTCGCTCGACGCGGGCATCACCGGCTGGGCGTTCGCAAAGGGAACGCCCCAGAACATCCCCGACACATCGAAGCATCCACTCGCGCGTCAGATCCCCGGCACAGCATATGTCGAGGAGTCGTTGCTGCTCGTCCCGCTCGTGGCGACCGAGCACAAGCTCGGGATCATCAACTGCTGGCGGCTTGGAGTGGGACAGTTCAGCGATCGCGAGCTCGAGGCGGCGTCACTGTTTGCGCACGTCGCCGCGTCCGCCTGGCGCAACGCGCAGCTCTACGGCGAGCTCGTCAACGCCGCCATGACCGATCCGCTCACGCGCCTCTACAACAGCCGCTGGCTACGCGACACAGGCGAGCGGGACCTTGCGCGCGCGGAGCGTGAGTCCAAGCCGCTTTCGCTGCTGCTCATCGACCTCGATCATTTCAAGGCGGTCAACGACAGCAGCGGTCACGCCATCGGCGACCTGCTCCTGCAGCGTGTCGCGACGCAGCTCCGGACCACCGTCCGCGGCGCGGACGCCGTCGTCCGCCTCGGCGGCGAGGAGTTCGTCATCCTGCTCCACGAATGCAGTGCCGACGCCGCCCTGCACGTCGCCCAGGCGGTCCGCGCCGCAGTGCGCGACGTCGCGGTGCCGGACGGATGCAGTCTCGACCAGCTCACAGCGTCCGTCGGCGTGGCGACATATCCCGATCACGGCCGAGATCTGGACCAGTTGCTCGGCGCCGCGGACCGCGCCATGTATGCCGCCAAACACGAAGGTCGTGACCGGTCGGTGCGAGCGTTGCCGCCGGCCGACAGCGCCAAGATCATCACGTTGCCACGCCGCCGCCCTCCGCGAAGGCCCACGAAGCTCGTCGCCGGGAACTGACCCTCAGGGGATGTCGCGGCGGATCGTGAAGATCCATCCGGACGCGGCGAAGAGCAGCCCCCACCCGAGCAACACGACGCCGCCGGCCCAGGGGACGAGCAACGACGAACCGGAGCGCCCGGCGCCCGTGATCGCGCTGGCCGCGGCGCCGGGGAGGTAGGGGTAGATCTCCTTGACCAACGGGACGATCGAAACGAGCGGCTCGAGGACGAAGAGGTACGCAAGCGCTCCGATCACGGCGGTGATCTGATTGCGAATGAGCACCCCGAGACCGATCCCGACGACGGCGAAGATCGCGATGACCACGATCGCGCTGAGCAGTGACTCGAGAACGCCGCCATCGATCCAGTGGATGGTGTCGCCCTTGGCGCCCAGCCACGGGATCATGATCGCGGCCGTCAACAGCGCGCACACGATGCCGTAGATGATCCCGATGAGCGCGGCAACGAGCATCTTGGCCACGATCACGAGGCCGCGTCGCGGTTCGATGAGGAAGGTCGGACGTGACGTGAAGTGGCGAAACTCGGTGGTGATCAGGATGATCCCAACCACGATCGAGAACAGGTAGGCGCTGCTCGCGGACGCCGCGATCGACTTCTGCACGGATGCATCGCTCAGCGGGAGTTGCACACCTCCGCGGACCCCGTTGCTGGCGATCTGCGCCACCACGCCGAGCGCGGCCAATGCCATCGCCCCGAGGAGCATGCCCCACCCGAGCTTGATGCTCGTCACCTTGCGCCATTCGGCGCGCAGAAGCCGGGTCACGGTTCGGGTCTCGGCAGGTCCGGGATGTCGGACGTGAGGCGGAGGAATGTCTCCTCGAGGGTCGAGCTGCCGGTGCGCAGCTCATGAATCTCGACATGGGCGTCCCAGGCCGCGTGGCCGACTGCTTCGAGCGTCACGCCCGCGCCGCCGACGGCGACGGCACCATCCTCGCGCTGCTTCAGCGTCGCGTGGAGCGAGGCGAGGGCAGCACCGAGCGCGTCCGGTGTCGGCGTGCGGACGACAACGCCGGTACTGGCACCCTCGAGATCGTCAAGCCGTCCCGCGTAGATGAGGCGGCCCTTGGCGATGATCACCACGCGGTCGACGGTCTGCTCCACCTCCGACAGGACATGGCTGGAGATGAGGACGGAGCGGCCGTCGACGTCCGCGAAATGGCGGAGCAGCCCACGAAGCCAGACGATTCCCTCGGGATCGAGGCCGTTGGCCGGCTCATCGAGGAGCAGCACCCGGGGATTGCCGATCAGCGCGGTGGCGAGGCCGAGACGCTGGCGCATCCCGAGCGAGAAATCGCGAACCGCGTACTTGCCGGCCTGGGTGAGCCCGACCAGCTCGAGCACCTCATCGGCGCGTTTGTCAGGGATACCGGCTGCCGCGCAGAAGACCCGGAGGTGGTTGCGGGCGGAGCGACCCGGGTAGAAGCTCGTCGCCTCGAGCACGGCGCCGACCGTCCGGCCCGGCGCCGGAAGGTGAGCGTAGGCGACGCCATTGATCGTCCCCTTTCCGGCGGTGGGTGTCGCGAGCCCGAGGATCATCCGGAGCGTCGTCGTCTTGCCAGCGCCGTTGGGACCGAGGAAGCCGGTGACCGACCCTGGCTCCACGGTGAAGCTCAGATCTTCGACCGCCTTCACCTGACCGAATACCTTGGTGAGGCCGTCGGCCACGATGCGGCCCTCGGCGCCAGAGGTCACAGCAGGCGGGCTCAGCGCGAAGCGACCTCCGCCCCGAGATGGACGTGGGCCCAGTCGCCGAGCGCGACGAGCGCCGGCCGCAACGCTTCACCTCTCGGCGTCAGCCTGTAGAGCGACGCGATCGGTGGTCCTTCGAGCACCTCCCGGGTGACCAGGCCGGCATCCTTGAGTTCGGACAGCCGCGCCGAAAGCATGCTCTCGGTGATCCCGGGGATTGCGCGGGCGATCTCGGCAAAACGTGCCGGACGTTCGAGGAGCACCCCGATGACGAGGCCTGTCCAGCGCTTGCCAAGCACCCCGAACACCGACGCAAGCGCCGCGTCGCAGCGAATGGCCGCTGCCTCGCAGATCTCATCCATAGCGTCATCGTACTGCCTGGTCGGCCCGCCGGATAGCGACTTGCGCAACCGGAGCGACATGGGAAACACAAGCCCGGGGATTGAACGACGCGCCGTGCCGGCCGAAACAAAGCTGTACGGACAGACGGGTAAGTGCGTCAGCGAACAGACCGCACGTTCGGACTGCACCACGCTTACCGCAGGGGGGCCTCCTGCTCGCTCCAACCTGAAGGGAATCCCCCGACGTGTCAGTTCCGCTCTCGGATCGAGCGCCCGTGTCGCCGCCTCGCGAGGGCATCCGCGACGGGGGGCGTGGGCACGTGCATGTAATTGTCGGTCGCAAGATCGACAAGCCGGTGGCAGCCGTTACGAGTGCCGACTCATTGCTCATCGCGACGCTGTCGCTCTTCAACGAGTCGGATGACATCGACGCCACCCTGCAGCAATGCCTCGGGCTCGTGACCGCGGCGACGGACGGCGTGGCCGGCGAGATATGGCTGCGGGCGGGAGAGGCGCGCGACGTCGCCCTCCGATACGCGTCCTCAGATGGCTCACCTGTGATGGTGGCGTTCGAAGCACAGGGTCGCGCCCTCGGTCTCGGACCCGGGCCGGCCATGGTGAGCCAGGTGGTGCGCACCGGCCGCGGAGGATCAGGCGTATCGGTCGCTGATGGCTGGGGTGGTCGGGCGGATGCAGCTTCCGCCGCCGACATCCACGGTGCTCTGACGTTCCCGATCCGAGCCAGGACCGGCGTCATCGGCGTCCTCGCCCTGTTCCGCGAGGCCACCGCGCGTCCACACAGCAGCGTGATCGACACCATCCCGACGATCTGTCACCACATGGGGCGATTCGTCGAGCGCATCCGGGCAGAGGGAGCGATCCACGAAGCGGCGATGGAGCTTTCGGCGCTCGCATCGACGGATGCCCTCACCGGGCTGAAGAATCGGCGGGAATTCGATCGCGCGCTCCGGACGATCCCCCGACTGCCGTTCACCATCCTGTCGCTGGACGTCGATCGCCTCAAGGAGATCAATGACACGGACGGCCACTCGGCCGGTGACGCGCTCCTCCGCGTCGTCGGACACACCTTGGGGCTGCTCGTGCGTGGCTGGGACGTCATGGCGCGTGTCGGCGGCGACGAGTTCGCGGCGCTCCTTCCGGAGGTCGGCGTTTTCGGCGCAAACCTCGTGGCCGAGCGCATGCGGCTCGCGATGCACTCACTCAAGCTCGCCAGCGGTCCGGTGCGCATCACCGTCGGCTGGAGCGCCGCCTCGGCGGGCTCCGATCCCGTTTCCGTCTGGCAGCGTGCCGACGAGTCGCTGTATAACGCCAAGCGCGCCGGCGGCGACCGGGTTGCCGGGTCCTCGTACGAACGAGGCGAAGCGGGCGACATCGCCGAGCGTTCCTACTCCGACGTGGTCATCCGCATCCTCGACGGGGGTCCGCTCACAACCATGTTCCAGCCGATCGTCGACCTCTCGGACGGCGCGGTGATGGGATACGAGGCCCTCGCGCGTCCCGAGGGGTTCGCGGCCATGGACTCGGTGGAAGCGGTGTTTGAAGCGGCACGCATCGGTGGACAGATCCGCGATCTCGACTGGGTGTGCCGCAAGCTCGCCGTCGAGGAGGCGAGGAGCCTTCCCGCGAACGTGCCGCTCTTCCTGAACATCAGCGCGGCGGCGTTGCTGGACCCTGTCCACGGGGTCGACCAGCTGTTGCTGCTGCTCAAAGCGGTCGATCGCGATCCGAGCACCGTCGTGCTCGAGATCACCGAGCACGAACGGATTCGCGACTACGAGGCGCTCGCGCGCGTCCTTGCCTCCTACCGCTCCGAGGGCATCCGCTTCGCGCTCGACGACGTCGGCGAAGGCCACTCGACGCTCGAGCTGCTCGCAGCATCGTCGAGCGAGTATCTGAAGCTGGGGCGAAGCCTCACGATGACGTCAACTCGCATCGGCTCCCGAGCCGCCATGGACGCGACGATGGCATTCGCGCGCGTCAGCGGTGCGGTGGTTATTGCCGAGGGTGTCGAGAACGAGTTCGTCGCCGACCGGATGAAGGCCAGTGGCATACGCCTCGGACAGGGCTTCGGGTTGGGCAGGCCGACGATCGCGAGCGACGTCGAGGATGTTGCGACAGCCCTGAGCGACCGCGCCGCTCTCAGCGCGCTGCGACCGAGAACAGCCGCCTCTCGTCAGCTGGCGGGCTGAACCGGCCCCAGTTCCTTGAGGAGCGCTGCGCTGGCGCGCACGAATTCGGCGTCGACTCCATCGATCAGCCGTGCGTCCTCGGCGGCGTCAGCCGCAGTGGCACGCGCGTGCAACTCACCACAGCGAGCCGCAAGTGCAAACAGTTACGAGTGATGTCGCAGCACCCGGATCGCACAGTCCCTGGGAAGGCAGAGAAACCCCTGACGTGGGCCAACACCGCGGGCTACATCGCACATCTCCGCTCTCTAACCGGCGGTGATCAGCACGACCGCCGCGAATGCGATGCCGACGGCGGCGACCTGCGGAACGCGGAGGCGTTCTCCGAGGACGATCATCGAGCACAAGACTGTCGACACCGGGTACAGGGACACCAACACCGCCACGATGCTCAGCAGCCCGCCGTGGACGGACAGCAGGTACAGGGCGTTGGCGGTGACATCGAAGACACCGGCACCGATGATCACCAACGGGTTGGTGCGGCCGAAGGTCGGCACGCGTCGCGCGCCGGCTGACGCGGCCACCAGGACGAGCACTGACGCGGCTCGTGCGGTGACCAGCGGCCAGAGGTTCGCGTCCGTCGACGTCCGTGCCAACGCGACGTAGAACAGCCCGAACCCGATTCCCGCGCCGACCGCCAGCACCAGCGTCGTTCGACCGATGCGCCCACCCCTGCTCCCGCCGGCGCTGAGGAGTGCTACCGCGATCACCGCAAGCAGGATCCCTGCATACTGCAGCGCCGCCGGCCGCTCACCCCCACCGACCCCGACGACGACCGGGACGACGACCGCAACGACCCCGGTGACCGGCGCGACAAGCGACATCGACCCCGACGCAAGTCCGCGGTACAGCATGGCGACGCCGGCAGCTCCGGCGAGTCCGCCCAATGCGCCGTACCCGAGGTCCACTTCGCTCGGCGCCCCGCCGATGATGACGGCAACGACCAGCATGCCGATGAGACCGATACCCTGCGAGAGCACCAGCACCGACAGCAGTGGCGTGGTCCGATTGGCGAGCCCGCCGAGAAAATCGCCACTCCCCCATAGCGCGGCCGCCGCGAGCGCCAGCCCGATGCTCAGGCCGTTCTCACCGCAGCCGCCGTCCGCAAACCGAGCTCCTCGACGGCGACCTCGCGCATCAGATACTTCTGCACCTTGCCGGTGACGGTCATCGGAAACCCATCGACGATCTTCCAGTAGCGAGGGATCTTGTTGCTCGCGATCCGGTTGCGGCAGAAGGCTTCGAGCATCTCACCCGTGAGCGCCGCACCCTCTTTCGGTTTGACCCAGGCCATGACCTCCTCACCGTACCGCTCGGATGGCACGCCGATCACCTGCACGTCACTGACGTCGGGATGACCGTAGAGGTACTCCTCGATCTCGCGAGGATAGATGTTGTCGCCGCCCCGGATGATCATGTCCTTGATCCGGCCGACGATATTCACGTAGCCCGCATCGTCCATGGTTGCAAGATCCCCGGTGTGCATCCACCGCGCGCCGTCGATTGCCTCGGCCGTCGCGTGGGGATTGTCCCAGTACCCCAGCATGACGCTGTACCCGCGGGTGCACAGTTCCCCCGCAGCACCGCGAGGGACACAGTGGTTCGTGGCTGGATCGACGATCTTCACCTCGACGTGCGGATGCACGCGGCCGACGGTGCCGACGCGTTTCTCGAGTGGATCGTCGAGCGCGCTCTGGGTCGACACGGGCGACGTCTCGGTCATCCCGTAGCAGATGGTCACCTCGCGCATGTTCATGCGCGATTGCACCTTCTTCATCACTTCCACGGGACACGGCGAGCCCGCCATGATCCCCGTGCGGAGCAGGCTGAAATCGAAGCTCGCAAAGTCAGGGTGATCGAGCTCAGCGATGAACATGGTCGGCACGCCGTACAGCGAGGTGCAGCGTTCCTGCTCAGTGACACGGAGCACAATACCGGGCTCGAACGCCTCAGCCGGGACGACGATGCAGGCGCCGTGCGTGGTGCATGCGAGGTTGCCGAGCACCATGCCGAAGCAGTGATAGAACGGCACGGGAATGCAGACACGGTCCGCGGCGGTGTAGTGCACCGCCTCGCCAATGAAGAAGCCGTTGTTGAGGATGTTGTGGTGCGACAGCGTCGCGCCCTTCGGAAATCCCGTGGTGCCGGAGGTGTACTGAATGTTGATCGGGTCGTCACACTGCAGGCCCGCCTCTGCGGCGGCGAGTGCGTCCTCCGACACGGCCTCGGCGTCACGAAGCAGCGATTCCCATCCGTCCTCGAGGACAAGCCCCTCCCGGAGATCCGGACAGGCGCCCTTCACCGCGCCGAGCATTCCCACATAGTCGGACTGTCGGAAGGAGCGCGCGAGCAGCAGGAATGACACGCCGGATTGTCGCAACGCGTACTCGAGCTCGGTCGTGCGGTAGGCGGGGTTGATGTTGACGAGGATCGCGCCGATACGGGCCGTCGCGAACTGGACGACCACCCACTCGAACCGGTTCGGCGCCCAAATACCGACCCGGTCGCCCTTGGTGACGCCGTGCGCGAGCAGCCCGCGCGCGACGAGTGACACCTGCTCCCAGAGCTGGCGGTAGGTCGCTCGAAACCGCTGATGCGGCACGACGAGAGCCTCGGCATCCCCGTGATCCTCGACGGTGCGACGCAGGTTCTCGCCGATCGTCTCGCCGAGCAATGGCAGGGCGCTGGCTCCCGACGCGTAGGAAAGCATGCCGGTGTCCCTCCGGTTCAGGCGCCGTTCAGCAGGCGTTCGCGCCGCACGCGACAACGATACGCCCGGCGTCATGCTGTCGCAGATCACCCGGCGGTTCGTCGAATCGCGCCTGTGAGCGCGCTCTCGTCCGATCCACCGAACCCGAGGACAGGCCGGGACCGAGCCTGCTCACGGTGAGCCGACGGCGGCCGCCGCGAACGCCGCCATCGACGAGAAGGTCCAATCCGGGCGAACCTCCCGCTCCGGAGGCGGCGTTGCGCCCCACCCTGGACGGCCGTCGCGCCGGTTGATCCACACCGTCGGCAGGCCGGCCCGGTGCGCCGGAATGTGGTCGTGGAAGAGACTCTGCGCAACGTGCAGCAACCGTCCAGGCTCGACACCCAGCTCGCCGGCCGTATCGAGCAGGACTTCGAAGTTGCGCGCCGCCGGCTTGTATGCGCCCGCATCTTCCGCGGTGACGATCGCGTCGAAGCGGACGTTCAATCTCGCGTTGCTGCCTGCGAAGGACGCCCGATCGACGTTCGAAAGAATGATCAGCCTGTAGCGCGTCGCGAGCAGGGCGAGCGCCGCTGACGAGTCCGGAAACGCCGGCCATTCCGGAACCGAGCGTGCAAATCGTTCGCAATCGCGATCGGTTGCCGCTGCCCCGACGGCCGCGGCGACGTTTCGCATTGCTGCCGCAAGGATTTCGGGATACAGCGACAACGGCGACTCCTGCTCCTCACGTGCCTCCGCGACCGCGTAGCGCTCGAGCAACGCGTCCCTGCTGAGTGGGATCCCGTTGCGCGCAGCCCAGGGAGCGAGCGCAGCGCCGATGCCGGCTTCCCAGTCGATCAGCGTGCCGTAGCAGTCGAAGCTCAGGGCCTCGAAATCAGCGAGGGTTCTCACACTGCTGCCTGCCTGAGATCGCACTGGACCGCGTGCACTCGCCGACGGTACCGAAATCGGGCTCTCGATGCGAGAGCCCCCCGAACCGCCGCGCGGGGAATAGGCTTGGCCACCGTGGAGCGATATGCCGACGGGCCCGCGTACCTCGGGCCGACGACGTTCTGCCGCGTCCCGCAGCTGACGACAACCGATCAGCTCGACGAGGTCCGTCCGGACATTGCTGTCGTCGGCGCCCCCTGGGACGACGGGGTGACGTACCGGCCGGGTGCTCGATTCGGACCCCGGAGCGTCCGCACCGCGTCATATCAGTCCGCTGAGTGGCATCTCGAGCTCGAGGTGGCGCCGCTCGACATCCTCCGCGTCGTCGACTACGGCGACGCGATGTGCATGCCCGGCATGGCAGAGATCTCGCACACGGCGATCCGCGAACGAGTCGGCGAGGTGGCGCAACGAGGCATCGTCCCGATGGTGATCGGCGGAGATCACTCCATCACGTGGCCGTCAGCCACCGCGGTCGCCGCGGCATACCCGCCGGGAAGCCTCGGCATCGTGCACTTCGATGCGCACGCGGACACGGGGGACCATCAGTTCGGGAATCTGTACTCGCACGGTTCGCCGATGCGGCGTCTGATCGAATCGGGGGTCGTGCCGGGACGCAATTTCGTACAGGTCGGCCTTCGCGGGTACTGGCCGCCCAAGGACGTCTTCGATTGGATGCGCGAGCAGGGCATGCGCTGGCATCTCATGGGCGAGCTCCGTGATCGCGGCGTCGCCCCCGTCATCGAGGACGCGATCGCTGAGGCGCTCGACGGGCCAACCCACATCTACGTCTCCGTTGACATCGATGTCCTCGATCCGGGTTTCGCCCCCGGGACTGGCACGCCCGAGCCCGGCGGCATGCAACCGGTCGACCTCCTTCGCGCCATCCGTCAGATCGTGCTGCGCACCGACGTCGTGGCCATGGACGTGGTCGAGGTCTCCCCGCCCTACGACTGGGCCGAGATCACCGCACAGAACGCGCATCGATGCCTGCTCGAGGCGATCTCGGCGCTCGCGGTCAGGCGCCGGGACGGGACGGCTGCGAGGGATTGACGACCTAGTCCGGCACCGCGTGAGCGATCGACCGGACCGCGGCACGTCCGGGGAGCGCGATGGCGAGCGGCAGCCCCAGGACACCGATGGTCGCGAGCGTTGCCAGTGCCAGGTACGCGTTTCCCATCACCGCCTGAATCACCAGGACGAGCACGACCCCGCCGAGGTTGCCCGACATGAGCAGGAAACCGGCGGCCGCCCCTTCGCGAGCCGATCCGGCATGCACGGCGGACCAGTCGAGCACAACCGGAAGGCACGCCATCAGCAGGAACCCGGTGGCGAACAGCCATATGGTGAGCCAGACGACATCGTGACGCAGGTCCGTTGCCGCGAATGCGACTGCGGTGAAGACGAGCGCGATGATCAGCATCGGACGGCGCTGATCGCGTGAGGCCACCAGCGGCGGCAGCACCGCGGCGCCGAGGATGCCGCCCGTCGTGAGCACGGCGATGAGGTTGCCCGCGGCCCCGCCCTCACCGAACTTCGCGAGCACGGGCTGCAACCACGTCGCCACCGCGTTGTACACACCCATGCCGATGAAGATGAGGCCGGCGAGCAGCCACATGAAACGATCTCTGACAAGCCAGCGCAGGCTCACCGACGTCGACGCGTCGTCCGTGTAGGCGGCCGGAACGCGCAGCAGCAACAGCATGAGGACGGTGGCGATCACTGATGGGATCGCCTCGATGGTCAGCACCAGTCCAAGACCGCCCGCGCTGAACAGCGGTCCCGCGATGAGCACTGACGCGAGGATGCCGGCAAACAACGCAACGCTGCCCACCGCGATCGCGGTCGCGCGCTGGGAGCGCGGGAAGTAACGGGCGGCAACTTTCGTGATGCTGTTGAGCACGAACGGCTGACCAGCCGCGATGACGAACTGCCCGACCAACTGCACCGAGAACGATGCCGGGGCGATGAGACGCAGCAATGCCCCGCCACCGGTGAGCACCGCGCCGATCCCGAGTGACTGGGTGAAGTGCGAGTCCAGGCGGCGGCCCACCGGGAGCGCGAGCACGACGTAGACCAACGGGAAGATCGCCGCGAGGTCGCCGACGGTGCCGACGTCGGTGTGCAGCACCTTCGCGGTCTCGGTGTCGATCGCGGCAAAGCTCAACCAGAGGAGTTGCGTGCACGCGGCGAGCAGCGCGTAGATCGCGAGGATCGCCCAGCGAACCGCCGGCGCACGCGCGGTGTCGGTGCTCACGCGTTCAACTTCGCGTACATCCCGTGGAGCCGATGGTACAGGCGCCGATACTCGCCATACATCCGCTCGTACACCGCCCGTGCGGGCGGATCCGGATCGAAGGTCCGAGTGACTCGCACCCGCGCCGCAATGTCCGCAAAGTCCATCCGGCCAAGCGATATTGCCGCGAAGAATGCCGCGCCGCGTAGGTTCGCGTACATCGGATCGGCGACCTGCTCGATGCGCCGGTTGAGGATGTCGGCGTGGATCTGGCACCACAGGTCGGAGATCGCGCCACCCCCGAGGATTCGCAGCACCGGCATGGGGCGCTTCGTGAACCGCTCGACGGCGTCGAGCAGCCAGCGGGCGTTGAACGCGACCCCTTCCAGGACGGCGCGGACGAGATGGCGGCGCTCGGTGGTCATCGAGATGTTGAGGAAGGCCGCGCGCAGGTTCCTGTCCTCAACGGGGCTGCGCTCGCCGTTGAGCCAGGGTGTGAACAGCACGCCGCCGGACCCGGCTGGCGCTGTCGCGGCAAGCGTGGTGAGCCGGGCGTACTCGGATGCTGGAGCCGCGCCGTCGCCGCCCGCGCCGACCGCATCACGCAGCCACTGCAGGCAGAGTCCCGCAGTCTCGTGGTTGTTGGCGACGAGATATCCGCCGGGACGGACCCCGGGGACCGATGCGATCTGATGGAACACGTCGGTGCGCTTGAACGGGACCTCGCAGCCGATCCACGACGTCGTGCTGATCGTCATGTGCCCGGCATATGGCGCCACTGCCCCCGATCCGAGGTAGGCGGTGTGCAGGTCCGGGATCCCGGCGACCACCGGAACCCCGCTTGGCAGGCCAAGCTCCGTCGCAACGGCCGGCGTGATCTCGCCGAGGATGCTGCCCGTCGGCAGGAGCTCGGGGAGCTTGGCCGCCTCGCGGCCGGAACGGCGCACGAGTGCCGGCCGGTAGCCGTGACTGCCGCTGCGACGGTTGTCGGTGAGCCACGACAGGATCATCGACGCCGGGGTTGCGGCGCGGCGGCCGGTGAACCGCATTCCGAGGTAGTCCAGCGGCTCCAGGAGGGTCGCAGTGCGTCCGTACAGCTCGGGTTCGCGCTCGCGCAGATGCAGGGCGTGACCGAGCGGGTCGGCCCCGTGCGGTGACGGTGCCCCTCCCGTGAGGCGCAGCCAGCTCACCAGGTTGCCCGGCGAGTACCCGACGATGCTGACCGCGCCGCCCATGCGCTTCGAGGAGAGCGGGGCGCCGCGCGTATCGGCCCAGAGGAGGCACGGTCCGACCGCGTCCCCACTCGCATCGACAGGCACCGTCGAGCCCCACTGGCCGGTGATCCCGACGCCGACCACTCCGTCTCGCGGCACCCCGCTCGCGAGGACATCCGCGACGCCTTCGCGAATTCCGTGCCACCAGGCGCTCGCGTCCTGGACCGCGCCGCCGTCATCGCTGTACGCCGTCTCGACGCGGCGGTGCGCGACCGCCAGGAGCTCCCCCTCGAGTGATATCGCGCCCGTCTTCGGTCCCCCGGTCCCAAGGTCGACCGCGAGGATCCAGGGCCCGGTCATCGCCTCAGGGGACCACGTCATACATGGCGTCGAGCGCGGCGGCGAACAGGAGATCCAGGGCCTCGTTGCCCTCGGGCGAACCACCGAGGCCGTACAGCGCACCGCTCGTGGCCGGCCCCAGGCCAGGCGTCTTCGCGTATGCCACGGCGCCGCGGAGGTCCTCGAGGAACGCATCGGCGACCCCATCCGCGGTATTCGGCCGGGTCACGCAGAAGTGCAGCCCGGGCGGCAGCTGGAGGGCGTTGAGCCGCCAGCCCTTGCTGATGAGGTGGTCGTTGACGTGATAGATGTCGATGCCGCGGCCGCGGAACGCGATGATGAACGTGGGATCGCCGAATACCTCCAATTCGGGGATCGCGGCGATGCCCTCGAGGATGGTTGCCGCAGTCTCGAAGATCCGCTCGGCGATCTCCATGTAGCCCTGCTCGCCAAGGCTGAGCATCGCCGCCCACGCTGCAGCAACCACGCCGCCGGACCGGCTCCCCGACAATCCCGGCGACATGTAGATGCCGCCCGGCCAGTCGGGGTAGCTGAAGTACTGGTAGTGGCGCAGCGCGCTGTTCCGGTAGAGAAGCACCGAGGTGCCTTTGAGCGCGTATCCGAATTTGTGGGTGTCGGCGGAGATGCTCGTGACGCCGGGCAGCCGGAAGTCGAAGGTCGGGACCGGGTAGCCGAGCTTCTCGGCCCAGGGGAGGATGAATCCGCCCATGCAGCCGTCGACGTGGAGGCCGAGGTCATACTCGAGCGCCAGGGCCGACAGCTCGTCGATCGGATCGATGAGCCCGTGCGGGTAATTGCCGGCGGAGCCGACGATCGCCACGGTGTTCGACGTCACGTGGTCGCGCATCCACTCGACGTCGGCGCGCCAGTCCTCGCCCACGGGCGCCTTGATCAGCTTGATCCCAAGCATGTACGCAGCTTTCTGAAGCGCCACGTGCGCCGTCACCGGGATGATGACCTCGGGCTCGGTGATCTCCTTCTCGATCCTGCCGCGCTCGCGGTACACGAGCATCGGGTTGATCAGGCTCTCGGTGCCGCCGAAGGTGACCACCCCACAGACCTCCTCGCCGGGGTGGTGCGACGGGATGGCCTCGCCGTGGAGCAGTGACGCGGTCATCGCCACGATCTCGCCCTCGAGCTTGGTGGCGCTCGGGTACATGTCGCGCTGCAGGACATTGGCATGCGCGAAGAGCCCGTAGGCCTCGATCAGGAAGCGGTAGTGGTCGCGCCCACCGTGATAGATCGATCCCGAGACGCGCCCAGCATTCCCGATCCGGTCCTCCTCCTCCGCCATCGCGCCGAGCTCGGCAAGGATGCTCGCTCGGGAGCGGGGCTCCGTGGGGATTCGGTGGTGGGCCTCGAAACGGTCACGATACGGATGGAAGTCGATGAGACCTCCGAAGTCCTGGGAATCGTCAGCCAATGTGTGCGCCTCCTCGCGCAGAGGATTGTGGCGCGCCACCGCGTCGCGAGGCGTCTATGCTCGGCCGCGATGGCTGATGACGTCGTGGTGGTCGAGGCATCGGGTCGCGACGTGCAGATCACCAACCCGGGAAAGGTCTACTTCAACGAGCGCGGCGACACCAAGCTCGACCTCGTCCGCTACTACCAGTCCGTCGAGGAGCCGCTGCTCCGAGCCATGGGCGGCCGCCCCGTGCTGCTGCAGCGATTTCCCAACGGGGCGAGCGGTCCGTCGTTCTTCCAGAAGCGGGTGCCCGATACTCGACCCGACTGGCTCGAGACGACGATCGTGAGCACACCCAACGGCACGACGTCACGTGCGCTCGTCGCCGCCGACCTTGCCCACGTGCTCTGGGCGGTGAACATGGGCTGCCTCGGCTTCCACGTCTGGCCCTCGCTCGCCTCCGACCCCGAGCACGCCGACGAGCTCCGCATCGATCTCGACCCGAGCCCCGGTGTCACCTTCGCGATGGTGCAGGAGGCGGCGCGCGAGGTCCGCGCGCTCTTCGACGAGCTCGGCGTCGTGTGTCTGCCCAAGACCACCGGCAACCGTGGCATCCACGTCTACGTCCGGCTGCAGCCGCGCTGGACGTCGTACGACGTGCGTTCCTCCGCTGTCGCGGTGGCGCGCGAGCTCGAACGCCGGCGTCCAGACCTCATCACCTGCGCGTGGTGGAAAGAGGAACGCGGCAGGCGAGTATTTGTCGACTTCAACCAGAACGCCCCGCACAAGACCATCTTCGGTGCGTGGTCGGCGCGGGCGAGGCCGGGGGCACAGGTGTCGACACCGTTCGCGTGGGAAGAGCTCGAGGGCATCGACCCCAACGTGCTCACCATCGTGACGGTGCCTCCACGGGTGGCACGCGACGGCGATCCGTGGATGGCGATGTCGACGGCACCGCAATCGCTCGAGCCCGTATACGCGCTGCACGAGCGGGACACCGCCGCGGGGCTCCCCGATGCGCCATGGCCGCCGCAGTACCCGAAGATGCCCGGCGAGCCGTCGCGGGTGGCGCCGAGCCGGGCGCGTAAATCCGAGGCGGACTAAGGCATTTCGCGGTCAGCCCCTGCTGGGACGCTCGCGCCTGCAGTCATGGGGCAGCCCGCGGCCCCGATCGCGATTCCGCCGACACCGACGCGCTCAAGCGTTCCATGATGCGGAGAAGGTCAGCGCGACCACGGTCACTGAGGAGCGCGCGTCGTCGAGATCGGGCTCGCGCGCCACGAGCCCAGCCGCACTCATGCGATCGAGCAGCCTGGACACCCCGGACGGCGCACATCGCCCAGCTCGGTCCCGCGCGCAGCGCCTGGTTTCGCGACCCGGACGGCAACGTCCTGGGCCTGCGTCAGGCATAGGGGCGCTCAGTCGACCCGGCGGATCACCGCGCATGCCGCGGTGTCGCCGCCGTCGATGAACCAGACGGCCGTCGCCGGGTGACCCCGAGCGATCGCAAGCTCCAGATCGGAGGTCAGGTCAAGCGGGCGGCGATACTCGAGAACCCCTCGCACCCGCCCGCCGATGGCCCCGCTGTCCGGGCCCGTTGCCAGTGCGCTCTCAAGTGCCGCCCAGTAGACCGCGTTGTTCGCGTGACCGAGGGTGTCGAGGTCGGACACCCGGATGGGCCAGCGAATCCGCATCGCCGCGGCCGCAGGCTCGGGTGGGAGTTCGAGCTTCGCCGACACCTTTCGTCCGAGCCCGGATGCGCCGTACAGATCGTCGAAGGCGGTCGGAAGGCGCGCCGGACGAGAGGTCACGCGATCGAGCAGCACCCAGATGCTCTCCGCCTCCGCGTGACCTCCGGCATCGCCGGTGATCGACGTGCGTCGTGCGGCCCAGTGCGATCCGGACCCACTCGCCCAGGTGGCCAGGGATACGGCCCGATCAACGCTGAACTGCCGCTCGACCTGGATCACGGTGCGCCGGACGACCCACGTGAGCAATTCGTCCTCAGCTCCCGCGTCCGCGACATCATCAGACGCGATGTCCTGCATATACCGTGCCAGGGCATCGAGCCGGAGACGGCCGTCGACTGCCACGTCGGCGAGCCGGATCGTGCGCCGCGAGCGAAAAACGCGACCGATGCGAGGCTCGGGGACGAGCGGCGATTCCATGACGGACGGCGCGCCGGCCATTGCTCGGATTGTGACCGGAAGGTTTGTCGACTCGGACAATGGGGTAGGATGTCAGCATCACCTCAGTTCACGGGGTGCATCGCTCGTGGTCGTCATTCCTTCTCGAACGGACGCGCTGCGTCTGTAACTTGCGTTCGAGAAGGAATTGGAGAGACCAGAATGACTGGTACCATCAAGAAGGTCGTCGCCGATCGCGGCTTCGGCTTCATTTCCGCTGAGGATGGACAGGAGTACTTCTTCCATCGCAGCGGCGTCGACAGTTCGTTGAACTTCGACACACTGGCCGCCGACGAGCGCGTGAGCTTTGAAGTAGAGCGCAGCGACAAGGGGCCCCGCGCCGCCCAGGTTCGCGCAGCCTAAGTCGCGCCTGAGGGTGTGCAGTCATCGCCGAAAGGTGGTGACTGCGCACCTTCACCATTTCGTAAGGGTGGTCGCCGTACCCTTGGGAACATGCCCCGTTACTCGCAGCTGGACTCGGCTCGTCTTCGCAGAGACCTGGGCCTTGCGCGTGCAAGGAAGATCATCGTCTACGCCGGGGTTGGGGCCGCGGGACTCACGACGACCATCGCACTCCTCGCCGCAGCGACCGCCCCGGGCCGGTCCACGGCGACGGGCTCCGCGACCACGCAGACGAATGCCGGTGGGCCGACGACCGGGGTGACATCTCCGGACTTCGTACCGCCGGGCAACCTTCCGCTTGCGGGCAACGGCGGCGTCCCCATCGCGGTGTCCGGCGGGTCCTGATCCCGTCAGTCCAGTGATCGCGGCAGCTCTGGGGCCGACGCCCATGTGGTACGCGACGCGCGCGAGCGGCTTCACAGCGCTTGTCCTCCTGAGCGCAACGGTTGCCATCGGTCTTGTGACGTCGATGCGCAGGAGTGGACGCGGATGGCCGAGGTTCGTCGTGCAGTCGGTCCACCGAGACCTGTCGCTGCTTGTCGTGCTCTTCCTGCTGGTGCACATCGTCACGTCCGTGCTTGATCCTTTCGCGAAGCTCTCGGTCCTTGACGCCGTCGTGCCATTCATCGCTTCCTACCGCCCACTCTGGCTCGGGCTCGGTGTGGTGAGCATTGAGTTGCTCATCGCGATCATCGCGACGAGCTTTGTGCGCCACCGCTTGAGCTGGCGGACGTGGCGCATCGTTCACCTGCTGGCGTACATCAGCTGGCCGATCGCTGTGATCCACGGCATCGGCACGGGAAGTGACACGAAATCGGCGTGGGCGCTCCTGCTGGTGACGGTCTGCGTGGCTGTCGTCATCGGCGCTCTCGTGTGGCGATTGACCCAGATCGGACCTCACTTCAAGGCGCTCGGATGGCTCGGCATCGCCGCCGGGCTGACAGGGACCGCCGCCCTGATCGCCTGGATGGCGATCGGTCCACTGCAACCGGGCTGGGCGAAGGCCGCCGGCACGCCGGCCGACCTGCTCGCCGGGTCCTCGACCCGCGCGACGGGCTCCACGCCGGCGCCGATCCACGCCTTGACAGTCGGGCTCAATGACGCCGTCCGCGGATCGCTCGCACAGTCCCAGACAACCGTCACCGCCACCATGGTTGACACGCGCGATACGACGCTCAGTGTCGTGGTCCTCGCGAGGGCCGACGGCTCAGGACAGCTCTCGCTGTCGCAGGCCGGGACGTCGCTCTGCAACGCGCCTGTATCGGTCGGCACAAGTGCGATCACCGCCCAATGCGGAACGGTGCTCGTCAGCCTGCAACTGCAGTCCGACGGCACCGCGATCAACGGCACCATGACGACGCGCCGGGCCGCGGTGACACCCTGATGCAGACGATCACCACGATGCAGCGATTGCTCCCGGACGCACGCACCCCGGAGAGTCTGGACGCGCACGTCGACGTGTTCGGACCGCGTCCGGTCGTCGATCCTCGCACACTGATCGAGGCTCTCGACGAGAGTGGGCTGCGTGGACGCGGAGGCGCGGGGTTCCCCACCGGGACCAAGTGGCGCGCCGTCATGCAGCACGCCAACGGTGCCGGGGCGGTCGTGATCGCGAACGCCGCAGAGCGCGAACCGGCGAGCCACAAGGATCGAACGTTGATGTTGCTCCGGCCACATCTGGTGCTTGACGGACTCGAGCACGCCGCCGAGACACTCGGAGCGCGGCGCGCAATCGTCTACACCTCGCGTGCCGACGACGACATGCGCCGCACGCTCCAGGCGGCAATCACTGAACGCCGGCAGGTCGCGGACACGCGCGTCTTCATCGAGGTCGCAACGGGGCCGAATCGCTACGTCGCGGGCGAGGAGACCGCCCTCATCGCTCGCGTCTCAGGGCGCCTGGCGAAACCACGCGTCGTGCCTCCGCGCCCGTACGAGAACGGCGTCGACGGGATACCGACTCTCGTGCAGAACGTGGAAACCCTGGCACACGCGGCCCTCATCGCTCGTCGCGGAGCGAGTTGGTTCCGTTCGGTCGGCACCACTCGCACTCCTGGGACGGCATTGGTCTCGGTCACAGGTGCCGTGGCATCTCCGGGGGTGTTCGAGACTGATGCGACCGCCACGGTCGGCGACCTTGCCGGACGTGCCGGTGGGGTTATCGGCGAGCCGAGCGCAGTCATGATCGGTGGGTACTCCGGCCGCTGGGTCACCGCCGCCGCTGTGATGAACGTTCCAATCGACATCGATTCGCTTCGATCCGCAGGCGCGTCGCTCGGCGCTGGCATCCTCGCGTTCCTCCCAGTGAACGCTTGCGGCGTGGTTGAGACCGATCGGGTGCTGACCTACCTCGCGTCGGAGAGCGCGCGGCAGTGCGGCCCCTGCCACGTCGGACTCCCCGCGCTGGCCGACACGTTTCACCATGTTGCGACCGGTCGCGCCCGGCCGGCGGCGCTCGACACGCTCTTGCGATGGTCAGGCGACGTTCTCGGCCGCGGCGCGTGCCAGCATCCTGACGGGGCGGCGCGTTTCCTCATGAGCGCCCTGCAGGTCTTCGGGGCGGATCTGCGCCACCACCTGCGTAACGGTGCGTGTCGCTATAGCGGCCAACCTCCGCTGCTGCCCATTCCCGAGTCCGAGGCCGGCTGGTGGTGAAGTTGCGCCTGAGCGTTGATCCGATCAAATGCAAGGCGCACGGCATGTGCGACGAGCTCATCCCCGAACGCATCCGGATGGACGACTGGGGCTACCCCGTCATCGACCCACGCGCCGTGTCCCCGGAGCTAATCGACTTCGCTCGGCGAGCCGTCGGCGCGTGCCCTCGTGGCGCGCTGAGCATCGTCGCGATCGGTGACTCGGGTGCGCGAACCGTGCCAGACCACCCCGACTGACGTTCCGCCGCCCGGGACGTCTTCGATCTCCCACCGCGCGTGGGTTGCTCCGACGATCGCGTTCGCGATCGCGAGACCGAGTCCGGCGCCGTCACCTTCATTCGTTCCGCGGTGAAACCGGTCGAAAATCCGGTCGCGGCGCTCTTTCGGGAAACCCGGACCAGTGTCCGTGACCAGGAGGCGCACGCGCTGCCGGTCACGCGCAACACCGACGCTGACCCGACCGCCCCGCGGCGTATACCGACACGCGTTGTCGAGCAGGACCCCGATGAGGCGATCGATGTACTCCGCCGGAGCGTCCACGAGCGCCGGGTCGGTGGGGTCCGCGACGTTGTCCAGGCGGATCCCCTGCCGGTCCGCAATCGCAACAAATCGACTGACGCTCACATCGACCGCTGTTGCGAGATCAACAGGCTCCGCAACAGGGTCGGGCGGCATCGAGTCGAATCGCGAGAGCCAGAGAAGGTCCTCGACGATCGTGCGCATGCGTCGCGTTTCCGCAGCGACACGATCGATCGTCTCGGCGCCTTTATCGCCCGAGCCAAGATGTGCAAGCGCGAGTGATGTCTCGGCCTCGATGACGGCAAGCGGCGTGCGCAGCTCGTGCGATGCGTCAGCGGTGAACTCGAGCTGCCTGCGCCGAACGCGCTCGATTGGTCCGGCCGCCTGCCTCCCGACGACGAAAGCGCCGGCGAAGACGAGCACCAGGAGAATTGGGCCGATCACCGCCTCGGTGACGAGGAGCGTGGTGAACGACGTCGACTCGGCCGAAAGGCTGATGGCACCGATCAGCCTTCCACCTTGAAAGGAGGCTCCCGCGATCAGCACGTCGCTGCCCGCAAGCGAGGTCTCGGCGGGCGCCGCTGCCGCCTTGGCACGCTCCGACAGCGCGGGAGCGCCGGGTGTCGACTGGACGACGTTCCCTGCATCGTCGAGCCGCCAGACGAGGAGTGGATCATCGAGGTCGGGCTCCAGGAGCGCGCGATCGCCGGACCCGGGGATGAGCTGATGCAACTCGGCCGTAAGGCGCCTCTCTGCGGACGCGCGCACTGTATGCGCCACGACGACGTCAACCGCGATGCAGAGCACCAGGATCAGTCCAGCGACGACGGCTGTCGCGAACAACGCGGTACGCAGAGCATTCCGGGCGATACCGGAGCTCGCGCTCACCGCTCCACGAGCCGGTATCCGACGCGGCGGACGGCCTCGATGCGGACTCCGGCGTCGACGATCTTGGCCCGCGCCCGTGCGATATGGACATCGATGTTGTTCGAACCGATGGCGTCGAGTGAGTCGGGCCACGCGTGATTGGCGATGGCATCGCGGCGAACCACCGCCGGGCTGCGCCGCGCGAGGAGCTCGACGATCGCGTACTCGGTCGGCGTCAGAGCAATGGACCTGCCGTTCACCGACGCCGAGACTGCGGCGGGATCGATGATCAGCGCACCGATGCGCAACTGCACGCCGAGCGCCGCGACCGGTCGCCGTAGCAGCGCACGCAGGCGTGCGAGCAACTCGTCGAAATCGAAGGGTTTGACGAGATAGTCGTCGCACCCTGCATCGAGACCTCGTATCCGGTCTGGCGGCGTGTCGCGCGCAGTCAGCATCAGCACGGGCACGGAGAGACCACGTGCACGCAGCGACGCGACGACTTCGATCCCATCACCTCCCGGCATCCGCCAGTCGATGACGGCGATGTCATATGCCTCGCGAGTGAGGGACGCATACGCGTCGTCGCCACGTGACACGGCGTCCACTGCGTACCCCGCCTGATTCAGTCCCCGCATGAGCACGTCGCGGAGCTGGGCGTCATCCTCGGCGACGAGCAGGCGCATGGATGGACTTCACCGCGGCAGGACCCGAAGTACCCATGCCACGCAGCGTACTCTCACCGATGGACCTTCACCGTTCCGCAAGGAACCCGGAGATACGCTGCGGTGATGGCATACGTCCGTGAGCACGCATCGTGACGACGAATATCGCACTTGTCGATCGTGCGCTCGCGCTTGCACGCGTGGATTGGTCGCCATCGCCGCGCCAGCCCCGGCCCGAGTGGGTCGTCGTGGCAACCGTGCTGGCGGTCGCCGGCTCGCTGCTGGCGGATGCTCTCCTCGTGAAGGTCGGGGTAGCGATATTCCAGTCGACAAATGGATATCCACATTTTCTTTTCGGTGAGTACGCGAAGCTCACCGTCATCGGCGTCGTGGTTGGGTGCGCCGGCTGGCCGATCGTCACAAGAATCAGTTCCGCGCCACGCTGGCTCTTCAGCCGCCTCGCGGTGCTCATCTCGCTTGTCCTGTTGCTCCCCGATGTCTGGTTGCTGCTGAGGCATCAGCCGCCGCTTGCAGTGCTCGTGTTGATGAGCATGCACGTCGCTGTCGCCCTCATCACCTACCACGTTGTCGTCCGGGTCGCTCCGGCTCGGGACCCCCGCAGGCCCCACCGGGCCGCGTTTGCGCGTCTCGACGAGGAAATGTAGCCCACGTCCGTCGAGGCGCGCGCGCCTCGGGTAGAGTCGAACGCGATGCACGCCGCCGCGATCGGATTCGGGCTCGGTTTCTTCGTGGCCCTGCAACTCGGCCCGATGTCGCTCTTTCTCATTCGCTCGACGCTGCGCA